>Ga0073899_10004199_pt1 | contig 12639 bp, 10 predicted proteins | sample KloWWTmetaKNB5Ph_FD_88975 | JGI IMG/M metagenome (GOLD analysis project Ga0073899, IMG submission 88975) | Active sludge microbial communities from Klosterneuburg, Austria, studying microevolution and ecology of nitrifiers - Klosterneuburg... | ecosystem: Engineered > WWTP > Aerobic digester >... | reverse complement strand
TTCGACGGCGACGGCGCCGACGCAATGTGCGAGATCAAGGAGATTGGCGGGATCACGCTCGCCCAGAAGCCGGCTACCGCGACGCAGCCTGACATGCCGAAAAGCGCGATTGCCAGCGGCTGTATCGATTTGATTCTGTCACCCGAAGAGATTGCCGCGGAGATTGTGCGAATTGCGCACGAAATAGCGCTAAACGACGCGTCCGGCGAGGGGCTCGCAGGTGCCGCGAACCTGGAGGCACGCTAAGCCCCCGCCCCGCTCGACATGCGCGCGGGGCGGGGGCTTGGGCTCAAATCTGCGGGGGGTCGATTTCCCGTGTCGGGTGACGATGCTGACCTGCTGCCGCAATGAAGGCTGCTGCACCATTCTCAAGTGCATCGACGCCCGCCAGCACGATGCCTGGATCGGTTCTGCCCGACGCCAGCGTGTTGGCGATCCCCGCCTTGTCGAGCAGGGCCTTCCACGCGCCGATGGCCAGGATGGTCTTGCCGTGACGATACTGGTTGTTCAGGAACTCCAGTGTCTGCCCGCATCCGGCCAGCAGGGTTACCCCGTCGCTGCCTTCAGGCATGACGAGAGCGTCGAACAGAACCGGCGATGAGTTCTCCAGCGTACCGCTTGCTTCCACCGACTCACCGTCGGCGGTCTGAACCGGCCCGAGTCGGGGCGCGATGATGCAGGCAAGCGCGCCGGCCGCGTTCAGCGCAGCCTGAAGCGCGACGACGGAGGCGCCATGCACGCCGTCGGCGACCAGAATCGCCACCTTGCGGCTGCGGATGCCGCCGTCGCCGGGCAACGCCGTCAGGGACAGCGAGGGCGACTGGGTCACTTCGGGGGGCGTGCATTCCGGCAGGGCCCTGGGCATGGCCTCGGGCACTTTCATGCCGAGTCCGGCGGCGATTCTTGCTGCCATGTCGGCGGACACGTTCACCAGCGAGGCCAGCATGCGTTCGCGGATGGCCGGTACGGTGAGCTTGCTCAGTTCAAAGCGGAAGCCGCCGATGAGGTGGGCCTTCTCGACCTCGGTCTGGCTCTCATAGAACAGGGTGGCCTGGGTGTAATGGTCAGCAAACTTCTCGGCCTTGCCACGCAGCTTGTCGCCTTCGAGGGCTTGCGGGAAAGACACGAAACCCGCCGCCCCGGCCTGGAACGGGCAGCCGCCGCCGAGCGAGTTGGGCTCGTAGGCGACCCGGCCGCGAGGGTGAATTCCGTCAGCGGCTTGTAGGCCTCGAAGTAGCCGTGGGTGGCCGAACCCCGGGCATGCACGATGCGCTCCGGAATGCGTTCGTGGTCGAAGTGGGTGATCTTCTCGCGCAGGATGAAGTCTTCCAGCAGGGTCGGCCCGCGCAGACCGGCTTTCAGCGAATTCTGGTTGTCACCGACGGCGACGCCCTGATTGGTCGTCAGCACCTGGCCCGTGGCGTCGGTGCGCGCCCAGTCGAGCGAGGCGGCTGACACGAAGCCAGGTGCCGGGGTCGGCCGCGCTTCGGCGGCCGTCGGATTGGGGGCAGTCTTTTTCATGGTGTCATCCTGTGTGATTGATCGTCGCCACGTGCACATGAAGCCTGTGGCCGGTATGGATGAGAATCACGCCACGCTGAGCTGGCTCAGGTCGTGCCGACGCCGGGCAGCCAAGGGCCAGGGTCCGGGCCCAGCCGATCGGCGACGATCTTCAATACCTCCTGGTTCCAGCCCATGCCCATATGGCTGCCGTCCACCTCGATGTCCTGAACGAGCCCGGAGCTGGTGTCGTGGCGGCAGGTTTCCCATGGGACCACTCCGTCGGTCCGGCTGTAGATGGACGTCGTGCGGATGGGAGGAGGTACGCGAAGGCGCTCAATCCAGCTCGGATCGACGCTTGCCGCTCCGCCGCCGAGGACGCTGGACAGCCAGGCAACGCTGCTGTCGTCAGCGCCGCCGTTGAACGGCGTGGCGATGGTGATTACCTGCCGCAGCCTGGGCGCAAGCAACTTGCCCAGCTCGCGGGCGTAGAGGCCACCCAGGCTCCAGCCGATGAGCGTCGCCGGCTTTTCGTGTTTCGCGAGCTGGTTGGAGATCTGATCGGCAAGGGCTTCGAGCCAGGCATCAAGTTCGCCCCTGGGCCCGGTGTTGAAGCCCTGACCCCAGTCCGAGGCCTCGTAGCCCAGTTCCTGGCAACGGGCTCGCAGGATGGACACCGACGTGCCATCCGCGCCGAGGCCCGGGAAGATGATCACGGGGTGGCCGTCACCGGCGGCTGCCTGTTGCGGCGCTGCGAATTGTTGAAAGGCGAGCTCCATGACGGCGCGAAACGGCTCCATCAGGGTCAGCGAAGGGTTTCGGGCAGCGACGGGGTAGCTGCTTTTCATGATTTTTTTGTTCTGGCCTTGCGCGAAGCCGGCGCTGTGCCGCGGATCAGTACCTTCAGGTTCTCGTTGGTGGCCTCGGTCACCGCGGTATTGATCTGGCGCTTGGCCTGGGCGGCCGCCTGGCCGCGCATCATCCCGGCGATCCGGTTGGCCTGGCTCAGCCACATGCTCATGAACGGGTTCTTTTTCAGCCACGGATTTGACATGTCGTGTTTCCTTCAGCTGGGGGCGGAGAGAAGATCCGCCTTGCGCGCCGCCATCTGGGCGCCGAGTTCAACCAGGTCCAGTGAGGAGGCCTTTACCTTGGGGAACATCTCGTCATGCTCCTCCTCGACGTGGTGTTTGACGTATTCGGAGAGCACCTTGACCTTGGCGTCATACATCTCGCCTTCGGGTTCGGCCCCTTCGAGCTGTGCGATCAGGTCCTTGATGCCGGCGTGCTCGACGGTGGCTTCCGGCACCAGCAGCTTGTCCTTGAGTGCTGCCTTGACTGCCGGGTAGAAGATCTCTTCTTCAATCTGTATATGCACGCTCAATTCACTGCAGATCTCGGCGACAAGCGCCTTTTTCTTCTTGCTGGTGTTCGCCTTTTCGTACTCTGCAAACAAGTCGCTGACCGTTGCATGGTCTGCCTTCAGCAGGGCGATCGCGCCCTTGGTGGCGACGGTGGACTTGGCGGGGGCGGTCTTGGTCGTATTGCTCATGGCAATTCCTTTGTTATCTGGCGGGTTGGTGGTTTGCAATCAATGCACGAACAAGGCAATCAGAATGATCCATCCCGGACGAAAGCAACTGGGTGAGCGTCAGCCACACGATGGTGGGTACGCCAAAGCTCAGCGGCGCTGATGCCCTCCCGCGCCCATGGCGATACCGACGATAGGCCGAGCCCGACACCGAGGATCTGCAGGATCAGTGACAGGGAAGCGCCGGCGGCGGCGCCAGCGGCGATGGCACCCCACGAGACGGCGCTGGAGACGGAACGGGCGCTGTCGGATTGGCTGTGAGCGAGTTCGTATCCGCGCTCCCGTGGTGCAAGTGCTGCGGTGCTAGGAGTGGTCATTTCAGTCCTCGGATTGCAGTGCAGTTCGGGAAGCCACGCCTCAAGACGAGGGCAGAAACTGCACGCTACGCCTCCGGGGATGGGCAATCTGTGCGATGACCAACGTAGCGATCCTGACTTGCAACCCGGTTCGGACCGCAGGGTCGGGTCCATGCCTCGAGCGGCCGCCAGGAGAGGGGGCTGCGATGCCGATTGCCTTGTCTCGCGCCGCAGGGCGCAGCGCCTGGTGGGCTACGTCGAGGAGGAGGCTGTGCTCAGCTGGCCTTGCAGCAATGCGATGCAGTGAAAGCGTTGGCGTGAGCTCAACAGAAGGTCGTGTCCCCGTCGTCGTCGACAGGAGCGCCAAATGGCTACCAGTTATCTTGTTGGGATCTATAGTGCAGTAGGCTGGTGTCAGTTACACGGGATGGGGCGCCGGATCTGAAAGTTGCGGATTTCAGCGGCGTCCGGCTTCTATTGTGTGCTCGCGAGGGGTTTGTATGGCCAATCCAAGCAATGTCACGATCACCGGGGCTTCGGAGAAGCTGCGGACGGGTATGCCACCCCGACCGGCATATGCGCCTTTGGTTGATTTTATTGAGTCCGTCCCTGCGGGGCGGTGGTCAATGGCCAATCTCAATCCGTACTTCTCTGCATGGTCGCCCGTTGATTTTCGGGTGACCTATCCTGGCCTGGGTGGTGATGGCCCCGGACAGACTACCGGTAATCTCAACTCCATTGTCCTGGCGTGGGCGGGCTATGTGTGGGATGACGATAACTGCCGGTTGTTCATTTTTGGCGGGGGGCATGCCAATACGTCAGCCACTGACTCGTATATTTGGGATGCCGCCACGCGAAAGTGGAGGCTGGCGTTCTACGCTCATGAAGTGTTCATGAAAGACCACGTTCCTGCCGACGGCTTCTCCGAGTCGGTTACCAAGTACGAGTGGGGAAATGATGCTCCCCCGAGCATGCACACGTATTCGGGATGGAATTGGCTGAAGAGGCAGCGCCGTGGGTGGGTGGGGTCTGGCGCCTGTCATCCGAGTGGACACCCGCCTAACGTCTTTGACAAGAACAACCCCAGAATCATGCATCGTGCGGCGTCTTATACAGTTGATCTCACCAAGGCGGGGACGGGTTGTGTGGGTACGGGGACGGGCACCAACGTCAAGCGGACGGGTACAAGCAGTGCAGGGGTGAACCTTATCGGCGCAAATGCGTGGGCGCTGCGCAACTGGTACAAGGACCATCCGAACAAGGTCACTGATTTCGACATTCTTGATAACGGCAGGTCGGCTTATGCGGTGGTCGAGAATGGGGAGGATGTGCTTTATTGCATTTCGGCCAACTACATCGTGCGTCGGGTGATTCACCCCACGGATTACAGGCTTGATCAGTTTTCGTGGGTTGGTGGGTGGAACAACGGTGGCAGCACTGATACGCCCATCATCGTCGATCCGACGCGGAATCTGTTGATCGTGTCGCCCATCCACGGGCACAAGTTTGGCTTTTACAACCTGGCTACGGCTAACCTTGGCAAGAACAATCCTTATGTGGATGTGCCGAACGCCTCAATCGTTGGCCCTGGTGCGGTGGAATTTCTGGCTGCCACCATTGCTGATGGCACCACCGTTGGCCTTCTTTTTGATGCACTCAGGAAGTGTCTGGTGGTGTATCTGCGTAACTCCGGCCTGTATGAGATTCACATGCCGAGGGCCGCTCCCTTCAATGTGAATTGGTACGTCAGGAAGATTTACTCTGTTGGCTCGCAGCCCGAGTTCAATATGACCACCGCCGTTACGGGCGCGGCAATCTGCGGCAGATTCAAGCGGTCCGAGAAGCTGGATGCGTACATCTTTCTTTCAGACAACGAAATAGCACCTGCCATTGGCGATGTGTGGGTTTTCAAGCCGCACGGCTGGCGCAATCCACTGATCTAGCCCGGGGAATAAAATGGCACTCAATACCTCCCACCCGCTTTACCCCTACATTGAATCAATCGTGGGCGTTGATCCCGTCACCAAGCGATTGGTGGATCATAAGGGGAACACCATCTTCACGATGGGGGGCGGGTTTTCCGTTACGAACACCACGTCAAAGTACGGCTATCCGGTGCGCCTGAATACGCATCAAGGCAGTGCCAAAGCCACGCTGAGCAGCCCTGTCAGGCTGCGGAAGATGAACTCGACCATTTTTCTGGTTCTCGGAAATCCCTTTACCCCAGGCTTTACGTACTACCCGTCTGCATTGCTCGCGGATAACGCGTCGTCTTCCGGGCGCACTATCGGCCTGGACTCCGGTGGTGTTATTGGCATCTATCCCAATCAAAACGCCACCGGGCATGTCTGGGCCATGTCCGCGACCGATGTCCACCTCAAGGCAGCATTTACTGCGGCCTTCACGTTGGGAGGGGCTGATTCAACTGGGGTCATCGTCAAGAGCTACATTGATGGGGTGCTCGACCGCACAAACCCTCCTTACCCGGATTCCAGGGGAAATGGTGAGTGGGTCGAGTCCAAATTCATTTCCTATGGGACTTTCGGCCAGGTTCCTGGTGCAACACCGGGTGGCGGTGACTTTTACTGGATCATCACCTTCAACAAGCTGCTGAGTGACGCTGAGATCCTTGAACTGCACAACGGCACCGGCAGCTTGAACACCAGCAGCCTGTTGGCTGGCGGCGCAGGGCAGACGCCAACCGTCACGGGGGTCGTGATCACGGGCGGCAATGTCACCATGACGGGTTCCGAGAGTCGCATGTTTGTGGCGACCGTGCAGGGAACGAACAACCCGTCGCAGGCCGTCACCTGGGCGGCAAGCAGCGGGACAATCAACAGCTCGACCGGCGCATTCGTTGCCCCGTTTGCGAGCGCCAGCGTCCAGACAATCACGGTCACCGCGACCTCTGTTGAGGACAATACGAAGTCTGCCTCGATCACCGTTAGCGTGCCTGCTGGTGGGACGGTAACGCCCGTCAATGTGACCGGTATCAGCGTGACTCCGCGGCAGGCCGAAGTGCTGGGTGGTCAGCAGTTGCAGCTCATCGTGAACGTGGCAGGCACTGGCAACCCGTCGCAGGCGGTAACCTGGGTGGTCAGCGGTGGTTCGGTCAATGCGACGGGTGTGTGGACAGCCCCTGCCGCCACGGGCAGCGCCACCACCTACACGGTGACCGCCACCAGCCAGGCCAACCCCACCTATTCGGCTTCAGTTGTGCTGACCGTGCCTGCTGTCGCAGCGGCCGGGCAGTTCCTGACGGACCGGATGATCAACAACGCGGGCATGGCGCTGGGCAATGCCTCCATTGCCTGGACCTGGGTGCCGGGCCGACAGGTGGGCGGAATCGCTGGCGCCACCCTTGTGGAGGGCACGGGCAACACTGACGCGCTGGGGCAGTTGCTTGTGACGGGCCTGCCTGCAGGGGCTGGCATCCTGCTTGCCAAGTCCGGCTCGGCGGTCTTCTACCAGGAAGGGCTGGTGGCTTAAATGTTGCGCGACCTGAATGTAAGCACATCCGGTCGCCGTGTCTGCGGGACGCCGAAGCTTGGCGTCCGTGGCGCAGCCATCCCGAGCACCGGACAACATGGGCCGTCGATCATCTACCCGTCGCTGTCGCTGCCCGCCGACGCGAACAAGTTCTACCGCGCCAGGATTCTCACCTGGCCGGCCCAGGGGGTTTTGCGCGTCTATGAGGATGGCTCCCTGGACTACGACGGCACCGGGGTGTTCGAGCCTCAGACCTTCACCTTCCAGCTCTACGAGAACGGTGTAGCCATCGGTGGGGTGCTGACGGGCACCCTTGATACCGGCGGTACCTATGAGGTCTACGGGGTGAGCGTGACGCCTGCGACGGTATCTGTTGCCGGCGCTGCGCAGACCACGCTGCAGGCTGCGGTGTGGGGGACCGAGGGTGTGTCGCAGGCGGTCACCTGGACGGCGAGCGCGGGCACGATCAACTCGTCCGGCCTGTTCACGGCACCTGCTGCCACGGGGTCAGTGCAGACCATTACGGTGACGGCGACATCGGTTGTTGATGGCTCTCGGGCTGGTTCGGCAACGGTCACTGTTCCGGCCATTGCCGTGGCTTACACGCAGTACCCGAATGTGGCGGATGTCCGTGCCGGGGTGCGATACGGCGCGTCTGGCGAGTTCGTGGGCACACTGGTTGTCGGCGGGGGATAAGAGCAAGCGGGAGATGTCCCTGAACGATCAAATCCAGAGCGTGATCGCGAACCGGGCCACGATTTGAATCTGGTTTCCTCGGTTTGACGTAATCCGACAGCCAGCGTCGAAGCCTCCGGAAAGCCCCTTTCGCTTCACCCATCTGGTGAGCCGGCCAGGGAACCCAAGCCCCTGTCGGATCTGGGTTTATCTCAGTTTCAGGGAGAACAACTGAGGAAAGTCGGTTGAAGCGGTTTCGGGTAAGCCCGGTACTGCGTCCCGAGTGCGGGATCTGTCGTCATCCGTCCAAAAAAAAGCGGCCCGAAGGCCGCTTGAAACAACGCTACAACAGGGTTCTTTACGTGCTTACTTCTTGCGCGCCGGGGGCACGTCGGTGCAGCTGCCGTGAGCCACTTCGGCCGCCATGCCGACGGTTTCGCCGAGGGTCGGGTGGGGGTGGATGGTCTTGCCAATATCCACCGCATCCGCGCCCATCTCGATGGCCAGGCACACTTCTCCGATCATGTCGCCCGCCGACGGGCCGACGATGGTGCCGCCGATGACCCGGTGGGTTTCGGCGTCGAAGATCAGCTTGGTGAAGCCGTAGTCGGCGCCGTTGGCGATGGCGCGGCCGCTGGCAGCCCACGGGAACTTGGCGGTTTCCACCTTCTTGCCTTCGGCCTTGGCCTGGGCTTCGGTGTAGCCGACCCATGCCACTTCCGGATGGGTGTAGGCCACGCCCGGGATCACGGTGGCGTCAAAGGCGGCCTTGTGCCCGGCGGCGACTTCCGCGGCCACGTGGGCTTCATGCACCGCCTTGTGGGCCAGCATGGGCTGGCCGACCACGTCGCCGATGGCGAAGATGTTCGGCACGTTGGTGCGCATCTGGGCATCCACCGGGATGAAGCCCCGGTCGGTGACGATGACGCCCGCCTTCTCGGCGCCTATTTTCTTGCCGTTGGGGGCACGGCCCGCCGACTGCAGGATCATGTCGTACTTGACCGGCTCCGGCGAAACGCCTTCGCCCTCGAAGGTGACGTAGAGGCCGTCTTCCCGGGCATCCACGCCGACCGTCTTGGTCTTCAGCATGATCTTGTCGAAGCGGTGGGTGTTCTGCTTCTCCCACACCTTCACGGCGTCCCGGTCGGGGCCCTGCATCAGGCCGTCCATCATCTCCACCACATCGACGCGGGCGCCGAGGGAGGAATAGACGGTGGCCATTTCCAGGCCGATGATGCCGCCGCCGATGACCAGCAGCTTGCCGGGCACGAAGCGCAGTTCGAGTGCGCCGGTGGAATCGACAATGCGCGGATCACGGGGGATGAAGGGCAGATGCACCGCCGCCGAGCCGGCGGCAATGATGGCCTGCTTGAACTTCACGACCTTCTTCGCGCCGGTCTTGTCCTGGCTGGTGCCGGTGGTTTCTTCGACTTCGATGTGGTTCGGGTCGAGGAAGTGACCATAGCCGCGGATGATGTCCACCTTGCGGCCCTTGGCCATGCCGGACAGACCACCGGTAAGCTTGCCGACGACCTTTTCCTTGTGGGCGCGCAGTACGTCCACGTCCACCGTGGGCTTGGCGAAGCTGACGCCAGCAGCGCCCATGTGCTCCGCCTCATCCATCACCGCGGCCACGTGCAGCAGGGCCTTGGAGGGGATGCAGCCGACGTTCAGGCACACGCCGCCCAGGGTGGCGTAGCGCTCGATGATGGCGGTCTTGAGACCCAGGTCGGCGGCACGGAAGGCGGCGGAGTAACCGCCGGGGCCGGCGCCGAGCACGACCATGTCGTATTCCACGTCGGCCGCGCCGCCGTGGCTGGCGGCAGCCGGCGCCGCCACCGGCGCAGCGGCAGGGGCTGCAGCCGGGGCTGCCGCGGCGGCCGGAGCCGGGCTGGCGCCCGCGCCCTCGGTTTCCACCACGATCAGCACCTTGCCTTCGCCAACCCGGTCACCCAGGGCAACCTTCACTTCACGGATCACGCCGGTGGCCGACGAGGGCACATCCATGGTGGCCTTGTCGGATTCGAGCGTGGCAATCGCGTCTTCGGCCTTGATGCTGTCGCCAACCTTCACGAACAGCTCGATGACGGGCACGTCGGTGAAATCGCCGATGTCCGGAACCTTGACTTCTACGAGGCTCATGGCGATCTCCTTAGAGCATGACCCGACGGAAGTCGGCCAGCAGTTGGGCGAGGTACACGTTGAAGCGGGTCGCCAGGGCGCCGTCGATGACGCGGTGGTCAGCGGTCAGGGACATGGGCAGGGTCAGGCGCGGCACGAAAGCCTTGCCGTCCCACACCGGCTTCATCACCGACTTGTTGACACCCAGGATGGCCACTTCCGGTGCATTGACGATGGGCGCGAAGTAGGTGCCGCCGATGCCGCCAAGGCTGGAGATGGTGAAGCAGGCGCCCGACATGTCGGCCGGCTTGAGCTTGCCGTCACGGGCCAGCTTGGCCAGGTTGCCGGATTCTGCGGCGATCTCGAACACGCTCTTCTTGTCGGCATCCTTGATGACCGGGACGACCAGGCCATTGGGGGTGTCGGCGGCGAAGGCGATGTTGAAGTACTTCTTGTAGACCAGGTTGTCACCGTCGAGCGAGGTGTTGAACTCGGGGAATTCCTGCAGGGCGCGCACCGAGGCCTTGATGATGAAGGCGAGCATGGTGAGCTTCTTGCCGGACTTCTCGAACTCCTTGTTCATCTGGACGCGGAAGGCCTCCAGGTCGGTGATGTCGGCGTCCTCGTGGTAGGTGACCGCCGGGATCATCGCCCAGTTGCGGGCCAGGTTCTGGCCGGAGATCTTCTTGATGCGCGACAGCGGCTTGACGTCGATCTCACCGAACTTGGCGAAATCCACCTTCGGCCAGGGCAGCAGGTCGAGCCCGCCACCCAGGCTGCCGACCGCCGCGGCGGCCACGGTCTTGCCCGGAACAACGCCGGTACTCATGGCGCCCTTGACGAAGGCGGTGATGTCGGCCTGGACGATGCGGTTCTTGGGGCCGGTGGCCTTGACCTGGCCAAGATCGACACCCAGTTCGCGGGCAAAGGCGCGCACCGACGGGCTGGCGTGCACCTTGCCGCCGAGGGTGACGGCGGACGGTGCCGCTGCGGCAGCCGGGGCGGCTACGGCCGGGGCTGCAGGCGCTGCAGCAGCCGGGGCCGCGGCAGCCGGAGCAGGCGCCGCTGTGCTGGCGGCCGGCGCGGGGGCGGCAGCTGCGCCGGCACCGGTTTCGACCTTGATCAGCACGGAACCTTCGGAGACCTTGTCGCCCAGCTTGACCAGCACTTCCTTCACCACGCCGGTGGCGGAGGAGGGCACGTCCATGGTGGCCTTGTCGGATTCCAGGGTGGCGATGGCGTCTTCCGCCTTGATGCTGTCGCCGACCTTGACGAACAGTTCGATCACCGGGACGGAGTCGAAGTCGCCGATGTCCGGCACCTTCACTTCAACCACGCCACCACCGGCGGCGGGGGCGGCTGCGGCCGGTGCGGCGGCCGGAGCCGGCGCGGCAGCAGCGGGTGCGGGGGCAGCCGCGGCCGGGGCCGGTGCCGCAGCGGCAGCGCCGGCGGCCTCGACCCGGATCAGCACGGTGCCTTCGGCAACCTTGTCGCCCAGGCTGATCAGCACTTCCTTGACCACGCCGGCGGCCGACGAGGGCACGTCCATGGTGGCCTTGTCGGATTCCAGGGTGGCGATGGCGTCGTCCACCTTGATGGTGTCACCGACCTTGACGAACAGTTCGATCACCGGGACCTGGTCGAAATCGCCAATGTCCGGCACCTTCACTTCGATGAGTTGGCTCATGTTTGCGCTCCTCGCGATCAGACGGACATGGGGTTCGGCTTGGACGGGTCAAGCTTGTACTTGACCAGGGCAGCGGCAACCTTGTCGCGATCGATCCTGCCTTCGTCGGCCAGCGCCTTGAGGGCGGCCAGGGTGACCCAGTGGCGATCCACTTCGAAGAAGTGGCGCAGCTTTTCGCGGGTGTCGGAGCGGCCGAAACCGTCGGTGCCCAGGGTGACGTAGGTGTTCTTGACGTAGGGACGGATCTGCTCGGAGAACAGGCGGATGTAGTCGGTGGCGGCGATGACCGGGCCGACGGCGCCTTCGAGCTTCTGCTCCACGTGGCTCTTCTTCGGGGCTTCAAGCGGGTGCAGCAGGTTCCAGCGGTAGGCATCCTGACCGTCGCGGGCCAGCTCGTTGAAGCTCGGGCAGCCCCAGATGTCGGATTCGACACCCCAGTCGTTCTTGAGCAGGTCGGCCGCGGCGATGACTTCATTGAAGATGGTGCCGGAGCCCAGCAGCTGCACGCGCAGCTCGCCCGCACCGCCCTTACGGAAGGCGTACATCCCCTTGATGATGTCGGCTTCGGCACCCTCGGGCATTTCCGGGTGCTCGTAGTTCTCGTTCATCACCGTGAGGTAGTAGTACACGTCTTCCTGCTCGGCGAACATGCGGCGCATGCCATCCTGCACCACCACGGCGACTTCGTACTGGAAGGTCGGGTCGTAGCTGATGCAGTTGGGGATCATGTTGGCCATGACCTGGCTGTGGCCGTCCTCGTGCTGCAGGCCTTCGCCGTTCAGCGTGGTGCGACCGGCGGTACCGCCGATCAGGAAGCCGCGGGTGCGCTGGTCGGCAGCCGCCCAGCACAGGTCCATGGTGCGCTGCAGGCCGAACATGGAGTAGAAGATGTAGAAGGGCACCATCTGCACGCCGTGCACGCTGTAGGCGGTGCCGGCTGCGATCCAGTCGGCCATGGCGCCGGCTTCGTTGATGCCTTCCTGCAGTACCTGGCCGGTTTCGCTTTCCTTGTAGAACATGAGCTGGTCATGGTCTTCGGGGACGTACTTCTGGCCTTGCTGGTTCCAGATACCGTACTGGCGGAACATGCCTTCCATGCCGAAGGTGCGGGACTCGTCAGGCACGATGGGGACGATGTTCTTGCCGATCTGCTTGTCCTTCAGCAGGGTGTTCATGATGCGCACGATGGCCATCGTGGTGGACAGCTCGCGGCCTTCGCCGGAGGCCTTGAGCAGGGCGCCGAAGGCGTCCAGGCCCGGCACGGCCAGGGGGTCGGCGGT
>Ga0073899_10004198_pt1 | contig 12645 bp, 8 predicted proteins | sample KloWWTmetaKNB5Ph_FD_88975 | JGI IMG/M metagenome (GOLD analysis project Ga0073899, IMG submission 88975) | Active sludge microbial communities from Klosterneuburg, Austria, studying microevolution and ecology of nitrifiers - Klosterneuburg... | ecosystem: Engineered > WWTP > Aerobic digester >... | reverse complement strand
GCGCATCATCGAGCAGGTGCTGAAGGATTTTTCCTTCCGCACCGTCTGGTGCCGCAGCGCCGGCGACCTGCTGCGCCGGCTGCGTTCGCTCACCCCCGACCTGTGCATCATCGACCTCGGCCTGCCCGACATGGACGGCCTCGAAGTGATGCAGCGCGTGCGCGCGCAATCGGCTTGCGGCATCATTATCCTGACCGGCCGCGCCCACATCAGTGACCGCGTCATGGGCCTCGAACTGGGCGCCGACGACTACATCCTGAAACCCTTCGAGCCGCGCGAACTGGTCGCCCGCGTCCGCAGCATCCTGCGTCGGCGGGAAAGCGCGCAGAGCAGCCAGTCCCGGCAAATCGCCGAGTTTTCCGGCTGGCGTTTCAATCTCGGCAACAACACGCTGGCGGCGGCGAATGGCGAGGAACACCAGCTCAGCACCTCGGAAGCGGAACTGCTCAAGGTTTTCGTCAGCAACCCGAACCGCATTTTGCAGCGCGAGCAATTGATGGGGAGTCGCGACGTTTCACCGACCGACCGCAGCATTGACGTCCGCATCTCCCGGCTGCGCCGCAAGCTGGAACCCGATGCCGAAAGCCCGGCCTTGATCAAAACGGTGTACGGCGCCGGCTATTTGTTCCTTGCTACGGTCAACTGGCCGGAAGAGGCGAAATCCAAGAGTTGAAAGCGGGCAGACGACAAAACGGATCATGTCACCCTAGCGGACCATACCGAGGCGTCCGTTGTGGCTGCCCATGTACCACAGCCGGCCCTGGGCATCGACTACCATCTTGCGGATACCTGCTCCCGGGGTCGGTAGTTTCACCACCTGCTGTTCACCGCTGACCGGGTTGAGGCGCAACACGGTGTCAGTGTCGATTTCGTTGACCCAGACCATCCCCGCGCCATCGACCGTCACCGCGTACGGTCCACCGCCCGAGCCAGCGGGAAGCGCTATTTCACGTAACACTTTGGAAGCGAGCGGGTCCACCTGCACCAGCTTGCCGCTGCCGTAGAGAGTCACCCACAGCGAGCCGTCAGGCGCCGTCGCCATGCGCCGCGGGCGGGAACCGGCCGGCAAGGCCAGTTCGCTGAAGGTGCCCGAGCCGGGATCGAGGCTGCCCAGCTTGTCGTCGCCCATCCGGCAAAACCACACCCTGCCGCGCTGATCGAGGGTGATGCCGTAGGGGCCGCCCGAAGTCCGGTATTCGACGATGCGACCGCTGGCCGTCTCCAGGCGGCCGATCCGGTTGCCGCTCTGCAGAGTGAACCAGATAGTGGCGCCATCGTCGCTGATGACCAGGGTATGCGGCCCACCGCCGCCGGAGGATGTCTTGAATTCGCGGATTTCGCCGCTGACCGGGTCGAGGCGGCCAATCGTGCCGTTACCGTTGCCGGTCGTCCACACGATGCCTTGCCGATCGACCAGCAGGCCGTGCGGATGGTGGCCGGGCGGCAGCGTCCACTCGCGAAAACGCGCTGTTGCGGGATCGAAGCGGGCCACCTTGTTGCCGCGCATGACGGCGATGAAAATGCTGCCGTCCGGTGCCACCGCCGGGTCGCGGGCGAATTCCGGCGTCGGCACCGGCCATTCGCTAACCTGGCCGGTGAAGACGGCCAAACTGCCGGGCGCGGTCGCGTAATTGGAACCGCCGGCCCAGCTCTGCCCGACGACCAGGATCAGGACGGCACCGAGCAAATGGGTGGTAAAGCCTTGCCTCATGATGATCTCCTTCTTGCCAGTCGAAGCAGTGGCTATTGGAAAAACCACCGACGTTACTGCCGTTATCGAGATTGACCGCCAATGGCCGGCAGCGTTCGCCACGAATGCTGGCAACTCTGTTACGCCATCAGCGGTCTAATGGACAGGTTACTGAGCCTGCACCCTCCGGCTGGTTTTGTCCGGCCTGGCATTGGGCACGGGCAAGCGTCGGTTCGCCAGTAGCAGCGCAGCAGACGCGGAGCGATATCGCCGGGGACAGGCGCAACGCCTTCCCGGTGGCGTGAGTCTCTTGGCACTCAGGCTGGAGGCGCGGGAAAAATATATGCGAGAAAGGAGAAACCATCATGCTGAACAGAGATCTGGTAGTGAAACAGGTCCAAGCCGCCATTGAGTATGAGGTCCGGAGCAATGGGCAGAATAATCACATTGGCGTGACTTTTTGCGACGGCAACGTCATGTTGGTCGGTGAGGTTAGCCATATTTCGGCCAAAAAGCGGGCGCTCAAGGCCGCCGCCGGGGTCGACGGCGTGACTGCGGTCACCGACCACCTGCGCGTTGCCGCCGGCCACACACCGGGCGACGGGGCAACTCGGGATGCGGTGTGCCAGTTTCTGCTGCGCCATATTGATTTCCGCAACTGCGGACTCCACGCCCTGATCAAGGGGCAACTGGAAAGTCTGCGTGATGCCGGCCACGAGCCCTGCGGCACCATTGAGGTCGCGGTGGACGATGGCGTGGTGACCCTGTCCGGAGAAGTCATCAGCCTCTCCCACAAACGCTTGGCCGGTGTGCTGGCGTGGTGGGCGCGCGGCTGCCGGGATGTGGTCAATGATCTGGCGGTGGTGCCGGGTGAGGAGGACAACGATGACGAAATCGTCGATGCCTTGCATCTGGTGCTGGAAGCTGACCCTTACGTCCATGCCGACCGCATCGGCATCGGCAGCCGCAACCGCGTCGTGACCCTGGAGGGGGTCGTCTCCAGCAACGGCGAAAAATCGCGGGCAGAAATGGATGCCTGGTATCTGTACGCGGTGGACGGCGTGGTAAATCGTCTTGAGGTCATCAGATAAAAGACAGGCCTTGCCAATAAAAAAGGGCTGAAAAACAGCCCTTTTTTCAGGTTGACCCTAGGGCCAGCCCTTGCTTCCATGGTCGCAGCATTCACTCATCTTCATCGTGCAACTGGAACTTGCTCGCCAGTTGTTGCTGAACATTGGCGGGCACCGCGGAATAGCGGGAGAACTCGATGGTGTAGCTGCCTTGGCCGCCGGTCAGTGACTTCAGCCGCGACTGGTAGTCGTTCAACTCGGCGAGCGGCACCTCGCCACTGATCGCCGCCATGCCGTGACTGCGGCCATCGGTCCCGGTGATGTGGCCGCGCCGGCTGGAAAGATCGCCGCTCAGGTCGCCAATCGCCCCTTCCGGCAGCACGATCTCGATATTGACGATGGGCTCCAGCACAATGGGTTTGGCCGCGCGGATCGCCTCAATTACCGCCTTGCGCCCGGCGATGACAAAGGCTATTTCTTTGCCATCGACGGCGTGCGTCTTGCCATCGAAAACCGTCACTTTCAGGTCGTCGACCGTATAACCCGCGACAACGCCACCTTCCAGCCCCTGGCGCACACCTTTTTCAACAGCCGCCATGAACACACCGGGGATAACACCGCCCTTCACCGCATCAACAAACTCAAAGCCATCGCCGCGCTCCTTCGGCTCAATGCGCAGATGCACTTCGCCAAACTGGCCGGCACCACCGCTCTGCTTCTTGTGGCGATGGATGCCCTCGGCTGAGCCAGTGATGGTTTCACGATAAGGCACCCGCGGCGGCTTGGTATCGACCTCCAGCTTGTACTGGCTGACCATTTTTTCCAGCTTAGATTTGAGATGGATTTCGCCCAGGCCGCGAATCACCGTTTCGTTGCTGCTCGGATGCCGCTCCACGACAAAGGTCGGGTCTTCCATCGCCAGCTTGCCAAGGATGTCGAACAAACGCTGCTCGTTGCCCTTCTTCTTCGTCTCGACAGCCAGCCCGGCCATCGGCTGCGGGAATTCGAGCGGCAGCAGATGGATGTGATCTTCATCGTGCGAATCATGCAGCACGCTGTCGAACTCAACTTCCTCAACCTTGGCGATGGCGCCGATATCGCCCGGCAGCAGTTGATCCACCTCGACGGTCTCCTTGCCCTGCAACTGGTAAAGATGCGCCACCTTGAACGGCCGCTTGCCGTCGCCGACGAAAAGCTGCATATCCTTTTTCACCGTGCCTTGATGGACGCGAAAAATACCGATCTTGCCCATGTAAGGGTCAGCCACCACCTTAAAAACATGGGCCAGCACATGCATGTCGGCATTCGGTTCAGCCTGGAAAGGCTCGCTTACATCGCCCGGCTCACCCTTGTAGAAAGGCGGCAGATTACCCTCCGCCGGATTCGGCGCCAGCGTGGCCAGGACGGACAAGAGTTCCTTGATGCCGGCACCAGTCTTGGCGGAAACAAACAAAATCGGCACCAGATGCCCCTCGCGCAACGCCTTCTCGAACGGCGCATGGAGATCGGCCAGGCTCGGATCGGTACCCTCTTCAAGATAGCGGGCGAGCAGGCCTTCGTCTTCCTCGACAATCTGGTCAATCAAGGCACGGTGGGCCGCAGCCACCGACTCGAAATCGGCATCACCGGCATCATGCCCCAGCACCTCGACCACATCCGCCGCGCCATGCGCCGGCAGATCGAGCAACATGCACTGCTTGCCGAAACGCTCGCGAATATCGGCCACCAGACCCTGCAAATCAAGGTTATCGGCATCAATCTTGTTGATGACGATCATCCGGCACAACTTGCGTTCCGCCGCGTGGCGCATCATCCGCTCAGTCATCAATTCAATGCCGGTTTGGGCGTTGACCACAACCAGCGCGGTATCGACCCCGGCCAGCGCCGCAATCGCCTGACCGGCGAAATCCGGATAACCCGGCGTGTCGATCAGATGCACATGGGCACCTTCGTAGCCAAAATTGACGATGGCCGAAGTCAGCGAGTGTCCGGCTTCCTTTTCCTGCGCCTCAAAGTCGCAGACGGTACTGCCTTTTTCAACACTCCCCCTGGCAGCAATGGCCCCGGTCACCTGGAGCAGCGCCTCCGCCAGCGTAGTCTTGCCGGCGGCACCGTGTCCGAGCAGTGCAATGGAACGGATAGCTTCGGTGGTGTATTTGGACATCCTCTTCTCCCTGAGCTTTTGTTGAAATACCGAATGATTATTCTACGCCGACAGCCATACGATAGATGACGTACGAACTGCCTTCGTAGCTTATCAAAGCGGCAATGAATACCAAGGCTAGCGCAGCAAAAATCTGCTTACCCCGCCACAAAACCGACCCTGCAGCGCCAAGCAAGCCACATCGGACCAAGTGGCATTGGCCCCCAATTGCTCACACCAAAAGCAACTATGCGGACCATACTCGCCAACTACCGATCAGGATCAAAAACTGACCATTTGTCGCCCAAATCCCCCCCCCTACTCGACTAGACTAAACTGAGGTGGGAATTGAATGAAACCACCTATTAAAGCAGGCCATCGAAAATGAAGAAAAAAAAGCAATCCGCAGGCTTTACCTTGGTTGAACTGATGATTGTGGTCGCCATTATCGGAATTCTTGCTGCTGTTGCACTGCCAAGTTACAGAGAATACGTTCTTCAATCCCGACTTGTGGACGCAACAACTGCGCTATCAACGATGCGCGCCAGAATGGAGCAACATTTTCAGGACAATCGCACCTATGCCACATCCGGCTCCTTTACCACGCCTTGCCCCGCCTCCGGCAGTCCAATAACAGCAGGAACATTTAATATTGAGTGTGCTGCAGCACCAACAGCCACGCTTTACACGATTACCGCGACGGGTACCGGAGCCACTGCTGGATTCACCTTCACAATAGATCAGCAAGGAATCCAGGCAACCACGAGCAGCAGTTGGGGACACACCTCGACAACCTGTTGGCTAATGAAAAAGAACGATTCATGCTAACGCATCGACTGCGTGGATTTTCACTGATTGAGCTAGCTGTCGTACTAGTCATAGTGAGCATTCTGGCACTACTGGCAGCCCCTGGTTTGGGAACCTGGTCTGCTAACGGGCAGGTCAGGGCAACCGCCGAATCCCTGCAAAATGATCTGCGCCAAGCGCAAGCGGAGTCGATTCGGCGTAACAGGCAGGTGGCTCTTATTCTGACCAACAGTGTTCCAAACAGCGCAAGTATTACAGCCGGGACAACGGCAGGGAATTGGGATATCAGGGCTCTGCCACTATTGAATAGCGCTGAGGGAGCAAACACTACAAGCCTCACAACAACGTTCATCAAGGGTAAAACTCAGATTGCAAACTCGGGAACTACGGTTTCCGGAGATGTTTCGGCCATCTGTTTTAACTCCGTCGGGCGAATCGCATCCTCGACAGCAGCCATCGCCGATGCGGGGGGCGCAACTTGCACCGCACCTACGTCAAATACCCCACGCAATTTTCGGGTTCAGAACGCCAGGACCGACCGCCCCTTGTGGATACAGGTCTACTTAGGCGGGCAAATACGCATGTGTGACCCGAACAAGATACTTTCAGAAAACCCGGATGCATGTTGCACCGACCGCTGTTGCGGGCTAAGCGCCACCACTTACTGCGTGTACTAAAGCGAATCATGCACAACCCGGCAAACAAGAACGACCAAAAAGGAGCACTTCTGCTGGAAGTGCTGATCTCGATGCTCATTTTTTCATTCGCCCTCCTCGGTCTGGTCGCAATGATGGCAAGAGCGGTCCAGTTTTCTGTCGACGCAGAGGACAGAAACCGCGCAGCGCTGTTGGCCAATGAGATGGTCAGCACAATGTGGGCGCAAAAAACAGTTAATGCGTCCAGCTTGTCCAGCGAAATTACAGCTTGGCAGAGCAGGGTCGCAGATGCCACTGCCTCTGGGCTTCCCAGCGGAACGGGAACAGTGGGCGCCGCCAACGGTGATGGCGTCGTCGCCATCACCGTCACTTGGTCCCCCGTCGGCCCCTCGTCACCTGACCATACCTATGTCACTCAAGTTGTCATGCCATGAAACTCCACGGAATCCAGACTTTGGCATATATCCGGCAACGGGGCTTCAGCCTTGTAGAGCTGATGGTCGCCATGACGATCGGCCTGATCATTTCCTTAGCTGTTTTTTCGGTACTGAACACCTTCGAAGGGCGAAAACGCACCACTACATCGGTGAACGATATCAATCAGGCGGGAAACTACGCCCTTTACGCCATTGACAAATGGGTCCGTAGCGCAGGCTCCGGATTTTCGCAGAGCAGTGGCGCCGCTTTTGGCTGCACCCTGACCGCCGCAAGGAACGGGGCGCAAATATTGCCCAGACCGGCAGCCCTTCCTGCACCATTTGCCAGCGTCAACCCCGGCACAGCAAACACTTTCAAGTTAGCACCGATCCTGATCGGACCAGACCAGACCACACCTGCCGTCAGTGGCTCAACTTCAGATGTTCTGATCATTATGGCCGGCTCATCCGGCAAGGGAGAAGTTGCCACCAACTTTGGCGGAACCCCGAGCGCCAGCACACTCAATTTGATTAATACGGTCGGTTTTTCCGGCAATGATTTGATACTGATTACTGACCTTTCAGCCGGCGCAACAGGAAAGCCATGCATGCTTGAGCCTGTCGCTACAGCCTTCATTGGTGGATTAACGGCGGCCACTCCTCCGGTTCCGATTACAGCATTAACTTTGAATACCGTTACTACTGCACCCTACTACTATATGGCCACAATCAACTCCAAGGCCTTGACGTCCTACACTGACATCCTGAATACGACTGTAATCAATCTCGGCAACATCGTCGGCGGCAATCCCCCGACTTTCCTTGTGCTGGGTGTTGGCGACAACAACACGCTCTTTGGTTTTGATCTTCTCCAGAATCAGAATCCCATAAGCGGTACAACCCAAATGCCCTTCCCGGTCGCCGATGGGGTTTTTGAGATGCACGCACTCTATGGCGTGGATAGTGATAACAACGGTACGGTTGACACGTGGACGCAAGCCAGCGGAAATTTCACCCCTGCCAATTTGATGGCAGGAACGGCCGCTGCCTTGATTCGCCTGAAAAGTATAAAGGCGGTACGCATTGGGCTCATTATGCGCACTTCAACGCTGGAAAAGGATGATGTCGCCCCGGCATCGCTGACGCTATTTCCGGATCTGGCTAGCTCGGTTCAACTGACGCGCACTTTCGCCAGCGGCGAGAAAAAATACCGCTACCGGACTGTCGAAACCACCATTCCGTTGCGCAACCAAATCATGCTGAGCGAGTGAACCATGGCTGCATTCACAATCAAGCCAATGCCTGTCGCCAATCACCATCCCCGAGAGAGAGTCCTGATTGATCAGCAGCGTGGGGCAATCATGCTGATCACGCTGATTGCCTTGGCGCTCATCATGCTCTCTACCATGGGACTGATCCGCTCTTTTGATACTTCGCTGAGCATGGCCGGCAATCTGGCCTTCAAACGCGACTTGGTTAATCAGGGTGAACGCGGCATGGCTAGGGCCATCACACTTTTCAACTCCGGTACGCTGTCGGCAACGGCGGCTCGGGAAGCCAATTCCCTAAGCAACAACTACTCCGCCACAATGCTGGCTACCAACCCGAACGGCATTCCACTCAAACTTATTAACGACACGACTTTCGCTGCAGCGCCAGCCATGACTGGCACTGACATCTTGGATAGCACAACGGGTATCACCGTCCGCTATGTCATTGATCGCCTTTGTGCAACAACAGTTGTCACATTCGATCACACCAGGTGCGTGTCGTTGAAAAATACCGCCAGTCCGGGTGGTTCAGCCACTCTGGCCGCCAGCAAGGTTGGCCAAGAATATATGCCCGTTTATCGTATAAGCGTTCGTGTGACTGGCCCACGCAACACGCAGTCCTATCTTCAAACAACTATTACACGTTAAAGGCACTCGCTTGTCACTGGGCGAATATCGTGGAGCCATAAAATGAAAAACGCACTCGAACAGCAAACACCTGCTCGGCCTATCGGCTATCTTCGCGGCTTGCGCAATGTCCTTTGCGCTGGAATACTTGCCGGCACTTCCTGCATAGCAGGGGCAGTCGGCTTGGCCGATGCACCACTATTTTCAACAGTGGTGGTTCCCGGAAACCTTACCCTGGCCGTCTCGGCAGAATTCCCGACCGCGCTCAGCCCAGCTTATCCCAGTACGTCAGCCTACACTACCGCAACTAGCTATATTGGTTACTTCGACCCCGAAAAATGCTATCGATATATTTATAACTCGGCAACACCCGCTGACAGTTATTTCACCCCCGTTGCTGCCGCATCCAGCCGCGCCTGCAGCAGTACAGTCACCGTGCCTTTATGGAGTGGCAACTATCTGAACTGGGCAAGCATGGGGGCGTTGGACACCTTTCGATCCGTTTTGACTGGCGGCTATCGTGCCTCGGACACCACCACCAGCACGATTCTGGAAAAAAGTTATAACTTCAATTCCGGGGCGATTCAACCAGCCAACGTCGTGGATAAAACGATCACCACTGCCGCCAAGATTGGTGGGGCGACGCCATTCAACTGGACTACTGTCACGACCAAAGTATGGCACCAGGGAACGGCCATGTTGATCACCGGGAGCAAGACAAGAACCAACGATGGAACCACATGCGTTTCTGGTAGCACATGTGTGAATATTGGATCGCCGGCCTCACCCTTCTACCCAATCGTTCCGGACGGATCAACTTATCGGTATTACGATGCACAGAATTCCAGCGCCAGCCCCGCCACAGCCGAAGCCGACAAAGTCTATAAAGTCTATATAAGGGTGAAAGTGTGCGACACCGCGGTCAGTGTCGAGCCGAATTGCGTCATCTATGGCAGCAATTACAAACCCGAAGGACTGATGCAGAAATACTCATCCAAGTTGAGGTTTTCAGCATTTGGATATCTGAACATCCCGGCTTATGGTGGCACCACTGGGTCTGCCAATCAGTTAATTGATGGTGGAGTACTACGCGCCAAAATGAAATTCATAGGCCCGACAAAACCCGTTCCCGGCTCGACAGCCATTTCGAACGACAATGGCATTGAGTGGAGTGCAAGCACTGGGGTAATGGACCCAAACCCCAACGCCACTGATGCTGCCGCAACAAACACCACTTTTGGCATTTCAACGGTTACCAACAGTGGCGTCATGAACTACCTGAACAAATTCGGTTCGCTCACAACAAAAGACTACAAAACCTACGATCCGGTCAGTGAGTTGTACTACGCTGCGCTGCGTTACCTGAAGAATCAGGGCAATGTCCCGGCCTATAGTGCAGCAACAACCTCTGCCTCAGCCGACGGATTCCCGGTCATCACCACTTGGGACGACCCTATCCTCTATTCGTGCCAAAAGAATTTCATTCTCGGAATCGCCGACGTAAATGCAGGCGCCGACGGCAACCTGCCTGGTAGCACACTAACCTCCGGTGAACCCAGTATGCCAACTGAAGTTAGTGGTGACATTTCCGTCAATGTAACAACCGCAACCACAAGGGTCGCTACGCTGCAAGGAACTGCCAGCATTGCTACAAACAAGCACAATTTTATTGCCGGCCTCGCTTGGGATGCCCATACCAAAGATATCCGTACGGATTTAACCGGTACCCAAACAGTAAATACCTATTGGCTTGATGTCTGGGAATACTCAGCCTACACGAGCAAGAATCAATACTGGCTGGCAGCCAAGTATGGCGGCTTCACCGTGCCTACAACGTTCAATCCTGCTACAGACACGTTTCCAACTACCGCTTGGTACACAACCTCCGACACAGTAGGCAGTGACCCCCGCCCGGATAACTATTTCGGCGCCGGACAAGCAGACACCATGAAAACGGGGTTGGAATCCGCTTTCAAGAAAATCGCTTCTGAAGCCAGCGTAGCAACTGCAACGGCAATTTCCAGCCCTACACCTAGACAACTACTAACAGGAAATGCCAACTACAGTGTTAGCTACGACCCCACCACCTGGACATCAACCCTCCTTGGGCAGTTGGTCAGTTACGATAACGACGGGATCCCCACCTACACAACCGAATGGAACGCCACGACTCTATTGAATAGTCGTACGTCTGCCAATCGCCTTGTAGTTACCTGCTGTACCAGCACCGGTGCAGCACTGCCATTTACTTATTCCAGCCTCACCAGTGCCACGCTGGATAGCCGCGCTTACTACACGTCTTTCGGAGCGATCACGGGCCTTTCTTCAGGGTCGCAATCAGAATCGGATTATTTGGGGTACCTACGGGGCGACCGCACACATGAACTTTCCACCAGTAGTGGGAAATATCGCGCCCGAGTCCATCTCTTGGGCGACGTTGTTGACTCCAAACTGAACGTTGTTGGCCCACCAAGCTACCCGTACTACGACATCTACAACCCTGGCTACAGCGATTTTAAATCGACCTACATTAGCCGCCCAACTGTTGTTTATGCCGGAGCAAACGACGGGATGATGCACGCTTTCGATGGAACGGTACCGAGCACCGCCGGCGGCACCTGCACATCCACCCTGACGACGCCGAGCAACGCTTGCGGCAAAGAATTGTTCGCTTACATTCCCAGCTTTACTTATGGCAATTCCAGCACCGCAGCAGATTCTGGGCTGGCATCGCTCGGCACGCCAAACAGTTACGAGCACCATTACTTGGTCAATGCAACACCGGTTTCCAGTGATGTCGACTTCTTCAAGACGGTCAGCCCGACAGCCAGCGCCAACGACTGGCGAACTCTTCTGGTAGGCGGATTAGGCAAGGGGGGGAAAGGTTATTACGCAATTGACATCACCAACCCAGCCGACTGGACGAGCGAAACGACAGTGGCTACCAAGATACTGTGGGAGTTTACCCAAGCCCACATGGGCTATAGCGTTGGCGATGCGGTCTTTATCAAAACCCCGGAATTCGGCTGGACGATTGTCGTAGCCTCTGGCTATAACAACGACGATGGCTTGGGCTACTTCTTTTTCCTCAACCCAAGAACCGGCGATTTGCTGAAAACAGTCGTAACACCAACGGGCAGTACGTCTTCACCTATCGATATGGCACATATTCAAGCCTACGTGCCCAATTACCAAGAACATCTGGCTGATGCAATTTATGCGGGCGACTTACAAGGAAATATCTGGCGGGTCGATCTAACCCCCTCAACCAATGCCACCACAGTTGGAAGTGTCACAACAACTACGACCAGTTACGATTACAGCATCGTCAATCTCGCCACACTAACCGACAGCAGTGGCACCGCCCAACCCGTTACGACAAAACCGCTGGTAGAAATTGACCCAGCCTCCGGAAAACGTTACGTGCTTGTTGGAACGGGGCAACTCCTATCAGACAACGATATCACCAGCACTCAAAAGCAAGCTTTCTATGCTATCAATGATGGCACCAAGGCCTATGGTGAGTTCTACAATGGTTCAATTAATTCCACTGTCGGCCCAACAATCACTACCAAATCCGGGATACCGCCTCCATCTTGGGATGATGACTCCGATTCCAATACGCCCAATATTTCGGTCACCTTGCCTGTCACTCGCTCACATCTTTCTAGCAACACCAACCTGACGACTGGGATAAGTAGCTCAACAACAAAGCCCATGGGATGGTATTACGACTTGGGACCCACGGGGTCGGGGGTTATTGCCGAGCGTGTCGATGTCCAACCTACAGCGACGAGTGTTGGCATCGTCGGCTTTGCTGCAAATCTTCCCAACGGCGATGCCTGTTCCCCGGCCGGTACCGCACGTGTTTTTGCTATCAGCTTTGCAAATGGTTTAAGTGCTTTGCTTGATAGCTCCGGAACCACTGTACAGTCGATTAGTTTGACCTCTAATGTCACCGATGT
>Ga0073899_10004194_pt1 | contig 12651 bp, 15 predicted proteins | sample KloWWTmetaKNB5Ph_FD_88975 | JGI IMG/M metagenome (GOLD analysis project Ga0073899, IMG submission 88975) | Active sludge microbial communities from Klosterneuburg, Austria, studying microevolution and ecology of nitrifiers - Klosterneuburg... | ecosystem: Engineered > WWTP > Aerobic digester >... | reverse complement strand
CTTGCCGCAGCGCATCCTGACGCAGATTCTCGACACCGCCGAATCCTTCATGGAAGTCTCGGCGCGTGATGTCAAGAAAGTGCCGCTGCTGCGCGGCAAGAGCGTTTTCAACCTCTTCTTCGAAAACTCGACACGCACCCGCACGACTTTCGAGATTGCCGCCAAGCGCCTGTCGGCCGACGTGATCAATCTTGATATCAACAAGTCCTCGGCCAGCAAGGGTGAAACCCTGCTCGACACCATCGACAATCTGGTAGCCATGCACGCCAACCTGTTTGTCGTCCGCCACGCCTCCAGCGGCGCGCCTTACCTGATTGCCGAACACCTGCAGCGCATCGGTCGCGACGATGTGCACGTCGTCAACGCCGGCGATGGTCGTCACGCCCATCCGACGCAGGGTCTGCTCGACATGTATACGATCCGCCACTACAAGAAGGACTTCACGCAACTGCGCGTCGCCATCGTCGGCGACATCCTGCATTCGCGCGTCGCCCGTTCCGACATCCACGCCCTCACTACATTGGGCGTGCCGGAAGTCCGCGCCATCGGGCCGGAAACCTTGTTGCCCAAGCATCTCGACAAGCTCGGTGTGCATGTCTTCCACGACATGAACGAAGGCTTGAAGGATGTCGACGTGATCATCATGCTGCGCCTGCAGAACGAACGGATGAACGGCGCCCTGCTGCCCTCGGCCGGCGAATACTTCCGCCACTACGGCCTGACGCCGCAAAAGCTGGCGCTGGCCAGGCCGGACGCCATCGTCATGCATCCGGGGCCGATGAACCGTGGCGTCGAAATCCACTCGGCCGTCGCCGATGGTTCGCAGGCCGTGATCCTGCCGCAGGTCACGTTCGGTATCGCGGTTCGCATGGCCGTCATGAGCATTGTTGCAGGGAACTGATATGCAAATCGAAATCAAGAACGGTCGCGTAATTGACCCGAAAAACGGCGTTGACCGCAGCATTTCCTTGTTTGTGGTCGACGGCAAGGTCGCCGGGCTGGGCGAAGCGCCGACCGGCTTTGTCGCTGAAAAGACGATCGATGCCGCTGGCTGCGTTGTTTGCCCCGGCCTGATTGACCTCGGCGCCCGGCTGAACAGTATCGAAGCCGAACTCGCCGCTGCCGTCGCCGGTGGCGTAACCAGCGTCGTCGTGCCGCCCGATGCCGATCCACCGCTTGACGAACCGGAACTGGCGGATCGCCTGGTCCATCGCGGCACCGAAATCGGCAAGGCCCGCATCCTGCCGCTCGGTGCGCTGACTTTGGGCCTGAAAGGCGAGCGCCTGGCCGAACTGGTCGGCCTGAAAAAAGCCGGCTGCGTTGCCTTCTCGCAAGCCAATGCACCGATGGTCGATACCGAAGCCCTGTTGCGCGCCATGGAATACGCCACCACCTTCGGCTTCGCCGTCTGGCTGCAACCGCAAGACTACTGGCTGTCGCGCAATGGCATCGCCCACGAAGGCGAAGTCGCCAGCCGTCTTGGTCTGGCCGGTATTCCGGTTGCCGCCGAAACCATCGCCATCGCCACCATCGTTCAACTGGTGCGCGATACCGGCTGCCGCGTCCATCTGACGCGCCTCTCTTCGGCGCCGGGCGTTGCGCTGGTCAAGGCGGCGCGCGATGAAGGCTTGCCAGTCAGTTGCGATGTCGGCGTGCATCACCTGTTGCTCACCGAAAACGATATCGGCTTCTTCAACCCGCACGCCCGTTTCTGCCCACCCTTGCGGGCGCAAAATGACCGCCTGGCACTGTCGACCGCAGCAGCCTCCGGCCTCGCCGCGATTTGCTCGGATCACACGCCAGTTGCCGCTGACGACAAGCTGCTGCCCTTCGGCGAAGCCAAAGCCGGAGCCACCGGCCTCGAAGTCTTGCTGCCGCTGACCCTGAAATGGGCCGAAAGCCTGAAACTCTCCCTGCCGGAAGCCCTGGCACGCATCACCTCGGCCCCCGCCGACGTGCTTGGCCTGAGCAGCGGCCAACTGGCGGTCGATGCCGCCGCCGATATCTGTATTTTCGATCCGGAAGCAACCTGGCAACTCACACCGGAAGCCCTGAAGAGCCGCGGCAAAAACTCGCCATGGACGGGCTATATGATGATCGGCAAGGTTAAGACCACACTGGTCGGTGGGCGCGTCGTTTACCAAGCCTGAGGCTGGGTTCAGCGACAAAAACGGCAGGCCGAGGCCTGCCGTTTTTTGTGGACATTTCAGTTGCTGAGCGTTGGGGTCAGTACTTTCTGGCGTTGGGCTAAGGCAGCAAAGTGCCCTGAGCGGAAGCAGCCAGACAGGGGCAGAGGACCTCAACGTTTGAATTCACCGGCGCTGCGCGGCTTCATCGCGCAGCGTCCAGCGTCCGAAGGGAGCGAGGTTGAGCGCCGAGTTAGTGTACTTTGGTAACAGAAAAGCCAAGGTCATCGCCGCATAGTTGCTTCAATGTTGTATGTACCTGCTTTGCCCGACGAGATGTCGATCGCTTGTAGAGAAAACTTCGCATAGTTCTCTTTCGAAAATACAGAGAGGTGGCCTATGTATGTTCGGTTATAGCCGGAGTAGGTACAACCAGTGAGGGTGATTTTGAGAGTAACGATGGTTGGCGTGATGCCGGGTGCCGCTAAACCAAGCATTCGGCAGCTATTCTCTGTGCTTGTGCCCACAACCTTTCCCTGTTGGTCAATGTTGATCGTGAGATTCGTGACGATGTGGCCGGCAGGGTCGGAGGTTGTTCTAATAAAGGCCTGATACTGCGTTTGACCACGCCATTCACCGTAAGGCGACGAATACCCTTCGGCATAGGCGTTGAACGATGTGAACAGCACAAGCAGAAGTGCGTGTCGCATTTTCGAATCCTTGTTGCGCGGAGATATTGGCATAAGTACCCTACGTAGAAGTGAGCGGCCTGCGCGGCTTTTCGCGCAGGTCCGCTCGACTGCCGGGTTGGGCGCCTTTGTCATAGACGCAACTTCCAAAAGCTCTTGGCATTGATTTCTTCCTGGAGAGCCGAAAGCCTTCGTTCGACATGTTCGTACAAAGGCAGAACGTTTTCCTCAGAATGTTCGAGCTTCCGTATTACTTCGCCTGGCAATGCCTCAGCCAAGTAGCGTTCCCATATTTCAACGAATTCGAGAAAGTCTTGGTAGTAGGCTCGGGTGCCTTCGTCAGCGAGCCAGTATTTCTCGGTGAAGAGGTCGAGGATTTTTCGATACAACGGCATTAGCTCTTCGCGCAGTTGCTTGTTGTCGTACTCAATGATTTTGCCAAAGGGGGCGTATAGTTCTTCGTGATGGAGCATGGGCTGCTTGGCTTCAGAGTACGGAGCGCATAGCTCTTTCCACGCTTCATTCGCTGCGGTAGATACCTTTCCCCGCACTTCAGATTTGGCCCTTATTCGCTTTCGGTAGCCGGCAATTGGCGAATAGAACTCGGACATCTGTTTCTGGATAAAGGCGTTTCGAAGCTCGATCGACAGCTTGCGGATGCCGAAGACATAGACGATCAGGCCGCCTACCAGTGCGCTGAAGAATTGTAGAAGCAATGTTTCCAAGCTACGGCCTCCTAAGGCGCCCAACTTTGTTATCGGGAGCAGTTTTGCCTTTTAACTCCGATGCCTGCTCCCCAATTCAGCGTCGCTGACCGTGCTGAAAGCCGCTTTGCAGCGGGCTTAGCATTCCGTTTTTGATGTTTTGTGCAGTACTAAAAATCGGTGAAAAGCAGCACATCTACAGATAGCCCGAAAGCATACACTCGAAAGGCACCAATGGCTGCTTTGCCGCGACTTCCGGAAGGTCGGCTCCTAACAGAGTTAAGCTATTCGCCCTTATCCGGCTTTGCTTAAGGCGCACCTTATTCCGCAGCCAAGGGAGCAACGACGCTTGCCTCGGCACCCCTAACCTCCAACACCTTGCGCCGCGAAGTTTGACCACTTTTCAGGTTGACCGCAGACTTTGGCAAGCGCAGCGTTTCAGCGATGAATTTGATCAGCGCTTCGTTGGCCTTGCCATCAACTGGCGGGGCAGCGAGGCGGATTTTCAGGGCGTCGCCGTGCCGGCCGGCTAATTCGGTCTTTTTCGCGCCGGGCTGAATGTGCAGGGTCAGCGTGATGCGGCCGTCGGCGGCGAGGCGAAACCAGTCACTCACAGGAACATCAGGAGCATTTGCAGCAGCAGGATGGCGACCAGTGGCGAGAGGTCGATGCCGCCGATCAGCGGGATCAGGCGGCGGATCGGATCGAGCAGCGGGCGGGTGAGTTGCTGCGCCGGGGCCGAGAGGGGCGAGTAGGGATTGATCCAGGAGAGCACGGCTTGCAGGATCAGCGCGCCGATCATGATGTAGATGGCGAGGCGGAGGACGGCGCGCAGGGCGAACCAGAGGATCATCGGGGCGAGGCCGGCAAGGTCGGCTTGATCAAAGCGACCGGACAGGGCGATGAGGATGCCGCTGAGCAGTAATTGCAGCGCGAAGGCGGCGAAGACGGTGGACCAGTCCAGGCCGCCGATGCCTGGAATGATCCGGCGCAGGGGTTTGACTGCCCAGTTGGTGAGCGCGACGATGAAATTGCCGGGTTGGCCGGCAAAGGAAACCCGCATCGCCTGCATCATGAAACGGAGCAGGAAGAGGACGCAGAAAAAGCTGACCACGGAATCCAGCAGAAAAATGATGGCTTGCATCAGGCCGCTCCGAGCAGTTTGCCGAGTTCCTGGCCGCGTGCTTCGGCGGCTTTGACACCGGCAATGATGCCGGCCTTGACGCCCATTTCGGCCATTTTGTTGAGGGCCGCTTCGGTCGTGCCGCCTTTCGAAGTGACGCGTTCGCGCAGCACCGAGGCCGGTTCGCTCGATTGGGCGGCGAGAGCGGCAGCGCCCTGCACGGTTTCGATGGCGAGCTGGCGACCTTGCTCGGGTGTGAAGCCGAGTTCGGCGGCGGCCTGCTGCATGGCTTCGATGAAGAGAAAGACGTAAGCCGGGCCGCTGCCGGAGAGGGCTGTTACGCCATCCATCTTGCTTTCATCGTCAATCCAGACGGTGCTGCCGACGGCGCTCAGCACTCGGTTGGCGGCGGCGCGTTCGTCGGCGCTGACTTCGGCTAGCGGGCAAAGGCCGGTGATGCCGGCGCCGATCAGGGCTGGTGTATTGGGCATGCAGCGCACGATCTTGCGATGACCGCCGAGGAAGCGCGCCAGCGTGGCCAGATCCAGCCCGGCGGCAATACTGACGACGACCGCTGCGCCGAGTTTGTTGGCGAGCGGCGCAACGGCATCCTTCATCTGCTGCGGCTTGACGGCCAGGACCAGCAAATCGCCGGCGTTGCCCAGCTTTTCAGCCGACTCCAGGCAGTTGACCGCGTAAGCCTTGGTCAGCTTGTCCCGCGCTTCGGTGCCCGGATCGATGACGGTGATGTCGGTCGCCGCAAAGCCTTGTTTCAACATGCCGCCAATCAGCGCATTGGCCATGTTGCCGCCGCCAAGGAAGGTAATTTTCATACGTAGTTTCTTTCACCAAAAATGGCCGTGCCGATGCGGACGATGGTCGCGCCTTCGGCGACGGCTGCTTCAAGATCGTGGGACATGCCCATGGACAAGGTATCGAGCGGCAGACCGGCTGCCCGGATGTGTTCGTAAAGTTGGCGCAATTGCCGGAAAGGGGCGCGCTGCGCTGCAAGATCGTCGGTCGGCTCGGGGATCGCCATCAGGCCGCGCAGTTGCAGGTTCGGCAGGGCGGCGATTGCCTGGCAGAGGGCCAGTGCTTCGTCCGGCGCGCAGCCACTTTTGCTCGCTTCGCCCGAGACGTTGATCTGGACGCAGACTTGCAGCGGGGGCAAGGTGGCGGGGCGCTGGGCGGATAGGCGTTCGGCGATTTTCAGGCGCTCAATGGAATGGACCCAGGCAAAGTGTTCGGCAACCAGCCGGGTCTTGTTGCTTTGCAATGGTCCGATGAAATGCCAAGTTAATTTCCGGTCGACCGCGCCCCGCAGGAAGTACCCTTGGGGTATAGCAGTCGCCTTGTCGATGCCTTCCTGCACGTAATTCTCGCCAAAAGCGCCTTGCCCGGCCTCGGCCGCTTCAAGGACGCAAGCCAGCGGCCACGTTTTGCTCACCGCCAGCAGTTGAATGCTTGCGGGCAAGCGTCCGGCGGCCCTTGCGGCCTCGGCAATACGCGCCTTGACGGCTTGCAGGTTGCTGGCGATTGCGCTCATAATCCCTTTGGAATTTTCTCTGATTTCAGTATACACGCGCCCCAAGGACGATCCGCATGGACATCACCGAACTGCTGGCCTTTAGCGTCAAGAACAAGGCTTCCGACCTCCACCTTTCGGCCGGCTTGCCGCCGATGATCCGGGTCCATGGCGACGTGCGTCGCATCAACCTGCCGGCGATGGAGCACAAGGATGTGCACAGCATGGTGTATGACATCATGAACGACGGCCAGCGCAAGATTTACGAAGAAACACTGGAGTGCGATTTCTCCTTTGAAATTCCCAATCTGGCCCGCTTTCGGGTTAATGCCTTCAACCAGCAACGGGGCGCTGGCGCCGTTTTTCGAACCATTCCTTCCAAGGTGCTGACGCTTGAAGAGTTGAATTGCCCGAAGATTTTCAAGGAAATTTGCGAGTACCCGCGCGGCATCGTGCTGGTCACCGGGCCGACCGGTTCGGGCAAGTCGACGACGCTGGCGGCGATGGTCAATCACATCAATGAAAACGACTACGGCCATATCCTGACGGTTGAAGACCCGATCGAATTTGTGCATGAGGCCAAAAAGTGCCTGATCAACCAGCGCGAAGTCGGGCCGCATACCTTGTCTTTCTCAAACGCCCTGCGTTCGGCCCTGCGCGAAGACCCGGACGTGGTGCTGGTTGGTGAAATGCGTGATCTGGAAACCATTCGTCTGGCGCTGACGGCGGCTGAAACCGGCCACCTGGTCTTCGGCACGTTGCACACGTCGTCGGCCGCCAAGACGGTGGACCGTATCGTTGACGTTTTCCCGGCAGCCGAAAAGGAAATGGTCCGTTCGATGCTCTCCGAATCGCTGCGCGCCGTTATTTCGCAGACCCTGCTGAAAACCAAGGAAGGCAACAGCCGGGTTGCGGCGCACGAAATCATGATCGGCACGCCGGCAATTCGTAACCTGATTCGTGAAAACAAGGTGGCACAGATGTATTCCGCCATCCAGACCGGCCAGAATTTTGGCATGCAGACGCTGGATCAGAATCTGCTCGAAATGGTGCGGCGCAATCTGGTTTCCAGTGCCGAAGCGCGCAACAAGGCCGCCAACAAGGATGCATTCCCGGCTTGAGTCGCCGGCAAGCCATAAAATCAAGGGGTAGAAATGGAACGCGATCAGGCAATGAAATTCATGCACGACCTTTTGCGCCTGATGTCGCAAAAGAAGGGCTCCGACCTGTTTATCACCGCCGGTTTTCCGCCGGCGATCAAGATTGACGGCAAGATCACGCCGGTTTCGAACCAGGTGCTGACGTCGGCACATTCAGCCGAATTGGCCCGGGCGATCATGAACGATCGTCAAGCGGCCGAGTTCGAGGCGACCAAGGAATGCAACTTCGCCATTTCGCCGGCCGGTATCGGCCGTTTCCGGGTCAATACGCTGGTCCAGCAGGGCCGTGTCGGTGTGGTTTGCCGGACGATCAACATGAGCATCCCGACGCTGGATGAACTGCAGTTGCCGCCGGTGCTCAAGGATCTGGCGATGACCAAGCGCGGCCTGATCATCTTTGTCGGCGGCACAGGTACCGGCAAGACGACTTCGCTGGCGGCGCTGGTCAATTACCGTAACGAAAACTCCTACGGTCACATCATCACCATCGAAGACCCGATCGAATACGTGCACGAACACAAAAACTGCATCGTCACCCAGCGCGAAGTCGGAGTCGATACCGACGACTGGGGACCGGCGCTGAAGAACACGCTGCGTCAGGCGCCGGATGTCATCCTGATGGGCGAAATCCGCGATCGCAACACGATGGATTACGCCATCGCCTTTGCCGAAACCGGTCACCTCTGTCTGGCCACCTTGCACGCCAACAGTTCCAACCAGGCGATCGACCGTATCATCAACTTCTTCCCGGAAGAGCGCCGCCAGCAATTGCTGATGGACCTTTCGCTGAATCTGCGGGCGATGATTTCGCAGCGGCTGATTCCGAAAAAAGACGGCAAGGGGCGAATGGCCGCCATTGAGGTGATGCTCAACTCGCCGCTGATTTCCGACCTGATCTTCAAGGGCGAGGTTCACGAGATCAAGGAAATCATGAAGAAGTCGCGTGAACTTGGCATGCAGACTTTCGATCAGGCGCTGTTCGACCTCTACGAAGCCGGCAAAATTACCTACGAAGATGCCCTGCGCAATGCCGATTCACTGAACGACCTGCGTTTGCAGATCAAGCTGAACGGCAAGGAGTCGAAGGATCGCGACCTGAGCAGCGGGATCGGTCACCTCGATATCGTTTGATTGTTTTACCCTCTGGAGATTCTCATGCGCCCATCCTTGAAAGCTGTTTTTCTCTTTGTTTTGACGTTGACCGCAGCAATCGCCCAGGCCGGCAGTCTGGATGCCATTTCCACCGGCGACGCCAGTGCCGGCGTCAAGGAAGCGCTGGCCAAGGGCGCCGACTATGCCGTAGCTTCCCTGGGCAAGGAGGGTGGCTTTCTTGGTAATAAGAAGGTGAAGATTCCATTGCCCGGTTATCTGCAAAAAGCCGAAAAGGGTCTGCGCATGTTCGGCCTGGGCAAGCAGGCCGATGAACTGGTCGAAACCATGAACCACGCCGCTGAAAACGCCGTGGCCGAAGCCAAACCGATCCTCACCGAGTCGATCAAGAAGATGAGCGTGCAGGATGCCAAGGGTATCCTGACCGGCGGCGAGGACAGCGTGACACAGTACTTCAAGCGTACCTCGACCGGACAACTGACCGAGAAGTTCACGCCTATCGTCAAGGCGGCCACCAAGAAGGTCCAACTGGCCGAGCAGTACAACGAGTTTGCCGGCAAGGCTGCAAGTTCAGGCCTGATCGACAAGAAGGATGCCGATCTCGACAGCTACGTGACGCAGAAGGCGATGGATGGCCTGTTCCTGATGATTGCCGAGGAAGAGAAAAAGCTGCGTTCCAACCCGGTCGGTGCCGGTAGCGATTTGCTGAAAAAGGTGTTCGGCGCACTTTGAACTAAAGCTGCTGGCACTTTAGGTCGTTGATGGAGGCAAGGAGTCGATCAAATGAAACTCAGCCGCCTCGAATCAACGACCCAGCGCCACTCGCCGGATGCGATTGAACGAGCGCGTCATGTCGCTGGCGAAAGTGTGCGGCGAGTCGAGGCGCTGGAAGGCGTCGAGGGCGACCGTCAGCGTTCGCTGCAACAGGAAATTGCCGATTTTGACCCACGGGTGATTGCTTCATTCGAGGGCGGCGAGCATGTGTTGCAGGATGCCCGGCAGATTGCCGCCGAGCTGACTTTGCTCGGAGCCAACCGCAGCGGTTTGGTCAAACTGCAGGCGCTCAGCCTGCCTTGTTCGAGGATCGACGATAAGGTCTGAAGCGGTGGTCTGAAGCGGCGATTGGGTTAAAATTCAAGGCCCTACCCACACGCCCCGTTCCGCCGGGGCGTTGCCATTAATGTCCGGTCTCAATCCGCAACAACGCGAAGCAATCCATTATCTCGACGGCCCACTGCTGGTGCTGGCCGGCGCCGGTTCGGGCAAGACGCGGGTGATCACCCAGAAGATCGCCTACTTGGTCCAGGATTGCGGTTTCCAGCCACGCAATGTGGCGGCCATCACCTTCACCAACAAGGCGGCGAAGGAAATGACGGAGCGCATCAGCAAGCTGCTGCCCCGCCATCAGGCCGACGATCTGCAGATTTCCACCTTTCACTCGCTCGGCGTCCGCATCCTGCGCGAAGAAGCCAAGGCGCTCGGCTACAAGCCGCGTTTCTCGATTTTCGATTCGGCCGACTGCGCCGGCATCATCGGCGAAGTGGCCAAAACGGTGGATAAAGCAACGCTGCGCCAGACGCAGTCGATCATTTCCAATTGGAAGAACGCGCTGGTCACGCCGGAAGCGGCGCGCCATCTGGCCAAGACCGAACACGAAGCGCTGGCCGCGCACGCCTTTCTGTCCTACGAGGCGACGCTGAAAGCTTATCAGGCGGTGGATTTCGACGATCTGATCGGCCTGCCGGTGGTCTTGTTCCAGCAGCACCCGGAGATTGCCGACAAATGGCAGAACCGCCTGCGCTACCTGCTGGTCGATGAATACCAGGATACCAACGCCTGCCAGTACCAGTTGCTCAAGCTGCTGACCGGTGTTCGCGCCCAGTTCACGGCGGTGGGCGACGACGATCAGGCGATTTACGGCTGGCGCGGCGCCGATATTGAAAACCTGAAGAAGTTGCCGACCGAATTCCCGGCGCTCAAGGTGATTAAATTGGAGCAAAATTATCGGTCGACCGTAAGAATCCTCAAGGCCGCCAACAACGTCATTTCGCATAACGAAAAGCTCTTCGACAAGAAGCTATGGTCCGAACTGGGCCACGGCGAGCAGGTCACCGTTACCGCCTGCCGCGATAACGATGCCGAAGCGGAAGGCGTGGTCATGAAGTTGCAGGCCCACCGCTTCGAGAATCGCGGCAAGTTCAAGGACTACGCCATTCTTTACCGCTCGAACCATCAGGCGCGCATCTTCGAGGAGTATTTGCGCGACCACCGGATTCCCTACCTGCTTTCCGGCGGCAAGTCCTTCTTCGACAAGGTGGAAATCAAGGACATCACCGCCTATCTGCGCCTGCTGACCAACGAGGATGACGATCCGGCCTTCATCCGTGCCGCCACCACACCCAAGCGCGGCATCGGCGCCGCCACGCTGCAAGTACTCGGCACCTATGCCGGCGAGCGGCAGATTTCACTGTTCCACGCCGCCTTTGAAGAAGGTTTCGCGCAGCGCGTGCAAGCCCGTCAGCTCGAACCCCTGCTCGAGTTTTGCCACTTCATCAACCGGATTCAGGGGCGCGCCATCAAGGAACCGGCGCAACAGGTGCTGCCCGACCTGCTCAAGGCCATCGACTATGAAACCTACCTCTTCGATCTGGAGGAGGAGCGCACGGCGCAAACACGCTGGGCCAATGTCTGCGAGTTCGCCAACTGGCTGAACAAAAAAGGCGAGGAACAGGGCAAGACGCTGATCGATCTGACCCAGAGCATTGCGCTGATCAACCTGCTCGACAAGCAAAATGACGACGATTACGACGCCATCCAGCTGTCGACCCTGCATGCCGCCAAGGGGCTGGAATACCGGCATGTTTTTCTGGTCGGGATCGAAGAAGGCATCCTGCCGCACCGTGAGTCGATCGAGCCGGCCAAGCTCGAGGAGGAGCGGCGGCTGATGTATGTCGGCATCACGCGCGCCCAGCACACGCTGTACATCTCCTGGTGCGAGCGGCGCAAGCAGGCCCGCGAGTTCGTGCCCTGCGAGCCGTCGCGCTTCATCGCCGAAATGGGTAGCGAGGACATCCGCTATGCCGGCGGCAATGCGAATGTGGTGGTGGACAAGGCAACCAGCAAGGCAAAGCTCTCCAGTTGCCTCGAGATGCTGGCGGGCAACAAGCGCTAACCGCTTGGTCACCTCGCGTTACAGCGAGTTACTTTCCTTATGACATCGCGCTGGCAAGAGGCGCGTTATTCGGCACAAGGTAGCGCGATTTCGCAAAGCCGGATCAAAAACCGAATAAACCCTCAAGGAGCTTCAAATGACCAAACAACTTATCGCCCTCGCTATCGCCGCCGCTTTTGGTATTGCCCACGCTGCTGATGTCAAACCGGCCACCGCGCCGGCAACTGCCACCGTCAAGGCCGAGGCGGCCAAGGCTGAAGTCAAGGCGCCGGAAGCCGCTGTGCCCGCAGCGCCGGAAGTAAAGAAAGATGCCATGCCGGCGGTCGAGAAGACGGCCAAGAAAGAGAAAAAAGCTGCCAAGAAGGTCGAACCGATGGCTGTGCCGGAAGCTGCAAAAGTTGAAGCTGCGAAGGCTGTTGAGCCGGCTAAAAAGTAAGCGGGCAGCGGAATTGCAGCGTGCCGGTCCGGCAGGGAGGGCGCCCACAAGGCGCCTTTTTTGTATCCGAAAAAAAACGGGGAGGCCATGGCCTCCCCGTTTTTGTCTGCTTTGAGCCAGTTTTACTTGGCCAGACCAAGCAGATGATCCACCGCGCCCTTGATCTCGTCATCGGACAAGTCGGCAGCGCCACCCTTCGGCGGCATGGCACCCTTGCCACCAATGGCGCTCTTGTAAAGCGCATCTTTACCCAGAGCGATGCGTGGTGCCCAGGCGGCTTTGTCGCCCGCCTTCGGGGCGTTGGCAACGCCGGTGTTGTGGCAGGCGCCACAAACGGTATTGAAAACGGTTGCGCCATCTTTCGGGCCGCTGGCTGCTGCAGGAGCAGCGGCCTTGGTCAGTTCAAATTTGGCAACCGGCTGGATGCGCAGGTCGGCCTGGTCGCCGCTGGCCTGGTTCTTGTCAGCAGCGGAGCCGAACTTGCGGTCGGTCAGCGGATAAATAACAGCGATCAGAACGATGGCAATGATGATCGTTGCCCACATGATTCCCTTGGAAGAGTGCTGCTCGGCCATACTGATTCCCTCATTGCGGAAAAATAAAAGT
>Ga0073899_10004192_pt1 | contig 12653 bp, 14 predicted proteins | sample KloWWTmetaKNB5Ph_FD_88975 | JGI IMG/M metagenome (GOLD analysis project Ga0073899, IMG submission 88975) | Active sludge microbial communities from Klosterneuburg, Austria, studying microevolution and ecology of nitrifiers - Klosterneuburg... | ecosystem: Engineered > WWTP > Aerobic digester >... | reverse complement strand
GCGGTGGCCAGCGCGCGCCGCACGCTCGAGGCCGCCGGCGTGTACAGCGTCGGGCGCTACGGCGGCTGGACCTACTGCTCGATCGAGGACAACCTGCTCGAGACGCAGGCGCTGGCGGCGGCGCTGGGGCCGCTGCTTTGACGGTCGCGACGTTCGCGGTGCGCGATCCGGCGACCGACGCGGTGATCGATCTGGTCGACGAGTGCGACGACGCCGCGGTCGACGCCGCGGTCGCGGCGGCCGAGGCCGCGGGGCCGGCGTGGCGGGCGGTCCCGGCGCCGGCGCGCGGGGCGCTGCTGGCGGCGATCGCCCAGCGGATGCGGGCCGACGAGGCGCGGCTGGGCGCGCTGATCACCGCCGAGGGCGGCAAGCCCACCGCCGAGGCGATCGGCGAGGTGCGCTACGCGGCCAGCTTCTTCGAGTGGTTCGCCGGCGAGGCGCCGCGGATCTACGGCGAGACCATCCCGGCCAGCCGCGCCAATCAGCAGATCGTCATCGAGCGGGTGCCGGTCGGCGTGTGCGCGCTGATCACGCCGTGGAACTTCCCGGCGGCGATGCTGGCGCGCAAGCTGGCCCCGGCGCTGGCCGCGGGCTGCACGGTGGTGGCCAAGCCGTCGGAGCTGACGCCGCTGACGACGCGGGCGCTGGCGGCGCTGGCGGCCGAGGTCGGCGTGCCGCCCGGCGTGATCAACGTCGTGACCGGGCAGGGGCCGCGGGTGCCGACCCGGCTGGTCGCCGATCCGCGGGTGCGCAAGGTGTCGTTCACCGGCTCGACCGCGGTCGGGCGCGCGGTGCTGACCGCGTGCGCGGCGCGCGGCGTGCGGGCCTCGGTCGAGCTGGGCGGCAACGCGCCGTTCGTGGTGCTGGCCGACGCCGACGTCGAGCGCGCGGTCGCGGCCGCGCTGGTCGCGAAGTTCCGGAACGCCGGCCAGACCTGCGTCGCGGCCAACCGGTTCGTCGTCGAGGCGGCGGTCGCCGCGCGCTTCGAGGCGGCGCTGGTGCCGCGGGTGGCGGCGCTGACCGTCGGCCCGGGCGCGCGGCCCGGCGTCGAGCTCGGCCCGCTGATCGACGATCGCGCGGTGGCCAAGGTGCGCCGGTTGGTCGAGGACGCGCTGGCCAGGGGCGCGCGGCTGGTGCACGGCGCGGCGCCGGGCGGCAGCCGGTTCGTCGCGCCGATCGTGCTGGCCGAGGTGACCGCCGAGATGGCGATCTGGCGCGAGGAGATCTTCGGGCCGGTGGTGGCGATCCGGGCGGTCGCCGACGAGGCGGCGGCGGTGGCGGCGGCCAACGACACCGACGCCGGGCTGTGCGCGTACGTGATGACCCGCGATCTGGGCCGGGCGCGGCGGGTGGTGCGCCAGCTCGCGGTCGGCATGGTCGGCGTCAACGAGGGCCTGATCTCGACGGCGCAGGCGCCGTTCGGCGGCGTCAAGGCCTCGGGGTATGGTCGCGAGGGCAGCCGCCACGGCCTCGACGACTACCTCGACTACCAGTACGTGATGACCACCGCCCTGGACACCCCATGACCGATCACGCCCGTCAGCCCAAGCTCGCCGCCGACCCCGCCACGCCGCTGGCCGGCGCCGAGATCGTGGTCGCGGTCGGCGGTGGCATCGCCGCGTACAAGGCGTGCGAGCTGGTGCGCCTGTTGACCAAGGCCGGCGCGCTGGTGACGGTGGTGATGACCCGGCGGGCGCAGAAGTTCGTCGGCGCGCTGACGTTCCAGGCGCTCAGCGGCCGCGCGGTGATGACCGAGCTGATCGATCCCGGGCAGGAGCACGACATCGGCCACATCCGCGTGGCCGATCGCGCCGACCTGATGATCGTCGCGCCGGCGACCGCCAACCTGATCGCGCGGCTGGCCGCCGGCATGGCCGACGACGCGGTGACCGCGGTGGCGCTCGCGACCCGCGCGCCGCTGCTGATCGCGCCGTCGATGAACGTCAACATGTGGGCCCACCCGCTGACCGCGGCCAACGTGCGCCGGCTGATCGACGTGGCCGGCGCCCACGTGGTCGGCCCCGGCGACGGCTTCCTGGCGTGCCGGTGGACCGGGCCGGGGCGGCTGGCCGAGCCGGCCGACATCGTGACCGCGGCGGCGCGGCTGCGCACCGCGCCCGATCTGGCGGGGCGGCGGATCGTGATCACCGCGGGGCCGACCCACGAGCCGATCGATCCGGTGCGCTACCTGGGCAACCGCTCGAGCGGCAAGATGGGCTACGCGCTCGCCGCGGCGGCGCTGCAGCGCGGCGGTGCGGTGACCTTGATCGCCGGGCCGACCGCGCTGACCGATCCGGTGGGCGTCGACGTGGTCCACGTCGAGGACGCCCGCGCGATGGAGCGCGCGCTGGCCGACCACGCGTGGGGCGGCGACGCGGTGATCATGGCGGCGGCGATCGCCGACTTCCGGCCGCTGGCCGCCGCCGACAAGAAGCTCAAGCGCACCGAGATCGGCCTGGCGCCGACGATCGCGCTCGACGCCAACCCTGATCTGCTGGCGGGCCTCGGCGCCGAGCGCGCGCGGCGCGGCGGTGGCCCGCTGCTGGTCGGCTTCGCCGCCGAGACCCACGACGTCGTCAACTACGCGCGGGCCAAGCTCGCGGCCAAGGGCTGCGACCTGGTGATCGCCAACGACGTCAGCGCCCCCGACGCCGGCTTCGCGGTCGATACCAACCGCGTGATCGCGGTCGACGCCGCCGGCGCGACCGAGCTGCCGTTCGGCTCGAAGGCCGCGGTCGCGCACCGCATCCTCGACGCGGTCGCGCCGCGCCTGCGGTAGGCGCGCGGCTACAACGCCCCGCGCAGCGTGTCGTAGCTCTGGCGGCCGAGCCACGCCTTCTTGGCGGTGCCGTCGCCGCGCAAGACCAGCGTCCACGGCACCGCCTTGATCTGCAGGCCGCGCACCAGCTGGCCGTCGTCGATGAGCGCCGGGCCGGTCCAGCCGGCCTTGGCCAGCACCGCCTGGCCGGCCTCGGCGCTGCCGGCCACCTGGACCGCGACCGCGGTGACGCCGCGCTCCTGGGCGGCGCGGGCCGCCTCGGGCAGCTCGGCCAGGCAGTGCGGGCAGCCGGGCCGCCAGAACACCACCAGCGCCGGCTTGCCGCGCAGCGTGGCTGGATCGAAGGCGGCGCCGGCGGCGGTCGGCACGGTGAGGCGCGCGGCGACGTCGCCGGGCGGGACCGGCGCTTCGCGCTTGCACGCCGCCGATCCGAACGCGACGGTGACGGCGAGCACCAGGGCAGGGGCGATCCGTGGCATGACTCGTGGGTAGCATGAACCCGCCAGGCCCGCCCGATGACCCGCACGCCGAGCTGGCAGCGCTGGTGCGCGACGTCCGCACCGCGCTGGCGTGGCGGGCCCGCGGCGGCGCCTACGCGGCGCCCGGCGCTCGCACCGCGCGCCCGGCGGCGGCCAGCGTCCCGGTGCGCGAGGCGGCCGCGACGCCCGCGCCGTCGGCGGTGGCGGCGCGCGCGGTCGAGGTGGCGGTCGACGTCGACGCGCCGGCTGGTCCGGCGCGGACCCTGCCGGTGATCCGCGAGGACCTGGGCGAGTGCACGCGGTGCAAGCTGTCCGAGACCCGGCAGAAGATCGTGTTCGGCGTCGGGCCGGCGCTGGCGCCGCTGATGTTCATCGGCGAGGCGCCGGGCGCCGACGAGGATCGCCAGGGCGAGCCGTTCGTCGGCCGCGCCGGCGAGCTGCTCGACAAGATGATCGAGGCGATGGGCTGGGGCCGCGGCGACGTCTACATCGCCAACGTGCTCAAGTGCCGCCCCCCCGGCAACCGCGACCCCGAGCCCGTCGAGGTCGCGGCGTGCCGGCCGTTCCTCGACGCGCAGATCCAGGCGGTGCGGCCGCGGATCATCGTCACGCTGGGGCGGCCGGCGGCCAACGTGGTGCTGGGCAACGACGCGCCGATCAGCGCGCTGCGCGGGCGCTTTCACGAGCACCGCGGCGTGCGGGTGATGCCGACCTTCCACCCGGCGTTCCTGCTGCGGCAGCCCGAGCGCAAGCGCGACGCGTGGAGCGATCTGAAGCAGGTGATCGCCGAGCTCGAGCGGATCGGCGTCGCGCCGCCGCGGCCCGCGCGAGGATGACCGCGTTCGACGACGAGCTGGCGGTCGAGGCGTGGGAGGCCCGGCTGGCGCCGCTGCTCGACGCCCACGGCGCGGCGGTGATCGCGGCGCTGCGCGGCGGTGGGCCGCGCCCGCCGTGGCCGGCGGCGCTGCGGGCGCCGGCGCTGGCCCGCCTGGCCGCGCCGCACGATCCGCGCTGGGCCGCCCGCGCGCGGACGCTGGCGCGGTGGGCGCTGGCGGCGCGGCTCGACGCCGAGCCGGCGATGTTCGCCGCGCATGCGGCGCCGGCGACGGCGGTCGGGCTGGCGGCGCGCCACCGCGCGCTGCGTGAGGTCGCGGCGCGTCTCGGGTACGCCGACGCCGCGGCGCTGGCGCGGGCGCTCTACGGCGCGGCGCCGGGCGCGGCGGGCGCGGCGCCGACGGAGGACGACCGCGACGCGCCGCCGACCCCGACGGCGCCGCTGCCGGGCTGGCCCGCGGTGCGCGCCGCGCTGGCCGCGCACGCCGGCGTCGAGCCGGCCGCGGTGGCGGCGTTCGACGACGGCCGCCACGCCGCGACGGTGCTGACCACCGCCGGCGTCGCGTGCGTGTTCCCGCCGGTGGTCGACCTGGCCAGCCTGACCGTCGCGGCCCACGAGCTGGGCCACGGCGTCTACGCGGCGGCGATGCGCGGCCTGCCGTTGGGCCTGGCCGCCGCCCCGAGCCGCACCGTCGACGAGGCGGTCGCGGCGTGGGCGGTGCGCGCCCTCGAGGGCCTGCTGCCGGCGGGCTGGGCCGCGGTCGCGCGCTGGCGGCGACGGCGCGGCGCGCGGGCCCGCGCCGCGCTGGCCGCGCTCGAGCACCGCGCGCTGGTGGCGGGTGCGGTCGACGACGCGTGGGCGGCGACGGTCGGGGCGTGGCGACCGGCGCTGGCGGCGGCGGTGCTGGCCGAGCCCGGCGTCGCCGCGGCGTACGCCGAGGCCGACCGGCTGGCGCTGGCGCCGGGGCCGGGCCAGATCGCGGCCTGGGGGCGGGCCGGCGCGGCGCTGGACGCCGCGGGTCTGGCATGATGCCGGGCGTGCGCGCGCTCTTGCTGTCGCTGGCGATCGTCACCGGCTCGGCGACGGTCGGGTGCCGCGCCCAGGTCGACGTCGCCGGGCTCGAGCGGCGGCTCGGCCCCGACGGCGCCGCCGACGCGCTGACCCTGCGGCTGGCCGCCGATCCGCGCGACGCGGCGGCGTGGCGCGCGCTGGCGATCGTCGAGACCGAGCGCCAGCGGCCGGGCGCGGCGCTGGTCGCGTTCGAGCGCGCGGCCGCGCTGGGGGCGCCGTTCCGCGCCGGCCTGGCCGCCGGCGACGCGCGGCGGCTGGCGGCGCTGCTGATCGCGCGGGCCGAGGCCCGGGTGGCGCGGCGCAGCCCCGGCGCCGACGCCGACGTCGCGCGCGCCGCCGCGCTGGGCGCCGCGGTCGACCCGACGCTGCGGGCCCGCGCCGCGCTGATCGCGATCGCCGGTGAGCTGGCCCACGTCGATCCGCGGCGGCGCGACGCCGGCGCGGCGCGGCTACGCGCGATCGATCCCGGGCTCGCCGGCGGGCTGGCCGCCGACGCCACCGACGCCGACGTCGCGGCCACCGCGGCGTGGCTGCGGGCGGCCGGGGCGCGCCGGCTGGCGTTCGCGATCCTCGACCGGCGCGTCGAGGACGCCCGCGGGCGCGGCGCGCGGCCGGCGTTCACGCCGGCGATCTGGGCGACGTGGCTCGCGCTGCGCCGCTGGTGGTCGGGGCCCGACGATCCGATCGATCAGGTGACGCTCGACGAGCTGCGCGGGCGCGGCGTCGCGACCTGCGCCTATGCCCGCGGCCCCCGCGATCCCGGCTGCGACGTGGTCGCCACCGCCGGCAGCGCCGACGTCGACGGCGCCGCGTGGGAGCCGGCGCTGGTCGAGGCCTGGCAGCGCGACGGTTGGCGCGCGGCCGACGCCGACGCCGCGATGGCCTGGATGATCGTCGCGGCGCGCGCGGTGCGCCGCGGCCAGCTGCCGTCGTGGGAGCACGCGGTGCGCAGCCACGTCGACGTCGCGGCGGTGGCGGCGACGCCGGGCCTGCCGCGGTGGGCAGCCGCGGCGCTGGCGGTCGTGGCCGGGGCGGCGGCCCCGCTGCCCGACGCCGACGCACCGGCGGCGATCGTCGCGCTGGCCGCGGACCGCGCGCGGGCGGCGGGCGCCGACGGCTGGCCGGCGCTGGCCGCGGCGGTGGTCGCCGACGGGCCCGAGGCGGCGGCGCTGGCCGAGGTGGTGCGCGCCTACGGCCGCGATCCGGCGCTGGCCGATCGCCGCGCCGAGGCGGTGGCCGCGACCGCGCTCGACCTCGCGGCGATCGCGCCGCGGCTCGCGCGCGCGTTCGCGCTGCTGGGCGATCCGGCCCGGGCCCGGGCCTGGTGGCAGCGCGGCTTCGACGCCAGCCCCGAGGAGCCGGCGCTGGCGCTGGGCCTGGCGCTGGCCGCCGCCAGCGCGGGCGACGGGCCGGCCGCGCTGCAGCTGGTGATCCGCGCGGCCGCCGGGTCGGGCGACGCCGCGGCGACGCTGTACGCCGCGGCCCGGGGCCTCGCCGCCGCTGGCCTGACCCTCGACGCGCTCAGCCTGGCGCGCCAGGCGATCGAGCAGGCCGCGCCCGGCGACGAGGACGCGCCCGCCGACCTGGCCGCGGCGCTGCTGCGCCAGCTCGGCCGCGACCGCAACGCCGCCGAGGTCGCGCGGCTGGTGGCGGTGCCCGGCAGCGGCGACCTGGCGGCCGTCACCGCCGAGGCCGCCCGGCTCGCGGGGGCGCCGGCGGCCCAGGCGCTGGCCCGGTGGGCGGCGCTGGCGCGGGCCGACGATCCGGCCGTGGCGCAGCGCGCCACCGCGGCGCTGGCCGCGATCGCGCCGCGCCTTCCGCCACCGCCGGCCGCCGGCGCGGTACGCTGATCTGGTGCCGTACGCGCATGACCTGGCCCCAGACGAGCGCCGGGAGCTGCTTCGCATCGCCCGCGCCACCCTGCGCGAGTACGCCGACTCGCAGCGCATCCCGCCGGGCAAGCCGCACCGCGCGTCGCTGGTGGCCCCGGCGATCGTGACGGTGGCGCTGGCCGAGGGCGGCCGCGAGGTGGCCCGGGCCACCTCGCCCGACGAGCGGCCGCTGTACCGCGGCATCCAGGAGCAGCTGGTGGCCGCGGTGCGCGCCCGAGGCGGCGCGCTCGACGCCGACCGCCTCGACGACCTGGTCATCGCGATCGAGATCGCGACCGCCGGCGCGCCGGTTCAGTTCGCCGAGTCGCCGCGCGCGACGTAGACGCCGCTGGCGAGCACCAGCGCGCCGCCGAGCAGCGCGAACCGCCCGAGCGGCTCGTGCCACACCAGCGCGCCGACCGCGACCGCCACCAGCGGCTCGAGGTACGCCAGCATCGCGGCCCGGGCCGCGCCGATGACGCCGAGGCCCCAGACGAACGCCGCGCCGGCCAGCGCGCCGGTGACGATCGCGCCGATCGTCAGCCACGCGACGCCGCCCAGCGTCGGATCGCCCCCCGCGACGAGCGCGAACGGCGCCATCAACACCGCCGCGCCGGCGGCGTGGAACGACACCGCGCGCGGCACGCCGACCCGCTGCCCGAGCCGGCGCACGACGAACACGTTGCCGGCGTAGGCGACCGCGCTGATCGCGCCGAGGATCGCGCCCAGCGGCGCGCCGCCGCCGCGCCACGGCTCGAGCACCAGCGCCAGGCCGGCGACCGCGACGATCGACGCCGGCACCGCGCCGCGCACGCGGTGGCCGTCGATGCGCGGCGCGGCCAGCGCCACCAGCACCGGCGCCAGGTAGTGGGTCAGCACCGCCACCGCGACGGTGGTGGTCTGGATCGCGCCGAAGAACGTGAGCACGTTGAGCGCGTCGAGCGCGGCGTTGGCGGCCAGGAGCCCAAGCGTGGTGCGATCCCAGCGCGGCGCCGGGCCGCGGCGGGTCGCCGGCAGCATCGCCAGCGCCATCACCGCCATCACCAGCGTGCCGGCGGTGGCGGCCGGCAGCTCGGCCGGCCGCAGGAACAGGCTCCAGGTGCCCCACGACGCGGCGGCCGCGGCCACCGTGACGGTGGCGCGGGCGGACGACGGCGACGGCGACGGTGCGGGCACGCGGTCCTATACTCCCGCGGTGTCGAGCGAGGAAGCCTTCGTCCGCCGCTTTCACCGCGAGCAGCCCGGCGCGACCGCCCGCGCGCTGGCCCGCGGCCGGGTGATCGGCGGCGCCGGCTCGTCCTACGACGCGCTGGCGGCGGCCACGCCGCGCGGCGGCCGCGTGCTCGACCTCGGCTGCGGCGACGGCTACCTGTTGGCGCGCCTGATCGCCCACGGCCACGCGTCGGCCGCGCTGTTCGGCCTCGACGTGTCGGCCGACGAGCTGGCGCTGGCCCGCGCCGCCCAGCCGGCCGCCGCGCTGACCCAGGCTCGGGCCCAGGCGCTGCCGTTCGCCGCCGGCGGCTTCGGGGCGGTGGTCTCGCACCTCGCGTGGACGCTGATGCCCGAGCTCGAGGCGATCGTCGGCGAGCTGGCGCGGGTGCTGGCGCCCGGCGGGCGCTTCCTCGCGGTGGTCGGCGGCGGGCCGCGCGGCGAGGACGCGTTCGCGGGGCTGCTCGAGCTGGCCGCGCCCTACGCCGCGGCCGCGCCGCCGACGCCGCGCCTGGGCGACGCGCGCGCGCGCACCGACGCCGGCCTGGCGGCGTTGTTCACGCCGGCCGCGGGCTTCGCGCCGCCGGCGATCGTCGACTGGGCGATCGATCTCGCGGGCGACGCCGCCGCGGTGTGGGCCGCGCTGTCGCCGAGCTACCACCTCGCCACCGTGCCCGCCGCCGCGCGGGCCGCGCTCGCGGCCGCGTTCGACGACGCCGCGCCGCGCTGGCGGCGCGCCGACGGCCTGATCGCCGCGACGATGTACGCGCGGCTGGTCAGCGTCGACCGCCGCGGGTGAGCCGGTCCCGCCGAGGGAGGTGCGGCGACGGACCTCCGGGCGCTCAGCCGATCAGCGGGCGCAGCCGGACCAGCGCCGCGACCACGTCGCTGGACAGCTGATCGTAGCTGCCGTCGAGACCGGCGTGGCGCGCCACGATCTCGCCGCTGCGGCGGTGGAACGCCGCGTGCTTGGCCTTGAGCTCCTGGAACTCCGGCCGATCGCGGAACCCGGCGGTGTCGGCGCCGTGGATCCACTGCCCGAGCACACACTCGCTGTCCGAGCCGACCCGGCGCGCGTCGAGCGGCTCGCCCTTGCCGGCCAGGAACGTCCCGAGCCGCACCTTCCAGGCCACGTGGGCGGCGATGGCCTCACGCACGTTGAGCTTCGTCATGAGCGTGCGGATCGACCGGCGGCGCCAGCCGAACAGGGGCGCGACCCGATGTCGCAGCGGCGCGGGGAGCTCAGAACCCCGGCGTCTCCATCGGGCCCGACGATCGGCCGGCGATGAACTGCTGGACGATCGGATCGGCCGAGGCCGCGAGCGCGGTCGGGGTGGCCAGCGCGTGGACCCGGCCCTGGTACAGGAACGCGACCCGATCGGCGACCGCCATGATCGACGGCAGGTCGTGGGACACCACGACCGCGGTCACGCCCAGCGAGCGCGACAGCTCGCGGATCAGTCGATCGATCCGCCGGGCGTTCACCGGATCGAGGCCGGTGGTCGGCTCGTCGAACAGCACCACCTCGGGCGCGAGCGTCAGCGTGCGCGCGATCGCCGCGCGCTTGCGCATGCCGTCGGACAACTCGGCCGGGTAGCGATCGGCGAAGTCGGCCAGGTACACCTGCGCCAGGCGGCGCCGGGCGTCGGCCAGCGCCGCCTTCCAGCCCAGGCCCTGGTGCTTGCGCAGCGGCAGCGCGACGTTCTCGGTCAGCGTCATCGCGTCGAACAGCGTCGCGTTCTGGAACACCATGCCGACCCGCCGCCGCACCGGGTAGAAGCCGCGCTCGTCGAGCTGATCGACCCGCTGGCCGTCGAACCAGATCTCGCCCCGGTCGATCGGCAGGAAGCCGACCAGGTGCTTGATGGTCACCGACTTGCCGACGCCCGAGGTGCCGATGATGTAGAGGATCTCGCCCTTGCCGATGGCCAGGTCCATGCCGCGCAGGACCGGCTTGCCGGCGAACGCCTTCTCGACGCCGATGAACTCGACGAACGCCCGCGCGGTCACAGGTCGCCCCCGAACAGCCACAGCGCGCCCACCGACAGCGCGAAGTCGAGCGCGATCACCGCGAACGAGCTGCCGACCACCGCCGCGGTGGTGGCCCAGCCGACGCCCTCGCTCGAGCCGCGCGCGCGCAGGCCGCAGAACCCCGAGACGATCGGGATCGCCGCGCCGTAGGTGACCGCCTTGATCAGCCCCAGCGCCAGGTGGCGCGGCTGCACCATCGCCGGGTCGAAGAACGTCCGCGGGTTGACGCCGAACGACAGCCACGCGGTCAGGCCGCCGGCGCCGTACATGATCGCCGCGCCGAGGATGGTCAGCGCGACGGTCATGACGATCGACGCCAGGAACCGCGGCACCAGCAGGTAGTCGATCGGCAGCACGCCCGACATGCGCAGCGCGTCGAGCTGCTCGGTCACCTTCATCGAGCCGATCTCGGCGGCGATGCCGGCGCCGACCCGGGTCGCCAGCATCATCGCGGTGAGCGTCGGCCCGAAGTCCGACACCACCAGCCGCAGGAACTGCAACCCGACCTGGGACAGGTCGCCGATGGCCCGCGAGAACTGCAGGCACGCCTGGTACATCATGACCATGCCGATGAAGCCCAGCGTCACGGCGACGAACACCAGCGAGCGGTTGCCGATCGCGTACATCTGCGCGAGCACCGCGCCGCGCGGCCGCCGGCCGCCCTTGCCGTAGCTGCGGATGATGCCGGCCAGCGTGCCGATCAGCACGCCCCACAGCTCGAGCGTGGCGCGCGCCGCCGCCACCACCGGTCGGCCCAGGGCCGCCAGCGCGCGGACGGGCAGGGACGGCGCGGCGCTCATGCGGTGGCGTAGGTGATGAAGAAGTCGAGCAGCATGATCGACACCGCCGCGGCGACCACCGCGGCGTTGACCGCGCGCCCGACGCCGACCGCGCCGCCCTTGACCGTCACGCCGAAGTAGCAGGAGGTCAGCGCGATCGCCGCGCCGAACGCCACCGACTTGTAGACGCCGTGGAAGAAGTCGTGGGGCGTCAGGTTGTCGGCGAAGCTGAAGTACATCGTGCGCCAGTCGATGTCGAGCACCAGGTACGCCACCACCGCCGCGCCGACCAGCGCCACCAGGTCGCCGATGATCGTCAGCGCGGTCAGCATGATCAGCATCGCCAGCACCCGCGGCACGATCAGGTAGCGGATCGGATCGATCGCCAGCGCGCGCAGGCCGTCGAGCTGCTCGGTGACGGTCATCGTGCCGAGCTCGGCGGTGTTGTTGGCGCCGACCCGGCCCGAGAACATCAGGCCGATCAGGATCGGCCCGATCTCGCGCAGCACCGCGTAGCCGGCGGCCCAGCCGGCCAGCGAGGTCGCGCCCAGCCGCTTCACGAACGGCGCCGACTGCACGACCATCAGCCCGCCGGCGAAGAACGCGGTCAGCGCGACGATCGGCAGCGAGCGGTTGCCCATGCGGTGCAGGTTGCGCACCAGCTCGCGGCCGTCGAGCCGGGGCGGCAGGAGCGCCCGCAGCACCTGGCCGGTCATGAGCGCGATGCCGCCGACCTCGCGCGTCACCGCGATCGCGCGCGCGCCCAGGAGCGTGAGGGTGCGCTCGCCGATCACCGCGGCAGCATACCTAGGCCTCGAGCGGCCCGTCGAGGGCGCCGCTCACGAACTGCCGCACCAGCGGATCGGGCGCGTCGGCCAGGGTCGCCGCGGGGCCCTGGTAGGCGAGCTGGCCGCGGTAGACGAAGACCACGTCGGTGACGAACGTGACCAGCCCGGCGACGTCGGACGACACCGCCACCGCGGTCGCGCCGCTGGCGTCGTGATCGGCGCGCAAGAGGTCGTAGACCTTCGACGTGGTCACCGGATCCAGCCCGGCGGTCGGCTCGTCGTACAGCACCAGCTCGGGCGCGGCGATCGTGGCGCGGGCGATGCCGGCGCGCTTCTTCATGCCGCCCGAGAGCTGCGACGGCTGCTTGAACTCGCTGCCGGCCAGGCCGACCGCGCGCAGCCGCTCGAGCACCCGCGGGCCGATCGCGTCGGCGGCCAGCCCGCGCTGCGCCAGCGGGAAGCCGACGTTGCCGGCCACGTCGAGGAAGTCGTACAGCGCGTAGTTCTGGAACAGCATCCCGATCCGGGCCCGCACCGGCGCCAGCTTCTCCTCGGACCAGCCGGTGACGTCGGTGCCGTCGATGATCAGCCGGCCGGTGGTCGGCGGGATCAGCCCAGCCATGACCTTGACCAGCACGCTCTTGCCGGCGGCGGCGGGCCCGATCACGCCCAGCCGGGCGCCGGCCGGCACCGCCAGCGACACCCCGCGCAGGAGCGTCGCGCCGCCCAGCTCGACCCCGACGTCGACGAGCTCGATCATCGTCCGGCCTCCGGACAGCCCAGGCGGGCCTGGCGGGCGCGGGCGTCGTCG
>Ga0073899_10004191_pt1 | contig 12658 bp, 13 predicted proteins | sample KloWWTmetaKNB5Ph_FD_88975 | JGI IMG/M metagenome (GOLD analysis project Ga0073899, IMG submission 88975) | Active sludge microbial communities from Klosterneuburg, Austria, studying microevolution and ecology of nitrifiers - Klosterneuburg... | ecosystem: Engineered > WWTP > Aerobic digester >... | reverse complement strand
TGACCCTCTCGTTGGCTGGGTCATCACGATCGCCATCACCTCACTGGCCGGCATCTTGCGATTCGTCCACTTGGGTCGCCCCAACTCGTTCTTGTTCGACGAGACGTACTACGCCAAGCAAGCTTGGTCGCTGATCCACCACGGCTATGCGCAGTCGTACGTCGACGGCGCGAACGCCAAGATTCTCGACGGCAATTGGAACTCCAACCTCTGGACTGGCGACCCCGAGATGATCGTCCACCCCGAGGTCGGCAAGTGGCTCATCGGTGCCGGTGAGGCCCTATTCGGGTTCACACCCTTCGGCTGGCGGTTCGCCTCGGCGGTGGCCGGCACCTTGATGGTTTTCGTGATGATCCGACTGGCCCGACGGCTCACCGGCTCTAATGTGCTCGGCGGCATCGCGGGACTGCTCATGTGTTTCGACGGGCTTCAACTCGTGCTCTCCCGGCTGGCCCTGCTCGATATCTTTGAGGCCTTCTTCATCGTGTGCGCGGTCTCGGCGCTGGTGGCCGATCGTGATTGGGGCCGCGAACGACTCGCCACCCGGGCCTGGCGCGGGTCGTTTGGCCCAACTCTGTGGTGGCGACCCTGGCGGGTGCTCGCTGGGGTATGGCTGGGTCTCGCGGTGAGCACCAAATGGAGCGCGCTTTACATCATTGCGGCCTTCGGTCTGCTGACGTGGGCGTGGGACTCCGGTGCTCGCAAACGCCTGGGCATCACATCGGCTTGGCGCAAGGCGATGCTGGTGGATGCGATCCCTGCCTTTGGCTGGTTGGTCGTCGTACCAGCATTGATCTATGTCGCGAGTTGGACTGGGTGGCTGGCTCACGCGAAGGTTTTCGAGCAGGCGTTCAACCACACGCAGTACGGCCCCTATTGGGGCAACTACATCCGCCACGATGCCCACGGGTTCTTTGCCGAAACCTGGCAATCGCTGAAGTCACTGTGGCACTACCACCACGACGTTTTTGCCTTCCACACCAAGTTCCTCGATGACGCCACACATACCTACCAGTCGAAGCCGTGGGGATGGCTGCTCCAGCAACGCCCCGTTGGAGTCGATGCCCAACTCGAGATCAAACCGGGGGCTCAGGGCTGTGAAGCCGCAGTAGGCAGCACGTGCCTAAGGCAGATCCTGCTGCTGGGCAACCCGATCATCTGGTGGGCAGGCACTGCCGCATTTGGCTACTCCATCTTTGCTTGGATCGCTCGACGTGACTGGCGCTTTGGCCTAGTGGTCGTGGGCGTTCTGGTCACCTGGCTCACCTGGGTGCCCAACGATGGCCGGCCGATTTTCTCCTACTACGCGATCTGCATCGAACCCTTCTTGATCCTGGGCCTGACCCTGACGTTGGGACGGATCTTGGGCTCCGACCAAGCCCCGCCTGAGCGCCGACAAGTCGGGGCTGCCCTGGTGGCGTGCTACCTCGTCCTTGTCACCGTCGCGTTCTGGTGGTTCTGGCCGGTGTGGACCGATGGCCTGCTCACCACCGCAGAGTGGTTGCAGCGCATCTGGTTTAAATCCTGGATTTAGCTTCCCCAATTCTTAGATCCATGACATTCCCTGCTTAGCCATGAGCACTTAGGTTGGGTAGTGCGCTCCACCTCGGAGCCCAATACTCCACGGGAGGCTCGACATGGCAGGCAAGTTCGAACTCTACGAAGACGCATCCGGCAAATTCCGTTTCCGCCTCAAGGCTGGCAACGGCCAAGTGATCGCTCAAGGCCAGGCCTACGAATCCAAGGCCAGCGCGCTCAATGGCATTGAGTCGATCAAGAAGAACGCAGCCGACGCACCCATCGAGGATCAGACCAGCTGATCACGTTCGGTTCACCGACACGCTGCAAAACCCACAACGCCGTACGAATTGGCTGCTGCCAATCACGTACGACGCTGTGTCGCCAATCCCCCCAGAGTGGTCTTTAGGTGCCGCTCAACCCCAACCGGCCTGCTAGCCGGTCAAGGGACGCGATCACTTCGTCGGGTTGCTTGTCGGGCACACCCCAAATCAGCTCACTTGCGCCGGCGCTTGCCCAGGCCATGAGGTCTTCGGGGTTGGGCTTAAACGCGATGAGGATGCGGATATCGGGTTGACCTTCACGCCCGGCGTTCGCCCACGCGACCTTCAAGGCTTCGATGTGAGCGCTGATGTCGCGCTGGGTGGGTGTCGTCATCCAGCCGTCAGCGTTACGCGCGATCCATTCAAAGGTCTTGGGTCCGCCACCAGCGCCGATGATCAGCGGGATGTGGTTGGCGGGCTTGGGGTAGGCCCATGAGGGACCAAACGAGACGTAGTCCCCCGAATAGGACGCCTCTTCTTGGGTCCAGAGGGCTCGCATCGCTTCGACGTACTCGCGCAGCACGGTGCGCCGACGCTCGGCTGGCACGTTGTGATCGGCGAGTTCGTCAGTGTTCCAACCGAAACCGGCACCGATCTCGACGCGGCCTCCGGAGAGGTGATCGAGGGTGGCAATCGCCTTGGCCAACGTGATCGGGTCTGACTCGACCGGCAACGACACCGCGGTGGATAACTTGATCCGCGAGGTGGCTTGAGCGACGGTCGCCAACGAGATCCAGGGGTCGAGAGTGCGCAGGTATCGATCGTCAGGCAGTGACTCATCCCCGGTGCCCGGGTGGGCAGCGGTGCGCTTGACCGGGATGTGGGTGTGCTCGGGCACATAGATCGTGTCAAAGCCGCGTTCCTCGGCTGCTTTGCCAAGTACGGCGGGGGTGACGCCGCGATCGGAGGTGAACAAGACAATCCCGTTGCGCACTCGCGACACCCTTCGATAACTAGAACAGGTTCTAGCTGCACAGACTACGTCGTTTGGCGCCCGTGCGCACTCCCTACTAACCTGATCGATGGTCCGCGGGTCCCTCATGACCCGAGCACACTGGAGAGTCCCTCATGCAGGTCAGTCTCATCGGTGCACCCACAGACATCGGCGCCAGCACAGTTGGCTGCCGCCTTGGCCCCGGGGCCTTGCGTCTGGCAGGCATCAGCACCGCCATTGAAGCATTCGGTCACGAAGTCGTTGATCTTGGTGATCTCGACGGCCCAGCCAATCCCGAAACTGGGCCGGTTGATGGCTACCGCCACCTCGATGAGGTCGTGGAGTGGAACTCCATGCTGCGCGATGCGGTCTACGCCGAGGTCGAGAAGGGCCGCTTGCCCATCGTCTTAGGCGGGGACCACTCGTTGGCGATGGGGTCGGTCGCAGCAGTGGCGAAGTACTGCCGCGACAACGGCAAACAGTTCCGGTTGCTCTGGTTTGACGCCCACGCTGACTACAACACCTCCGGCACCACCCCGACCGGCAACTTGCACGGCATGCCAGTCGCAGTGCTTGCCGGACTCGGCCCACAACCGCTGGTTGAACTCGCCGGCCACGTGCCCGCAGTCAACAAGGACGACATTCGTCAGATTGGGTTGCGCTCAGTCGACATCGATGAGAAGGGGCTCATTGCTGAGCACCGCATCGAGTGCTTCGACATGCGCTACCTCGACGAAGTTGGCGTGCGCAAGGCGATGAAGCAGGCACTTGCCGGGCTCGAACCCGACGCCCACGTGCACGTGTCGCTCGACCTCGACTTCCTCGACGACACGATCGCCCCCGGCGTGGGCACTCCGGTGCGCGGCGGGCCGACCTACCGCGAAGCACACCTGTGCATGGAGATGATCCACGACTCCGGCTGCTTCGGCTCACTCGACATCGTCGAACTCAACCCAGCACTCGACATCCGCTCGACGACCGCCCACCTGGCTGTCGATTTGGTGGAGTCGTTGTTCGGCAAGTCGACGCTGTTGCCGACTCACCGACGCTAGGCGCTCCTAAACGTGCCGTGGCCAGTTGGCAGCGGCAGGTCCAAGGTCGTGTGAAGGCCCGGAGATGCGGCGAGCACGTCGGGGATTGAGTTCACGATGCGCCCACAGGCAGCCACGATGGCTGCGTGATTGTGGTCACCGTGCTCACTGCTGGGCACGATGTCCACGACGTAGTTGGGCTCCCCCACGATTTCCACTCGATATGAGCCACCGCCCGCCGCCGGGCGAGCCCAGTCGGGGCGCAGGTCATCGCGAGTGCGAGTGACGTGTTCGACGACGATCGCCGGTTGCCCAGCCACATGACCGGTGATGGAGAACTTCAGCGCCGCGATCGTGCCCTTCTCGATCCGACCGGCCGCGATGTCATAGGACTCCGGAGCTGGCTCGGCCTCCCAGTGCTCGGTGATCTCATCCACCTCGACACCAAGGCCCTTAGCCATCATCCGGATCGCGGTGCCCCACGCCAGGGCGAGCACGCCCGGCCAAAACAGCATCGGGGTTTCACCCAGGGGCTTGCCGAATCCCATCAGGTCGAACATCACTTCAGCGCCGTCGTACGTCGCATAGTCGGCGAGTTCGTAACACGTGATCTTCTCAACCCGCTGGCACGTGGAGGCCAACGCCAACGGGATCAAGTCGCTGGCAAAACCTGGGTCAACGCCGGTGATGTAGATGCTGGCTTGCCCCGCCTGAGCTGCAGCCTCCACCTTGTCGATCACCGGTTGAGGCATCGTGCCCCACGGGAACTGCAACGTGCCCGGCGCTGAGCCGACCACGTTGATGCCGACCTCCAACAGCGTGCGCACATCTTTGGTTGCTTCGACCGGGCGGGTGTCGCCCATCGCGGCATAGACCGCGACCTGCGGCTTGGCCTCGATGAGCTCCGCCAGTGACCCGACCGCCACAACTCCGGTGGTCACGTCGAGCCCGGCCAGCTCCCCAGCGTCTTTGCCCACCTTGTCTGGGTTAGAGGTGCTCACCGCCACGAGTTCAAATCGGGGGTCGTCAATGAGTTGACGCAAGGTGAGCTTGCCGGCGTTGCCCGTGGCGACTTGGGCGACTCGGATGGCCATGACGACTCCCGCGAAAGGTAGGTGGAACATGTTCTAGTTTCTGACGCAGGTCAGAGTATCTTCTGCCTCATGGGACGTGTAGATGACAAGGTCGTGCTCATTAGCGGCGGCGCCCGCAACATTGGTGGCGCGAGCGCCCGGATGCTGGTTGCAGAAGGCGCCAAGGTCGTCATCGGCGACGTACTCGACGAAGAGGGCGAAGCCCTGGCTGCCGAGCTGGGTCCGGCAGCGCGCTACGTGCACCTCGACGTCACCAACGATGCCGATTGGCGCACAGCAGTCGCCTTCACCGTCGCAGAGTTCGGCAAACTCAACGTGCTGTTCAACAACGCGGGCATCTTCAACGGCGGCGCGATTGGCCGCTACAAGCGCGACCTGTGGCAAGAAATGCTCGACGTCAACCTCACCGGAGCATTCCTGGGCATCCGCGCGGCCACCGATTCGATGATCGCTGCCGGTGGCGGTTCGATCATCAACACCTCCTCCATCGAGGGGTTGCGCGGCACCGCCTGGGCCCATGGGTACGTCGCCTCCAAGTGGGGACTGACCGGACTCACCAAATCAGTGGCCGTTGAGTTGGCACCCCACGGCATCAGAGCGAACTCCTTGCACCCCGGCCGCATCTCCACCCCCGCCACCGACCAGATGCCCCCCAACCTGATCCCGATCCCGCTCGGTCGCCCCGGCACCCCCGAGGAAGTCGCGGCGTGCGTGTTGTTCTTGGCAAGTGATGAGTCGTCGTTCACCACCGGCTCAGAGTTCGTGGTCGATGGCGGCACCGTGATGCACATCGCCACCAACCTTTGAGGGACTCCTAGGAGTGGGTTGCTGCCACGACGTTCGTGAGCACCTCATCACGCTCGGCACACATCTGGTCCACCGAGCGCCCATCGACCGCCGTGGCGACACCAGCGACCAACAGCGCCACGACATCTTCGTTAAGCATCGGTGTGCCTAGATCTGCCCACCATGTGTTAAACGAGTCGGTGTAGCGCCGACAAAACTCAGCCAAGCCACCTTCATCAGCGCCAAGGTGGAACAAGGTGGTCGGACCCATCACGGCCCACCGCAAACCGGGTCCAGACGAGACGGCTCGGTCTACGTCTTCGACGCTTGCGACACCTTCGTTGACCAGGTGGATCGCTTCGCGCCACAAGGCGGCTTGGAGTCGGTTGGCGACGTGGCCAGGCACCTCACGGCGTACTTCGATGGTGACCTTGCCAACCGATTCATAGAAGGCTCTCGCGCCTGCGACCACACCCGGGGATGTCAATTCGTTGCCCATCACCTCGACCAGCGGGATCAGGTGTGGCGGGTTAAAAGGGTGACCCAGCACAAAGCGAGAAGGGTCTTTCCACCCCGGTTGCAGTTGCGACAACGTCAGGCCAGAAGCCGATGATGCGACGATCGAATCCGGGGCGAGTGCAGGCTCGATGAGTGCATAGAGGTCATGCTTGATCGGGATGCGCTCGGGCACACTTTCTTGCACAAAGACCGCCCCTGCCACGGTGTCGACGGGGTCAGCGCAGAACTCGACATCGAGGATTGCCCCCTTCATCAAGCCCAGGCGGTCCAGCACAGGCGCGGCTGACTCCCATGTGTGCGCAAAACGATCGGCGGTGGCTGGGTCAGGGTCAAAGATGGCCACGGACTTGCCAGCAGCCCGAAACAACGCCGCCCAACTTCGCCCGATCAGCCCCCCGCCAAGCACTGCGACCTTCTCAGAACCCGACATGTTCGGCACCCTTCAGCCCTAGACGCTCGCGTGCTTCTTGGGGAGTTGCCAGTTCGTAGCCCAACGCTTCGACGATGCCGCGAATCTTGCGCACCTGGGCCGCGTTGGTAACCGTGAGTTCGCCGGGGCCGAGATAGAGACTGTCTTCCATGCCCACACGAAGGTTGCCACCCAGCATCGCAGCCTGGGTCGCAAACGACATCTGGTGGCGACCGGCTGCAAGCACCGACCACTGGTAATCATCGCCAAACAGCTTGTCCGCAATGGTGTGCATGTGTTGCAGGTTGTCCAAATCAGCACCTACGCCACCAAGCACACCGAACACCATCTGAACGAAGTACGGCGCCTGCACCCATCCCTGCTCGATCAACCAGGCCAGGTTGTAGAGGTGGCCAAGGTCGTAGCACTCGAACTCAAACTTCGTGCCGTGCTCTTGGCCGAGTGTTTTCACGACGTACTCAATGTCGGCGAAGGTGTTCTTGAAGACGAAATCGCGTGTCATCTCTAAGAACTCTGGCTCCCACGGGTGCTTCCAAGAGGAGTACTTCTGCGCCATAGGGAAGATGCCAAAGTTGAGCGACCCGACGTTGAGTGACGCCATCTCGGGCGAGGTGGCCACGGCAGCGCGCAGCCGCTCCTCTCGCGTCATGCCCAGTCCTCCCCCAGTGGAGACATTGAGCACGGCATCGCACTGGGCGGAGATGGCGGGCATGAACTCTGCAAAGAGTTCGGGTCGCGGATCAGGGCGCCCGGTCTCGGGGTTGCGCGCGTGCAAATGGATGATCGAGGCACCCGCTTGGGCAGCCTCAATCGAGGCGGCTGCAATCTCTTGCGGGGTGATCGGCAGGTGCTCAGACATCGTTGGGGTGTGAATGCCACCGGTGGGTGCGCAGGTCACGATGATCGGCTTGGGCATCACTGCACCGCCTTGGCATAGGCATCTAGCAACAGGCCGTGAAAATGGTGCACACCGTGCTCAGAAAGTCCCGACCCTTCACTGTCGACCACGATCCGACCCTGATCGAAGGCGGGGGTGCGCATCCCTCGCTGCACGCTCTCAACGATGGTGATGTCTTGACGTTGGAGCACCTCATCGATGTATCTGGCAGCCTCAACTTCAGCCGGGGTGAGGTCGCTGGTCTCGAAGTAGAAGTCCCACGTCTCCGTGCACCGCTCGGAGCCATCAGGAAGCACCTGCAAGACCATGAAGTTGCCCCGGCCGGGATATCTCAACAAGCACGTGTTTGGCCACAGCCACCACACCGCATGGGTGGTGACTAACGCGTCAGAAACGTCATAGGCCGAGTTTTCCTGGTGCCCGGCGTCGGCAAAGTGGCTTGACCAAATCCCGTGGGTTTTCACCTCATAGGTGTCCATGTCAACGAGTTCCACGAATTCCCGGTGCGCTATGTGGCAGTGGTAGCACTCCAAGAAGTTGTCGATGACGTTCTTCCAGTTGCTGTTGATGGTGTAGCTGAACCGCTTCGCGTGAGTCAGGTTGGCGACGTCGGGCGCCCACTGCTCAATCTCAGCGAGAAGGTCACCGGCCTGCACCTGCAACGGCTCAGCATCGGGGTTGAGGTTGACGTAGACAAACCCGCCAAACTCCTCGACCTGCACTTGGTCAAGACAGATCTCAGACTTGTCGAACGTGGGCATCGTGACGCGTCGAGCTGCCTTGAGCTTGCCACTGAGGTCGTAGGTCCACGCGTGGTAGGGACAAACCAAATTGCGAGTCACACCTTCGCCCTGAACGAGCGCGTGGGCACGGTGTTTGCAGACGTTGTAGAACGCCTTGAGGCCGCCTGATCGATCGCGTACGACGACGATCGGCATGCCGGCGACTTCGGCACTGAGGTAACTGCCGGGTTTGGCCAGCTTCTCGACGTGACAGATCCATTGCCAGGTCTTGGCAAAGATGGCGGTGGTCTCCAACGTGGCCCAGGCTTGCTCGACGTACGCCGAGGAGCGAAGCGACATCGACTGACTTGGGTCGACGTGGTGACCCTGGCTGATCTGACGGACGTCCTCGGCAGTAATCATTGCGGGAGCGTAATCAAAATTGAACGATCGTTCAATCCCTGAGTGCAATCGACTCACATTGGCGCACCGCGCGATCGACCGCACGGTGATCGATGCCAATCAGCGCGCTGAGCCAAATCCCGTTTTGAATCACGTCAATGTCAGCGGCGCGATTGGCGCATTCGGCCTGACTCAAGTGCGGTCTGGCCCCGGCAATCAGCGCAACCAGCCCCTGTCGATATCTCTCCTGCGCCTCAGCATTGATGCGCGCAAACTCCTCGTTGGCCGTGGCTAGCGCCCACAACTGCAACCGCAAAGCCAGGTAGTGAGCGGTGAGGAACTCTGGCTTAGCCACCTTACCCAAGGCAACTTTGAGCTGGTCGACGGCCGGAAGACTGGGATCTGGGGCCACGATGGCCAAGTCGTCATCCTCGATGCGGCGCAGCGCCGCGGCTATGAGCCCAACCTTGTCGACGTAGTGGTAGTTCACCAGCCCCAACGAAACGCCAGCTTCCCGTGCGACCGCGCGCATGCTGACCCCCGAAATGCCCTTGGTAGAGAGCAACTCCAGCACGGCGTCCAAGATCCTCACTTGGCGATCCGAGGAGTTGTCGCTCACGAGTCGCGACGCTAGCAGCCCTGTTGCGCAACTCCGAGACGTCATACGAAACGAGCGTCATGGCGACCGAGTCGTATGACGTCCTCGGGCGCAAGGAACGTACAGGCGCGACCTAGCCCCAGTGACAGACAACTCAGTGTTCGGCCGTGCGCTCACGCCAAGCGCGCTCGACGACCTGACGCAACACACCAGCGTCGACATCGGCCAACTTCGTGATGTTGAGGCACATACGTCCGGTCGAGTGCTTCCCCAACTGGGCCAGCAACGGGTCGTCCTCCGCCTCGTGGGTCAACACATACAGCACCAGTTTCGTTGCCCGCGGCGAGAACGAGATCGCAGGCATGTCACCCTCAGTGCCACTGGCGTACCGGTAATGGAGATGACCAAACCCCACGATGGAGGAGCCCCACATCACCGCAGGTTGCCCGGACAGCTCGCTCATCAGACTCACGAGCGACTCGGCATCGGCTCGGCGCACGGGGTTCGCGACGCTTCCGAGGAAGTCGCTGACGGGGCGGCCTGTGGGCATCGTTGGCATAGTCCATGATCGCGGAACTCGCCCACGATGTCATCGGCTGACGGGCGATGACAGCTAGCAGTTGACTAGCGAGTTGATCAACAACTAGTCCTTCGAAGTACTCGATTCCAAACTCGCGCCTGCGGCCCGGCCACTTTCATGTGCCCCAACAGGTGCGCGATTCCAGGTGCGATTCCACTCCTGGCAGATCACTCCTCCGGACGCCTCGTTGCACTAATCCCTAGACTCGGGGTCTGGTGATTCCAGCGAGATGAGGCAGCCGTGATCGACACTCCCGCAGTACTGATCGATCTGGGCCGCGTTGAGCACAATCTCGAAGAGATGGCTTCACTCGCGACGGCCCGTGGCGTGGCATTGCGGCCGCACATCAAGACGCACAAGTTGCCTCAACTAGCCCAGCGCCAACTCGATCTCGGCGCCGTAGGGCTCACTTGTGCCACCTTGTCCGAGGCAGAAGTGATGGTCGAGCACACCTCAGTGCGCGACATCACCATCGCCTTTCCGATCCTGGGTGAGGCGAAACTTCGGCGCTTGGCTGCGTTGCGCGAGCGCGTCACTGTCAGGGTGGTCATCGACTCGGTCGAGGCCGCTGAGGCGCTGAGCCTGGTCGGCACCAAGAATCCAGTAGCAGCCCTTCTCGAAGTCGACACTGGACTGCACCGCATGGGCACTCCCCCAGGGCTTGCCACCGCACAGTTGGCCGAGCGCATCAGCAGGCGTCCCGGGGTGGATTTGATCGGGCTCTGTTCCCACGCGGGCCATGCCTACCGAGCACGCACGCCTCAGGAGTTGATGGAGTACGCCGTCGCCGAAGCCAACGACCTGACCGCCACCCTCGAGGCCTGCAAGCACCTCCCCCTGCGTGAGGTCAGCGTCGGCTCAACCCCAACGGCGCGAGCCTCGGCCGGGCTGCCTGGCATCACCGAAATCCGGCCAGGCACCTATGTGCTCAACGACGTCAACCAACTCCGAGTGGGGGTAGCGACACACGAGACCTGTGCCCTCACCGTCGCCACCACCGTCATCGGACGACCCGCTCCCGACCGAGTCGTCGTGGACGCCGGAGCCAAGGTGCTCGCGCTCGATGGCATGGGCACGCCAGATTGGATCAACGTCGTGGGTCGCCCCGACATGCACCCACAGTTCCTGAGCGAAGAGCATGGCGTGTTCGCCCTCGAACCTGGCGGCCCCAGCCCCGAGATCGGCGAACAACTTCGCCTGATCCCCTGTCATTGCTGCACCGTCATCAATCTGGCCGACACCGTGATCGTGACCGCTGCCGGAGAGGTGATCGATGAGTGGCAAGTGATGGCCAGGACGCGCTAGCCGGGTCACGCCACAAGTCGCTAGCGTGAGCCACCACCAGAAATGAGGCCCACATGAGCGAGCAGCGCCCACCGTTCCCACCCTTCGATGAAGCCGGCGCACTTGCGAAGGTGCAAGCCGCTGAAGACGGCTGGAACTCCAAAGACCCCCACCGAGTCAGCCTCGCCTACACAGCCGATTCGGTCTGGCGCAACCGCGATACATTCATCACCGGCCGCGACGCGATCGTGGAGTTCCTGACCGCCAAGTGGGAGCGCGAACTCGACTACGTCCTACGCAAGAGCCTGTGGGGATTTCGCAACAATCGCATCGCCGTACGTTTCCAGTACGAATGGCACAACGCCGAGGGCCAGTGGTTTCGCAGCTACGGCAACGAGAACTGGGAGTTTGATGACAACGGCTTGATGCGTCGGCGCGAGGCTTCGATTAACGACGTCACCATTGACGAATCGCAGCGGCGCTGGTTTGCCCCGCGCCCCGAGAGCGAGTACGGCGTCGAGATTCCGCTGCAGTAAGCGATAGAGAAACTGCACTTGAGTGGCGGGATCAACCGGCCGATCAGGCCGTCGGACCGACGAGCGCCAAGCGCAATCGCGCGATCATGTCAGCCACGAGAGCTTCTCGGTCACCGGTGCGATCTGAGCTGGCCCAGTCGGAGAGCCAGACCTGCAGCGCGGACACCACGAGCCCAGCGGCCACTGCTGGACGGATTCCGGTGAGGTCGCCAGTTGCGATCGCTGCCTCCACGCCACTCGCGATCTGACCGAGTCCGGCGCTCCATACGCTGCGCTGGAGACCGTGGCCCTCATCGGCGCTGGTGGTCCAGCCTCCGCCTACTCGCAGATTGAGCTCGAGGTAGGAGGGATTCTCGATCAGAAAGAGCGCAACCCGCGCGACGCCGTTGAGCAGACTGTCTAGCGCAGTTGGCCCGGGCTCAGCCTGCACGTAGGCGAGGAGCGCTTGCATTCGTTCAGCGTGGAGGGTGTCCCAGAGCTCGGCCTTGCCGGAGAACGTCTTGTAGACCGTGGCCAGTGAGAGGCCGGCGGTCGCGGCAATCGCACTTATGGGAGTGGAGTCGAAACCGGCCTTCGCGAACTCGATCTCAGCCGCGCTGAGGATCTGATGGCGATACATGTCGCGCCTGGCGTCGTGAATGCTCTTGACCGACACTTTGCTCTGGTCATCTTCCATGCCCGGGCGCTCCTTTCGGTCTCGATCGGGGTCTGCTCGGCGGCCAGCTTCCCACCGTTGCCCGTGCGGCAGAGTATCGGTTACCGTTTACAGAATTGGCATTCTGTTTTGTAAATTGATGATTACGCACCACTCGTGCTGACGCAAGAAGGGGCCGCGCGATGCCCAAACCACCATTGTCAATGAAGCCGACTGGATGGTTCCAGGTGGCATGGGGCGCGGAGGTTCCGGCGGGACAGGTCCACCGTGTCCGCGCCTTCGGTGAGGAGCTGATTGCCTGGCGCGGACAGTCGGGTCGCGTTACCGTCATGGACGCCTACTGCCAAC
>Ga0073899_10004189_pt1 | contig 12668 bp, 8 predicted proteins | sample KloWWTmetaKNB5Ph_FD_88975 | JGI IMG/M metagenome (GOLD analysis project Ga0073899, IMG submission 88975) | Active sludge microbial communities from Klosterneuburg, Austria, studying microevolution and ecology of nitrifiers - Klosterneuburg... | ecosystem: Engineered > WWTP > Aerobic digester >... | reverse complement strand
CGGGCCTCCTCGATCTTCACGACCCACACGCCGGTCCCCGCCGGCCACGACGCCTTCGAAGTGGGCCAGGTGGTCTCGTGCATGGGGATGGGGTTCCTGCAGGATTTCGGCGCCGACTTCGAGCGCGTCCCCGCCCTCGGTATCCATCCCGCGCGCGAGCCGGGACAGTTCCAGATGACGGTGCTTGCCATCCGCCTCGCCGGCCATGTGAACGGCGTGGCGCAGCGACATGGCGTGGTCTCGCGCGAGCTCTGGGGCGACATGTGGAGCGAGCGCCCGACGGAGCAGGTGCCGATCGGCGCCGTCACCAACGGCGTGCACCTCGCCACCTGGATGGCGAACCCGATGATGCGCCTGCTCGACATCCATCTCGACAACGACTGGGGCAGCCGGCTCGATGAAGCCGAGACCTGGGACGCCGTGCTCGGCCTCGACGCGCGTGAGCTCTGGCACACGCACGAGGAATTGAAGGGCACCCTGCTGCGCTACATCCGTGAGGAGGCGCGTCGTCGGTGGACCGGCAACTGGCACGAGGCGGCCCAGGTGGTGGCGGCCGGCACGCTGCTCGACCCGAACGCCTTCACCATCGGCTTTGCGCGGCGCTTTGCCACCTACAAGCGCGCCAACCTGCTCTTCCGCGACACCGAGCGGCTGCGCGCGATGCTCACCGATTCGAAGCGCCCGGTGCAGCTGCTGATCGCCGGCAAGGCGCACCCCGAGGACACGCCCGGAAAGGAAGTGTTGCAGTCGCTCTACCACTTCGCGCGCGATCCGATGTTCGAGGGGCGCGTGGCGTTCCTTGAGGGCTACGACATGCACCTGGCCCATGTACTGGTGCAGGGCGTGGACCTCTGGCTCAACGTGCCGCGCGTGCCGCTCGAGGCCTCGGGCACCAGCGGCATGAAGGCCGCACTCAACGGTGTGCCGCAGCTCTCGACGCTCGACGGCTGGTGGGAGGAGGGATTCAACGGCCGGAATGGCTGGTCAATCCCCAAGGCAGACCCCGACGCCGACGTCGCGACCACGGATGCAGCCGATGCCGAGCACCTCTATCGGTTGCTGACCGAGGAGATCGTCCCGCTCTGGTATCAGCGCGACGAACGGGGGATCCCGCGCGGCTGGGTGCAGAAGATGAAGGCCGCCATCCAGGTGGCGGGGCGTCGTTTCGACTCGCGGCGGATGCTGCAGGACTACGCGATCCGCTACTACGCGCCGATCCTCCGAGGGGACCCCTTCCACGACGACCCGCCACTCGGATGACCCCATGAACGCCTCCACGCCACTGGTGCTGCCCTCGATCGAGGGCGCCGCACCGATGCTCGTCCATCTCAGCGCCGAGTACTACCCGTACGCGCGCACGGGAGGACTTGCCGAGGCGGCGTGGGGGCTGCACCGCTACCAGGCCCGTCGTGGGCTCAAGACGGCGGCGATCGTGCCGCTCTATCGGGTGGCGCACCAGCACCTGAACGCCATGGAGCAGGTGGGCGAGCCCTACACGCTCCACTTTGGCGACCGCGCCGAGACGTTCCGGCTCTGGCGCGACCTCGATCCCGCCTCCGAGACGCCGACCTGGTTCATCCAGCACGACGGCTTCTTCGATCGCGCCGGCATCTATGGCGAGGGGGGCCGCGACTATCCCGACAACCATCGGCGCTTTGCCGCCTTCGCCGCAGCCGCGGTGGCCGCCTTGCCGCGACTGACCGACGGACCGGTGCTGTTGCATGCGCACGACTGGCACGCATCATTGGCGGCCGTGTACCTCCGCCGCTGGTTCGCCGGCCAGCCCTGGTTCGACCGGATTCCCGTGGTGCTGTCGGTGCACAACGGCGGCTATCAGGGCCACTTCGGTGCCGAGGTGATGCCAGAGCTGGGGCTGCCGTGGTCGCTCTTCCATTACGAGGCGCTCGAGTGGTACGGCAAGGTCAACCTGCTGAAGGGCGGCCTGACCCACGCCGACATGGCGACCACCGTGTCGCCGGCACATGCGGTCGAGCTCTGCACCGATGAGGGCGGCTTCGGCTTGCAGGACGTATTCCGGAGCATGGGAGACCGCTTCACCGGGGTGCTGAACGGCATTGACCAGGAGGAGTGGGACCCGCGCACCGATCGCCACCTGGTGGCTCGCTACAGCGCCGACGACCTGGCCGGCAAGAAGAGCTGCAAGGCCGACCTGCAGCGCCGCTTCGGACTGCCGGAGAATCCCTTCGTTCCCGTGATCGCACTCGCGGGGCGCATGGTGATGCAGAAGGGCCTCGATCTAGTGGTGCAGAACTACCCGCTCTTCCAGCTCCCGGCGCAGTACATCTTCCTTGGCAGCGGCGAGGCGCGCTACGAACAGGCCTTTGCCCAGTTGCAGGCCGCGATGCCGCACCGCATCGGTGTCTCGACGCGCTTCTCCGACGAGCTCGAGCACCTGCTGATGGCGGGCGCCGACCTCTTCCTGATGCCGTCGCAGTACGAGCCGTGCGGCCTGACGCAGATGCGCGCCCAGCGCTACGGCACCATCCCGGTGGCGCGGCGCGTGGGCGGACTGGCCGACACGATAGACGACAGCGTCACCGGCTTCCTCTTCGATGCCTTCGAGGAGCGCGCCGCTGCGGGGGCGGTGTGGCGGGCACTGACCGAGATGCGCTCGCCGAAGGCGTGGCAGGAGATGCAGCGCGAGGCCATGTCTCGCGACTTCGGGTGGGATCGGGTCGCGGAGAAGTATCTTTCGATTTACACCGACGCCATCTCCCACCGTGCGAGGCACTCCGCGTGAGCCTGGGCTTTGTCCTGACGCTGCACAGCCACCTCCCGTGGGTGCTCCACCACGGGCGGTGGCCGCACGGCAGCGACTGGCTCTGCGAGGCCGCGCTCGACACGTACCTGCCCCTCGTCGGCGCCCTGCGCCGTCTCGAGGCCACGGGGACGGCGGCGCCGATCACGCTCGGCGTCACGCCCATCCTCGCGGCACAGCTCGCGCACCCGTCGTTCCGCGAGGAGCTCGAGGCCTACTTCACCCATCGGCTCCAGACCCTCCACGAGGCACCCGCCTCGCTGCGCGAGACCGGTGACCAGGCGCTGCTGCCCGTGGTGCCCTGGTGGCAGCAGCACATCCAGGAATTGAAGCGGATCTGGCAGGCCATTGATGGCGACCTCATCGCCGAGGTCCGTCGTCACGCCCAGGCGGGGCGCCTCGAGTTGATCTCGTCGGCGGCGACGCACGGCTTCCTCCCGCTGCTTGCCCGCGACGAGAGCATCCGGCTGCAGTTGCTGGTGGGGCGCGCCGAGCACCTGCGGCATTTCGGCGAGCTGCCGCACGGCTGCTGGGTGCCGGAATGCGCCTATCGCCCGGCGGGCCCATGGCATCCGCTCCCTTCGGCGCCCGCCGTCCCTATGCGTCGGGGGATCGAGGATCACCTGCGCTACGCCGGCTTCCGCTGGTTCTTCGTGGATGCCCACCTGGCCGAGGCCGGGGAGGCCTCTGACCTCTACGGCGGCATGTCCACGGGTGTGCGTCGTGGCGGGCCGAGGTCGCCATATCGGGCCTATCAGCTCGGCACGCCCGCGCGTGGCCGGCCGCTGCACGTGCTGGTGCGCGATCCGCGCTCGACCACGCAGGTGTGGAGTCGCTACGGCGGCTATCCCGGCGACGGCCGCTACCTCGAATTCCACAAGATCCGGTATCCGGGCGGACTCAAGCTCTGGTCGGTCACCGACATCACCGCCGACCTGAGCGAGAAGCAGCCGTATGTACCCGAAGCCGCGCGGGTCGCGGCGTCGGCGCATGCCCAGCACTTCGCCTCGCTGCTCGACTCGGTCGATGCCGCCGCGCTCCGGGGTGACTCGGCCATCGTCGCACCGTTCGACACGGAGCTCTTCGGGCACTGGTGGTTCGAGGGGGTGAACTTCATCGAAGACCTCTTCGGTGAGCTCACGCAGAGCAGCGCCGTGCGTCCGATGACCGCCGCGACGATGCTGCGCGACACCCCGCCAGACACCACCATCCGCCTCGGTGCCGGCTCGTGGGGCGCCGACGGCGACTTCTCGATGTGGCTCAACCCCGAGACGGCATGGACGTGGGAACGACTCTGGCCGCTCGAGCATCGCTTCTGGGAAGCGGTGCCGACCGCACTCGAGCAGCCGTTGCTCCTCCCGGTGCTGGAACAGGCCGCGCGTGAGCTCTTGCTGGCGCAATCGTCGGACTGGCAGTTCATCATCTCGACGGGTGCGGCGGGCGACTACGCCACCAAGCGCTTCAACGAGCATTGCGAGGCGCTGGAGCGACTGCTCCCGGTGCTCGAAGATCCGAACCTCGAGAGCAGCGGGGCCCGGGCACTCGCAGCGTCGCTCGAACGCATCGACGGTCCCTTCCCCGACCTGGTCGGCGCCATCGCCGCCGCCTCGGACGTCACCGCGGCATGAGCACGGGACTGCGCCACGTGGTGGTGCACGGACACTTCTACCAGCCGCCGCGAGAGGAACCGTGGCTCGAGCTGGTCCCGCACGAGAAGAGCGCCGCCCCCGACCACGACTGGAACGCTCGCATCACGCGTGAGTGCTATGCCGCACTCGCCAAGGCGCGCGTGCTCGATGCGCAGGGTCGCCTGCGGCGCACCATCAACGCGTACGAGTGGTGTTCCTTCGATGTGGGGCCGACCCTCTTCCACTGGTTCGATCATCACGCGCCGGAGGTGGGTGAGGCGATCGTGGCTGGCGACCGTGCCGCGCGTGCGCGCCTCGGCTACGGCAACGCGCTGGCGCAGCCATACCATCACGTGATCCTGCCGCTCGCGTCGCGTCGCGACAAGGTCACCGAGGTCCGCTGGGGCATCCGTGACTTCCAGCGGCGCTTCGGACGCGACCCCGAGGGAATGTGGCTCCCGGAGACCGCCGTGGACCACGAGACGCTCGAGGTGCTCGCGCAGGAGGGGATTCGCTTCACGGTCCTCTCGCCGCATCAGGTCACGGCGCCGCCGCCGCACGGCCGGCCGGGGCGCTGGCAGCACAACGGTCACGAGCTGGCCATCTTCTGCTACGACGGTCCGTTGGCACACGACATCGCCTTCAGTGACGTGCTGCGTGACGCACATGGCTGGCACCGCCGGATCGCCGAGGTGCCGATGGCCGACGACGGCGTCACCATCTGCTCCGTGGCGACCGATGGCGAGACCTTCGGGCACCATCATCGGCAGGGCGACCTCGCGCTCGCCTCGCTGATTGATCGCCTCGAACGTGACCCCGAAGGGCGCTGCACCAACTTCGCCACGATCCTCGCCGACCATCCGCCGATTCACGACGTGACGCTGGTCGAGCGCACCGCATGGAGCTGCCCGCACTCGCTGGGGAGGTGGCAACACGACTGCGGCTGCCGGATGAATGGCGGGTCGTCGCAGGCGTGGCGGGCGCCGCTCCGGAACGGGCTGCAGCAGTTGGCCGATGGCATCCACGCCGCCGTCGAAGCGCACTGGCCCGCCGATGCCGGCGACCCCTGGGCGCTCCGCGATGCGGCGGGTCCGATGCTCGATGAGGCAGGGGCTTTGCCCGGGGCAGTCTCTCGACTGCTCGAGGCCGAGCGGCATGCGCTGGCCATGTTCACGTCGTGCGGCTGGTTCTTCGACGACCTCGAGCGGATCGAGCCGCCAATCGTGCTGCGCCATGCGGCGCGCGCGCTCGAGCTGCTGCCGGATGGCGTGCGCGAGCCGCTCGAGTCCGCGCTGCTCGAAACCATCGGGCAGGCGCAAAGCAACGACCCCGCCAAGGGCAACGGCATCGCGATCTGGCAGCGCGAGGTGCTGAGCGAGGCCTCAGGTCCCGCGCGCCTCGCGGCGGGGATCGCCGCGCTTCGCGACGTGGTCCCCGATGCCATCGACGACCTGGTCATGCCGGCACACCTGGTACGGCTCGAGGGCGACGACATCGTCCTCGAACACCGCCGGATTGCCGAGGTGACACGCTGGCGTGCCGAGACGGTGGTGGCCGGGGTGGTGCCGGTGCGCGTGCACGTCCGGCGCGTGGATGCCGCAGGCACGGCCGCGGAGCACTTCCCGATCAGCGTGGTCCCCAGGCCGGTGCGTGAGCTGCTCCTGACCGCGGCGCGTCCGATGGTCTTCGACGCGACCCTTGGCGATGCCCAGCGCGAGGCACTGCGCGACGGCCTGCTGGCGCCCGAGGCCGCGAGGATGGCGGCACTTGATGGGGCGTGGCTCCTGGCAGGACGCGACGGATTGGACGAGGCCGGCGTGGTGGTGCACGCCGCCCTCGACCTCTTCGACCTCGATCAGGTCACGCTCCCCGATCCGGCGGTCATCGCCGCCTTCGAGGCGCTCTCACCGCTGCCACCCTCGCCGGTCCGCGACGCGCTGGCCTCGCGCCTCGCCTTGGCACTGCCGGCCGTTTAGCCGAACTGCCCGACCGGCGGACCGTCCATCGGCCGGCGCGGCATCACCACGCTCAGCAGCACCCCTACCACCAGCACCGTCACGGCCCCCACCACGTTGTGCCAGAGGAACGACACCTCGGGCAGCCCGAACGACACCGCCGCGACCGTCCCCATCCCTGCCAGGAGCCCGAAGAAGGCCCCCGCCCCGCTGGTGCGCGGCAGCATCGCCAGCAGGAAGACGCCGAGGATCGAGCCGTAGAAGAAGGAACCGAAACGGTTGACCACCTCGATCAACGAACCGAGGTTGGCCGCGTAAGTGGCGACCACGCAGGCGAAGAGCCCCCAGAGTCCGGTCGAGAGTTTGGAGACGCGCAGCAGCTCCTGCTCGCCGCCATCGGGACGCCACCACCGCCGGTAGAAGTCGATCACCGTGGCGGTGGAGAGCGAGTTGAGCTCGGCGGCGATGCTCGACATCGCGGCCGCCATCACGCCGGCGATGAAGATCCCCGCCAGGCCGAGCGGGAGGAAGTGCAGCACGAAGTGCGGAATGATGTAGTTCACGTCGCGAGCGGGGGCGCCTGTCACTTTGCTGACGAGCGCCAACGCTTCGCCACGAACTTCGTTGACCTTTGCCTCGGAGGCGAGCAGGGCGCTCCGATCAGGCGCAGTGCGTTCCGCGCCGACGCCATGCTCCCCTGACACGGAAAACTGTGCGTCCTGGCGCCGTTCGTTCAGCGCCGCGACATAGCGCCCCTGCAGCTCCTGGTATGCCGCCGGCTCCGCGGCGATCACCTGCTTTTCGGCGGCGGGGTTCCAGAGCAGCGGCCCACCTGCGAAGAGATAGAAGACCCAGACCAGGATGCCGACGATCAGCACCAGTGCCTGGAGCGGAATCTTCCAGTAGGCGCTCATCAGCAGCGAGGTGCGAGCGTCGTCTACCGACTTGGCGGTGAGGTAGCGCTGCACCTGGCTCTGGTCGGTGCCGAAATAGCTCAGCATGAGGAAGGTGCCGCCGAGGATGCCCGACCAGAACGTGTAGGTCTTGGTCAGGTCCCAGGAGAAGTCGAACACCTTGAGGCGCCCGGTCGCGCCTGCGAGCTCGAAGGCGTCGCTCGGCGAGACCGGAATCTCCACCAGTAGCACGATCACGATCGCCACCAGCGCGAAGACGATCAGCACCATCTGCTTCACGTCGGCCCAGGTCACCGCCTGCACGCCACCGAACATGGTGTACAGCACGGTGGGGATGCCGATCAGGGCGACCGACCAGGTCATGTCCCAGCCGAAGATCGCCGAGAAGACCACGGCCGGCGCGGCGATGATGGTGCCGCACGACATCCCGCGCGAGAGCAGGAAGAGGAAGGCCGTGAGCGACCGCGTCTTGGCGTCGAAGCGCTTCTCGAGGAATTCGTAGGCGGTGAACACCTTGGCGCCGTGGAGGAACGGCACCAGTGTCACGCCGAGGATCACCATCGCGATCGGCAGCCCGAAGTAGAACTGGACGAAGCGCATCCCGTCGGTGGCGCCTTGGCCGGTGGTACCGATCATGGTCACGGCCGAGAGCTGCGTGGCCATGACCGAGAGCCCGACCGCCCACCAGGGGAGCGATCGGTTGGCGAGGAAGTAGCCCTCGATGTTGGTGGTGTCCTTGGAGCGACGGAGACCATCCCACACCACGTACGCCAGGTAGGCGATCACGATCGCCCAGTTCAGCGGATGCATGCGGCGCTCCTCAGCTGGTGAAGTGCTGCTGGAACCACCAGAGGAGGAGCAGCGTCACCAGCTGCACCAGGAGCACCTGGGCGGCCGTGCGCCGAAAGCGCGACACGTCGCCACTCACTTCGGGAATCCCGCCTTGGGGAGGCCGGGGATGATGCGCAGCGCGTTCCGAAAGTAGAGCTTCTGCAGCACCACGTCGGAGAGTCCCATGCCGTACATCTTCCAGAAGGCATGGTAGCCGCGGTAGTAGTCGAAGTACTCGTCCTCGGTCTCGAAGACGCGCCAGTAGTAAGGATACTCGTCGGGCTGGAAGGCGTCCTTGCCGAAGAGGACCCGGTCCTGGTACTTGGTGAAAAAGGCCTTGGCCGCGCGCGGCTGGCGACCGAGATCATAGAGGACCGCCCCCACCTCGCTGTGGAGATTGGGGAAGCGGTCGAAGAGCTTGCCGAGGCGCGCCAGATCGTTCGCGTGCCAGCCGAGGTGGGCGATGATGAAGGTCGTGTTGGGATTTCGGGCAAAGAGCCGGTCGCGCTCCGCCATCAACGTCTCGAAATCTGGCGCGCGGCTGCGGTCCTGGTAGCGGCGATCGCTGAAGAGCGCGAGCTCGAGCCAGCGTTCGTTCTGCATGTCGAGCGGCGCCCAGAATTCCGACGGATCGGCCACGTGAATGAAGATGGGGATCTTGAGGCGCGCGGCCGTTTGCCAGACCACGTCGAGCTCGGGGTCATCAATCTGCAACCGCGTCCCGTCGCGCTTGCGCGTCGAGATGCCGAAGCCCTTGCCGATCTCGCCGACACCGACAGCGCCGGCCTTCACATCGGCCTCGAGCTGCGCGGCGATGGTGGCCCCGGAACCGGGCGCGATGTCGCGCAGGTTGAGCGTGGTGAAGAAGGCGAAGCGATCGGCCTTCCCCGCCGCCTTCACGCCGGCGATCTGCTGGGTGAGTCGATCACCCGAGGTTCCCGAGGCGTTGATCATCATCCGCACGTTGAGCGAGTCCATGGCACCGGTGACCCGCTCGATCACCTCGGGCAGCACCAGCGTCGGCGGATGGCCGTGCAGGTCAATGGCCGGGTACTTGGCGCGAGGAACGGTGTGAGTCGGCACCACCAGCGTCGAGCGCGGCTGGTAATCCAAGATGGACGGCGCCGGAAATTCGGGGGCGCGGAACTGCCCCGGCCGGACCTCGGCCTGCCCGGCGGGCTTGGTGGTGCCCTGGGCCATCAGCAGCGTCGGGGCGGCGAGCAACGCCGCAAGGAGGAGGCGGCTCATCGGGGGCTCACGAACCAGAGCTTGGCCGGCACCGGCTTGTCGAAGCGCGGACGGGCGTCGCTGTTGGCCACCATCCAGAGGGTCACGTAGGCCATGCGGGCGGAGTTCTCCATCTTGACGGGGTCGAGCTTGATCACTTCGTCGGTCTGCCGGTGATAGTCACCGTGCAGGCCGGTGAAGAACTGGATGGCCGGAATGCCGTTCTCCATGTAGGGCGCCGCGTCGGTCCGCGGATAGAAGAACTCGTGGTTGGCGTCCTCGTAGCGGCGGTTGATGGTGGCGTACTTGTAGTCGCGCATCACCTGGCCGAGGATCTGTTCGTGCACCGTGCTCATCAGGCCGGGGCCCACCACGTAGACCTCACCGGGTGCCGAGAGCTCCTGCTCCCCCTGCACATCGCTCCCGGGTGCCTTGGTGCGGCCGATCATGTCCACGTTGATGTAGCTGACCGCCTGCTTGGCCAGCGGCCCGTGCGCCAGGAAGCGCGAGCCCCAGAGGCCGGTCTCCTCGCCCGAGTCCCACACCATCAGCACCGAGCGCTTGGGACGCGGGCCGGCCATCAGCGCGCGAGCGATCGCCATGTTGCCGGCGCTGCCCGTGGCATTGTCGTCGGCGGCGTTGAAGATCGAGTCACCGGCCGGGTTCGCCCCGCGGCCCACCGAGCCGTCGAGGTGCGAGCCGATGATCACCCACTCGTTCTTGAGGACCGGGTCGCTCCCCTCGACGAAGCCGACGACGTTGTAGGGCATCACGGTGTCGGCGGTCGCGGCCACGAGGTCAAGCTGCAGTGGGCGCGCCGGATCGAGCAGCAGCGACTTCGGGAAGATGCGCGTCGAATCGGCCGTGAGCACCGCGTCGGCGGTCAGCGTGCTGCCGCTCAGCAGCCGCACGATCATCGAGCGCGACGCCAGCAGCTGCGGCAGCGGATACGGCGCGTACGCACGTCCGACCGTCTCGCGCAGGTCGCGACCCATCGGCGCCCGGCGGCGCGTCACCTCCCAGCCATTGAGCGACGCCGTGGTCGGCACCGTGATGATGCCGAGCGCGCCGCGACTGCGGGCTTCCTCGAGCACCGTGGTGTAGTCCACGCCGATCGTGCCGAGCTGGGCGCGGGTGACCCCATCGGGGAGCGCCATCCGTCCGTGCGCCACCACCCACTTCCCCTTGATGTCCACACCCGCGTACGGATCGAGGCCGAGCTTGGCCGACCGGATGCCATGGCCCACATAAGCCACCCCGCCCGTGCGGCTGCCCGCGGTGACGAACGACGTCACCAGGAAGTCGCTGCCCCACATCCAGTGCGAGCTGCCGAACATCGCCATGGTGCGCGCGGTGTCGAGCGTATTGCGCACCAGCGGGTAGTGCTGGAAGTAGCTGCCGTTGTCGCCCATGGGGCGGATGCCGAGCGCCTTGAGCTGCTTCGCCACGAAGGCGGCGGCGGAGTCGTAGCCGACCGATGGCGTCGCCCGTCCGGCGAACGCATCGGAGGCGAGCACCGAGACGTCCCGGAAGAGGTCGGCGGCAGTGATGGTCTCGGCCGCGCGGGCCACGGCATTCTGGGCCGGGAGTGGCGCCGCCACGAGCAGCAGGGCAACGAGGCTGAAACGGAGTGCAACGGGCATCGAGTCCTCTGGGGGGGGAAGAACCCTTGAGGATAGCCCGGAAGGGCCGTGACGGGGAGGGTCTGCCGCTGTAGACTTCCCTCCATCCCCCTTTCCGGAGTTGTTCATGCGCCGCCCCCTCGCCCTCCTGCTCGTCGCCACCCTCGCCGCTGGTTCCCTCGCCGCCCAGGACGCCGACCGCTCGGTCAAGGACGGGGGGATCAAGGTCGCCGGCTGGAAGGGACGCATCGACCGCCGTGCCGCCACGCAGGGCAAGACTATCAACGACTCGAAGTTCATGGCGATGGGGAGCATGCTGCACCTCAGCGTCGGGCCGGCCGGCAACTTCTGGCGCGACGCCGACGTGGCCAAGGGCGACTATGAGGTGAAGGCGACCTTCAAGGAAGGGGCGATGGCGGCGTCGCATCCGCACTCGTTCGGCATCTTCATCGGCGGCGCCAACCTCGAGTCCGACACCGAGACGTTGATGTACTGCATCGCCTATGGCAACGGGACCTACGCGGTGAAGACCTTCCACGGCGCCAAGGTGACCACGCTGGTGCCCCCGACGGCACACGCCGCGCTGGTGAAGGCCGACGCCAAGGGCGAGTCCACCAACACCATCGGCTGGAAGGTGCAGGGCGGCAAGCCGTCGTGCGTGATCAACGGCACCGCGGTCAAGACGTTCGAGCGCGCCGAGGTGATTGGCGCCGACAAGTTGACGTCCACGGATGGCGTGTACGGCATCCGGGTGAGCCACAACCTCGAGTTGACCGTCAGCGGCATGGCGCTCACCAAGCTCGGCGCACGCTGACGTGAGTCGCCATCCCGGTCGCCTTGTCGCGCTGGCCCTGCTCACGCTCGGCTCGGCCTCCTGCGCCGTCCTCTCGCAGCTGGGCTCGCCGCAAGGGGTGGAGGTCACCGCGGTGACCTACAACATCCGGCACGGCGCCGGGATGGACGACTCACTCCGCCTGGAGCGGACGGCGGCGGCGCTCCGGCCGCTCGCCGCCGACTTCATCGCGCTGCAGGAAGTGGACAGGAACGTCAACCGCAGCAACAAGGTCGACCAGGCACGCCTCCTCGGCGACTTGCTCGGCATGAAGTCGGCGTTCGGTGCCTTCATGGATTACCAGGGCGGCGAGTACGGGTTGGCGATCTTGTCGAAGTGGCCGATCGTGCGGAGCACGCCGCTGCGGTTGCCCGACGGCAACGAGCCGCGCGTGGCGTTGCTGGTGCAGGTCACCCTCGCTGATGGCTCCCCGCTCACGGTGGTATGTGTGCACTTCGACTGGGTGAGCAACGACAACTTTCGCTACGCGCAGGCCAAGGTGCTCGCGGCCACGCTCGACACCCTCTCGACGCCGTACCTGCTGATGGGTGACTTCAACGACGAGCCGGGGTCGCGCACCATCCGGCTCTTCGAGCGCGGGGCGATGGAGGCGGAGAAGCCGGCCGCCAACCATTTCACCTTCCCGGCCGCGCCGGCCCCCGAGAAGGAGATCGACTTCATCTTCGTCTCGCCGGCCAAGCGGTGGCGCGTGGACAGCGTGGCGGTGGTCGACGAGCGGATGGCGTCGGACCATCGGCCGGTCGTGGCGAAGGTGGTGTTGCGGTAGTAACGGAGCGCTTTACAGGCGCGCATGTCAATGCGCGCCATGCCCGTGAATGCACAAGATTCGATTCAGCTGCGCATGTCAATGCGCGGCTGT
>Ga0073899_10004187_pt1 | contig 12673 bp, 10 predicted proteins | sample KloWWTmetaKNB5Ph_FD_88975 | JGI IMG/M metagenome (GOLD analysis project Ga0073899, IMG submission 88975) | Active sludge microbial communities from Klosterneuburg, Austria, studying microevolution and ecology of nitrifiers - Klosterneuburg... | ecosystem: Engineered > WWTP > Aerobic digester >... | reverse complement strand
GTGTGGTAGTTGGCGTGGACGTTGTGCAAGAAGCCCACCCCGGTGAGCTCCTCGGTGCACAGGCCGCCACCCTCTTCGTGGCGCTTCTCGAGCACCATCACATCGAGACCGCTGCGAGCCAGGTAAGAGCCGAGAGTCAGGCCGTTGTGGCCGGCTCCGATGATGATCACATCACATGAATCACGCATGACGGGGTGTTCCCTTCGCCAGATTGGTGTCGAACCGGTCGGACCAGTGGTGGTTGTGGTCGGCAGACATCAGTAACCCCGTGCTTCCGTAGCGGGACTGGCGAGGCCGTTGTCCTGGGCGATCACCTTGAACGCGTTGTAACCGGCCGCAGCGTGGATGCCCCCACCGGGGAAGGCAGACGAACCGCAGAGGTAGAGCCCGTCGATCTCGGTGCGATAGTTGGATGCCTCGGGGAATGGCCGGTTGGTGCCGAGCTGGTCCGGGGAGAACTCACCGTTGGAGAAGTCGCCCTCGCGCATCATGTTCTTGCGCTCCATCTGGTCCGGTGTGTACAGGCGGTGAGCCAGCACATTGTCGGCCGTCATGTTCGGCGCTGCCTGACGCCACTTGTCGAGGAAGCGGTCGTTGAAGGTGTCGCGCACGTCTTGCCACTCCTCGGCGCTGAGCGCGCTCGCGGGCGGCAAGAAGTACCAGCCGGTGGCGCAATGCCGTCCGGGAGGCGCCTGGGAGCGATCCCACAGGCTGTTAACCCAGGTGCCCGCACCGGGCTCGGGCATACGGCCACCGTAGGAGTCGCGGATGTAGTGGGCCATGTCGGTTTCGCCCTCGAAGCCGACGACCGTGTAGAAGCAGCGGTCGATCTCGGGATCATGCTTGGCCGACTTGTACTTAGGTGCGTCGATGAGGCAGAACGTCGGCGTGCCGAGAACATGGCTGGGGCCGTAGCGGAAAGCCTTCGACCTCTTCTGCCACAGCTCGGACAGGTTCTCGGGGCCCACCATGTCGAGCATCGTCTGCTGCAGGTCTGCGTTGGAGGCGACACACTTCGTGGCGCGGATGTCGCCACGACGGGTGCGCACACCGACGGCCCGACCGTCCTCGATGAGGATCTTGTCGACGCAGGTGTTCTCGATCAGGTCGACACCTTCGGCATAGCAGGCCTGGGTCATTGCCTTGGCGAGGCTGTGGGTGCCACCCATGGCCAGCTTCCAGTTGCCCATCGTCCACATGATGAAGGTGAGGAAGCCCATGCCCATGCCGGAGGTGTCGATCGGGTAACCCCACTCGACACTGGTGCGGTAGAGCAGGGCCCTCATCTCGGAGGTCTCGAACAGTTCGTCGATGACTGCCTTCACCGTCTTGGTGGCAAAGTGAGCCGACACACCGAGGTCGCCCCAGACGAGCTCGAGCATCGCCGCCCCTTCGAGAGGGTTCATCGGCGTCGGCGGGTTGTAGAGCCCAGCAGCCAGCGGCTGCTCCATCATCATCGCCCTCTTCTTCAGCTCGACATACATGTCGGCGTCGGCCTTCGAGTAGCGGGCGATGCTGGCGTGGGTACGGTCGAGCAGGTCGGGCCGGTGGAAGATGATCGGCGGGCGTCCGTCGGCGAAGGCAATGCCCGCCTGCGCCTCTGGCATCACCGTACGCAAACCCAACCCCTCGAGGTCGAAGTCGCGCATCATCGGCATGATGTCGAAGAATTCCATGTACTGGGCGTGCATGTTGAAGCGGTAGCCGGGGAGTAGTGGCTCCTCGGTGTTGACCCCACCGCCTTCTTCGTGACGCCGCTCGATCACCGCGGTGCGCAGCCCGGAGCGGGCCATGTAGGCCGCCAGACAAAGCCCGTTGTGACCCGCCCCGATGACGATCGCGTCATAGGTGTTGGATTCGCTCATTCTGATTCCTCCTCATCGATCTCCAGCAGATCGATCTCGGGTTCGTTCGTGGTGTCGGTCGCGTCGGCAACTTCGGGTGACTGCGTAGCAGACTTCAAGGACTTCTTCGCAGCCCTGCGTTCCTTGCGCGAAAGAGATTTGAGGTCGAGCTCGGTGGCCGCAGCTGACCCTGCCCTCACCGGAGCCGTCGGGGCCGCGATTGCCTCGGGCTTGAGGTGCAGTACCCAGCGCACGATCAGCCGTAGGGCATGGCGGTTGAGCCCGATCTTCAACATCCCTGGTATGTCGTCCTGGCTGATACGGATGGAGAAGTCCCACTTCACCGGCTCCTTTATCTGACCGGTGACGAGTACCTCGGGTCCGTCTCGGGAGACCGTGTACTCACGGAAATCCATGACCAGTTCTTTGCGACCGAGCCCCTTCGAGCGAAGCTTCACGTGATGTCAGCCCCTCAGTCGAGATCTGCGAAGTAGGTGTCGTTGTACTGCTGCACCCAGCGCGGCGTCTCGAACCACTTCTCAGCACCCAAGTCCTCGACAACCGATGTGGCAGCGATGTAGCCGGGGCCGCCGATGACGAGGCCGCCGGGATACGACGAGGCTCCACACAGATAAAGCCCTTCGATGGGTGCCCGCCCGGCCACGCACGAGTCGTGGGGTCGGAAGACGCCCATCTGCAAGGCGTTGTAGTCGCCATGCTTGATCGAGCCGTTGACCATGTTGGGCAGCCGAGTCTCGATGTCGAGGGGGCTCTCACCGTTGCGCACGAGGATGTTCTCGCGGGTCAGGTTGGGGGCGTACCTCTGCCAGATCTCGAGCTGACGGTCGATCATCTCGTCGTGGTGGGCCTTCCATCCGCCCTCGATCTTGCCGGGCACATGGGTCTGCAGGAAGGACACGTGATGGCCGGGCACCCTGGGCAGGGTGGGGTCGTAACGGGTCTCGACCGTCGCATGACCACCGGGGGTGGGGCCGATTGCGCCACCGCGCACTGCCGCCCACTGGTTGAGCAGTTGATCGGTGGAGTCGTAGCCGATGATGTTCATGAACGCGTCGTTCACCCACGGGTCGTCGGCCTTGAACATCGGCTGCTCCGCCGTGGCCGCGGCCACGGTGAAGAACGACCAGTGCTCCCACTCCCAGCTGTCGGCGGCCTCGGCGAGATCGCTGGGTACGTGCTGGCGATCGATCAGCCCACCGAAGGTCTGGGGCGGAGGAAGGCTAGACAGCACGGCCTTGGCGTGGATGACCCTGCCATCGAAGGCTTCGACCCCGGTGACCTTGCCGTCACTGACGAGGATCTTGGTGATCTCGGAGTTGTCGAGGATGGCACCGCCATTGGCATGGATGATCCGCGAGAGCGTGCCGGCAAACTTGTGCGACCCGCCGTAGCAGACTGCCTTGTTCATGGACCTGTCGATGAGCAGCGGAACCATGAAGCCCAGCCCGGTGTCGTGGGGGTCGAGGCCCCACATGCACGCCGCATAGAGCAGGATGGTCTTCACTCGGTCGTTCTCGAAGTACTCGTCGATGATCTCCACCGGCGACATCTCCGTCAGCCTCAGAACCTCACGACCTTCCTCGGTGCGTTCGAAGGCCTCGATCATGTCGAGCGGTGCCACCGGCGGCAGGTAGGTGCCGGGGGCGACGATGTGGTCCACCAGGCGGCGCCACTGACGCATCACGCGACCGAAGGTGGCAGCGTCCTTGCGGGAGAACTTGGCGATCGAGTCCTTGGAGTCCTCAACCTGGTTGCACAGCACCAGGGCCTTGCCGTCGCTGAAGATACCCGCCGTCTGCACGTTGGGCTTGACGAAGGTCAGACCGTGGCGACCGATGTCGAAGTCGCGCAACACGGGCAGGTAGTCGGTCATCATGTGGTAGACCGCGTGAGGGTTGGTGTAGTACCCCGGGAACAGGGTCTCCTCGGTGGCCAGACCACCACCGATCTCGTGGCGCCTCTCGATGAGCAGGGTCTTGAGCCCGGCGCGGGCCAGGTAGGCGGCGGAGATGAGCCCGTTGGGCCCACCGCCGATGACGACCACGTCGACCGTGGACTCCATGGGGAACTCGTCGAGGATCTTCACTGACGGCTCAACGTTGTAGGCCTTACGCATCACGCCACACCCTTCTTCTCGGAGATGTAGTGGGGCGATGGATACCACCACGGTCCAGGTTGGACTATGTCGTCGTCGATGAGGATGTGCATCAGGTTGTAGGGCACAGCCATGAGGCACAGGCCACCGGGGTGGGAGGTGTGGTTGCAGAGGTACAGACCCTCGATCGGGGTGCGGTACCGGGCCAGTTCCGCCGTCGGGCGGGTGTGGAACCACTGATCGGCCGACTGGCGGGCGCCGTACCAGTTGCCACCGGACATGCCGGCGTTGCGGAACTCGGACTCATAGGGAGTGTTGACGAACACTTCGACGATGTTGTCGCCGGTCATGTTCGGGGCCAATTGGGCGATCAACTTCATCGCGGCTTCGGTGACCTCGGCCTTGTCGCGGTTGACGCCCTCGGGACCGTTGACGTCGTACTGGGGCGGCGGCATCTCGAGGTAGATCGGCGACAGGACGTGGTAGCCATCGGGGCAACGAGTGGGATCGTACGGGTCGTGAGTACAGATCATCATCGTCATGTGCGCGGGGTCGAGTCGCGGCCTCTGCTTGTACGAGTAGGCGTCTTCCGTCTGGTTGTGGAAGAAGTCCATCGAGTCGGCCGGTGCCACCACACACGACGGGTACACCTCGTAGGGGAAGGCGTCGTCGCGACCGTGGTACTTCGGCAGCTCACGGCAGATGACAGAGATGACGTAGAGCGAGCCTCCCTTGAGCGACACGTCGCGGATGCCCTGGGTGAAGGATGCATCAAGGTGGGACGGCCCGACCAGGTCGAGCATGGTCTGCTTGACGTCGACACCCGAAACCACGGCCTTGTTGGCCCAGATGGTCTTCTCCGGGTAAGAGGCGGTTGCCGCCAGCTTCACCCCGACAGCTCGGCCACCCTGGACGATGATCTCCTCGACCGGCGAGTTGGTGAGGATGCGGGCCCCGTGGGCCAGGGCGCAACGGATGATGGCGTGGGCGTAAGTGTGCATGCCGCCTCGCGGTGCACCCGACGAGTAGCTGAACAGCATCGTGCCGCCCATGGCGGGCAGGAGCATGCCGTCCCAGTTGGGGTGGGCACCGCAGTACCAGGCGCCGAAGGCGGCGAGCACCTTCGACGGTTCCCACTCCATGAACTCGTCGAGGAAGTCGACATAGCTCATGTCGAGCAGGCGGTCGCTGTAGATGCCCGGGAGATACTTGCGGAACACCTGCCACCAGGGCAGGTCGGCCTCGTCGATCTCGACCGAGGCCGGGTGGGGAGGTGTCCAGAACAGAGCCCTCAGCAGCTCGCGCATGGCCGGCTCGTCGAGGGCGCCGAAGATGTCGCCCCCGGCGGACTTGGTGCCGGCGAAGCGCTTGCGGGACTCCTCGCCCAGGTCGGGGCGCCAACGCCCACCCATGTTGGCGGCCACGCCGTCGAGGGTGGCTACACCCGACATCGAGGCGTAATAGACCATCCGGAACCCGTACTTCCACAGCTCCAACTGGTCGAAGCCGGGAGCGGCACCTCCGTAGAGATAAGTGGCGTGGGGGTCGATACGGAACCCCGGGATCGGCTCGGTGTTCTCCTGGCCGCCACCACATTCGGGCCGCGCCTCGAGCACGCACACGCTCACACCGGACTTCGCCAGGTAGGCGGCCAACGTGCTTCCGTTGTGCCCCCCTCCGACGATCACCACATCGAAACGATCGTCAACCATGGATACCCCATTCCTTGGTTATTGTGCTGCCCCCGCAGCGTCCGAATTCAGTCTTGGGTAACTCTCGCGAGGAAAGCTAACATATCGATTCGCGGCCGAGCGAGCCCAGCACACCCGCTATCTGTGTGTCACGCGACACACCCGCCAACGCTCAGCGAAGTGCAATTGCCGTTGCCGGCGAGAGCCCCCGGTGGACGGACCACCCGGCCCCACCGTCGCGACTGACGAGTAGTTCGCCATCGGTGGTGACGGCGACGACGAGGGCACCGGACACAGCCAGAGCCTGGCGTTCGATGTTGCCGGTGAAGTCGCTGAACGCCGTGCGCCACCGCGTCTGCCCGGGTCCGCGGGCGGCGCGAAAGATCGCGGCCTCGGCACCGTCGGGCCCCCACAGCGAAGGTGGGCCCGAGGACGCGCTGATGAAGACGTAGTCGGGTCCAAGCGCCAGGGCCTGGCTATAGCCGCGGTCCACACCTTCGGCCTCCCAGGTCCAGTTACGCCCCTCGTCGCGACTGAGGTGAGGCCCGAGGCCAGTGGTCGCCCAGATCTCGCTGCCATCGGCGGCCACCCGGTGCACGTCGTCGAAGAGTCCTTCATTGCGTGCCTCCCAGTGCCCGCCGGCATCGCTGGAGACCGCCACCCCGCCGATTTCGATGCCCACGATCAGACGGTCTCCGTCGACGACGATCGACCCCAGATCTGCGGGACCCCATGGCGACTCCCAGTCGTCCGCGCCCGCGACATCGCCGAGGGCGCTGAGCTGTTGGGGCTCACCGTCGCCGAGCCTCCAGATCGCCGCCGGCTCGACACCGGCATAGACCACTCCGTCGGCGCGACCGGTGACGGTCCACAGGACCTCACCTTCGAGCCCGAGATTCTCCCACTCGCCACCGTGTCGACGACGCAACACCCCGCGGCCCTGTACGGCCGCGAAGCACCACTCCCCCGCTACCGCCACCGAGACGACCGGCTCACCCACCAACTCGGTAGCCAGCACGGTCCCATCGAGGCCGACGGTGCACAGGCCCGACTCACCGGCGACGAGGAGTACAGGATCAGAGGGTGTGTTCATCGGTGACTCCCGGAGTTGAGTGACCGGCTGACAGGATGTCAGCCGGGTGGCGCTGCGGCCTGGGGAACTTGTTGGAGCTGGGCTGCAGCCTTGCGGACCTTAGGGCAGGCAACCTTGGAGCCGAGCTCGCATCGCAGGCAAACCCAGCGACCCAACGCGGGGTTGGTCCACAGGGCATTGCCGCACTCGGGGCAGCGGCGACGGCCCTCGGTGCACTGCCAATCGGCATACCTGTCGGTGGACAGGGGGCAGCCGCGACCCATGCACTCGGCCCACCCAGGGTCCGGTGCCAGGGCTTCGCGGGGGCAGACGACGACACAGCTTCCACAGTCGTTGCAGTCGAGTTGGACCACCGTGTAAGGCACCTCGGGATCCCCGGAGAGCAGGATCGCCCCGCGCGGACAGGCGAGGGCGCACATCCCGCACCCGTCACATGTCGCTCCGACGCGATAGCTCATCCCTGCTCCAGCACCGTCTCATGCGGCCATCCGCCAGACGACGGTCTCATGTTCGCAGATCCGCGGTCGGCGAGAAGGCCCGGACGGACCAGGGGTAGCGCCCTTCGTTGGGGTCAACTGTTCGCCCACGCCGTGTCGGCGGTGACGAAAGTGGTGAGCCGCCCCATTGCCCACGCCCAGAAAGGAGCCGGGCCCGCGGCCTCGACCTGTTCGGCGAGGGCGGGCAACCAGGCGCCGAGCTGACGCGACAGGAAGTCGAGTTGGGCGCGGCGGAAGGATTTGCCCAGACGCGGCGAGCTGGCCGCCGCCTCCTTGAAGGTGAGGTACTGGAGGAAGTCGAGCTCGGCAGCGAGGTGGTCGGGAGGTACGTCGGCCTCGCCGGCACCAAGCCCGTAGTACTCGTATGACCTCTGCAGCTCCACCAGGAGCTGGGCCCGATCGCCGCTGTGGGCACCGCCCCACATGCGGCTCAACCCACCTACATCGGCGAAAAAGAGCCGGTCGTATTCGGCGCGATGGGCGGCAGCATCTCCGGGGTCGGGGCACTCGCCGATTTCCCATGGAAAGGCCAGCAGCTCGGCCGCTACTTCGAGTTCTTTGACCCACCGCCCGTCGGTGACCTTGGCGTGGTGCTCCCCATCGGGCGCGCTGAACAGCTGACCGAGCACCTGGTACACGGCGCTGCGCGCAGTCAGCTCGCTCTCCTCGACCTCGAGCACATCGCCCGCCGCGGCGGGATCAACCTTGAGACCGGACAGTGAGTACGCAAACATTCAGTTACCTCGATCGTGTTCTTGGACGAGCTCTCTTGGATGAGCTCTCTTGGCTCAGGTCTTCTGGGTCAGCCGGACCGCCACCGATTGGGGTGAGCGATCGAGGGTGGCCGGGTCTGTGGTGAAGGGACCGAACAGGTCGGCCCAGTTGTAAACGATGAGGGTGTCGAGAATGGCCGAGGAACCCCCGCTTCGAACAACCTCGAGTTCGGACTTGAGCTTGGCCAGTGCTGGATGCACCTTGGGCCCGAACAGGGACTCGAGGTAGGCATCGGGGATGCGCGGGGTGTCGTAGTCGATGGACAGATCCTCGTGGAGCCGGTATGGCGCCAGGGGTGGCACGTAGAAGATGTTCGGCCCGGTGCCGTACTCGGCGTGCAGAGGGATGGCTACACCCCACTCGTTGACCAGCTTGTGGATCGGGCCGTCGGTGTCGTCGAGGTAGCCGACGAAGGCCAACCGGCCCGGGCACTGGCGGGCGCATGCCGGGGCGACTCCCTCTTCGAGACGGGGGAAGCACATGATGCAGTGCTGAGCCACGTTGCGGGCGTAGTTGAAGTAGATCTTCTTGTAGGGGCAGGCCTCCATGCAGAACCGCGAGCCCTGACACACGTCTTCGTCGCGCAGCACGATGCCGTCCTCGTGGCGCTTGTACATCGCTCCTGTGGGGCAGGCCTCTGCGCACACCGGCCGGGTGCAGTGGTTGCACAGCCGCGGCAGGTAGAAGTAGTACGAGTTGGGGTACTCACCGGCACCCTGGTCCTCGTCCCAGTTCATGCCCCATTGGGTGGTGCCGTCGCCCTTCTCGGTGGGCTTGAGGTGCACGGAGCTGCCCTTGCCCCCGTAGAAGACCTCCTGGTAGTTGAAATCCCAACCACCACCGAACTCGGCTCGGCTGGGCTGGTGACCGGGCACGGGGTGACCACCGCTGAGCCCTCCACCCATGTCCTCCCAACCCTTGGGTGCACCCTGCCCAGGCTGGGTGTTGACGGACATCCACCACTGGTGCTCCTCACCCTCTTCCTGGGTCCAGAGCACCTTGCAGCCCACCGAACAGGCTTGGCAGCCCATGCACTTGTTGAGGTCGAACACCATTGCGATCTGCCGCATGGCCCCCGACCCCGCACGCATAACTTCTGTCGACACGGTCATCCTCCTGTCAGGACCCAATGGTCACTTCGAGCCAATCGGGCGTCGCCGCACCGATCCCTGCACGCTCTTCACCTGCGCCGTCCCATACGACGACACCGATACGGCCTGCAGCGCGAACAGAGTCGAGCTGCTGGGCGAACACGACGGACCACCGGCCCGGGGCGGGTTGCACCGCCTGCGCTACCGCGCCGTCCTCCCGCGGACGGAAGCACCCGGGACCGGTGGCCCGAAGAGCACGGGCACCGCGACCGGCGTGCCACACGACGAGGTCCACCGGTGCCTCAGCGCTGCCGATCGTGGCGGCCGGTGCACCCTCACCGTTCGGGCAGTACAAGCCTGCGCCATCGGGGAACTCGTTGCGCTCGGCCACCGTGGCCGACCACTCCAGCCTCACCCAGGCGGTGACACCGTCGTGGGCTGCAGCCATCTTCACCGTGGAGACGTTCCCATACGGGAGGTTTGCCCACTTGGTGCGGATGTACTCCGTGGGCTGGGAGTCGATCGGAACGGGCGCCAAGCTGACGTCCTCACTGGCGATCGCGGACCACCCCGGAGCACCGGGATCACCGAGATCGGTCGACACTTGTGTGATCTGCACTGCTCAGGCCTCCACCTTCTCGAAGTTGCACGGCACCCCGCGGTCGGTTGGTATCGGTTGCCACTCCGACCGCGTGTAGTTGATCTGCCCGTATCCGCCGGCGAAGGCGATCCACTTCACCATTCCGGCTTCGATCTCGTTCGCCCCCATCCAGGCGTCGTACTGGTGTGGGTCCCAACCGTTGTAGGAGATGACCTGGCCCGGCTGAACGCCGGCACAGACCTTCACCTTGCAGCGGAACTCGGCGAGGTCGTTCCAGATGCGCACGACATCGTCGTCGGCGACCCCGCGGGCCTCGGCGTCGACCGGCGACACCTCGAGCACGGGGTAGCCACGGTGGGTCTGGAGCAACACCCTGTTGGCCTGGTTCATCGAGTGGATCGACCACCGGTTGTGACCCGATGTCATCCGGAGAGGATGGTCACCGCCCGCAGCCGGGTTCGGCTTGTGCACCGGCAACTCCTCGCCGGCCTCCAGCCACCACGGATGGTCGATGTAGAACTGGGCGCGGCGATTGTAGGTGGGGAAGGGATCGCCCATCTCGACATGGTTGCGGAACGGGGTGTGGGTGCGGTCCTTCTCGAAGGGCGAAGCCTGGGCGAGGGCGAACATCGACATGCCCCATCCGGTGAGCCTCACATGACCCTGCTCGCGCATCGTCTCCAGGGTGGTGTCGTCGGGCACCACGCCTACGTAGGCGGCGTCGCGGATGAGCTCGTCGGCCATCTGCTCCTCGGTGGCGAGGTGTCCGTTGATGGTGAAGCGGTCCAGGGAGCTCGGCGCGTCGTAGGTCTGACCGAGGCGGTTGCGGTACTCGGTGATCCCCCGCCTCTCCGCTTCCTCCACGAACTTGGCCAGGATCAACTGGTAGATCTCCCACTCAGGCTTGGCTTCCCCGGCCGGCTCAGCGGCGCGATCGGAGAACGTCATCATCATCTGGTGAGGTGTGGGGATGTGATAGGCGAGCTTCTCGTAGTGTTGGGCCGCCGGGAGCAGGATGTCGGACTCGAGACCCGTTCCGTTGATGCGGAAGTCGATGGAGACGATGAGCTCCAGCTTGGGCCACAGGTTCTCCATCAAGATGGTGCGCCCCCCACGGGTGCGACGCAGCATGTTGCCGCCGCACTCGATCAGCATCTTCGGCGGGTGCTCCGGCTTGGGGCCGTCGACACCCTGCCACCAGCCCTTGTCGAGGGCCTCGTCGAAGTACTCCTGGAAGGTGCGCGGCAAGGTGTCGTCGCCGTACTTGGGGTTTCTCCACCTGTCGGCGAAGCCGGCGTGGTAGTACCACCAGAAGGCTTCCACCGAGTTGGCCGAGATGCCCTCGGTGCCTTCGAGGAGAGTCGTGCCGGCCACGGACGCCAGATGGAGCTGGATCTCGCACGAGGCGAGCTCCTCGGTGAGGGAGGGATCGATCGCCTGGGCGGCAGCGATGGCGTTGTCGCGGGCGGTCATCACGGCCTCGGTGCCCTCGATGCCCGGGGTCTGCTTGGACATGACCATCGCCTGGCCGTCCATCATGCCTGCTGTCCACGAGCGGATGCCCGTGCCGTGCTTGCCCCAGTTGCCGGTGACACCGAGGAGGAGGCACATCGTGCGCTCGATGAGGTCGCCGTGGTAGTACTTGCAGCTGTTCCAGCCGAGCATGATGTTGGTCTTCATGCGGGCGGCCTTGCGGGCGATGTTGCGCACCACATCGGGATGGACCCCGGTGATGGCCTGCTGCATCTCAGGCGTGTAATTGGCATCGAGATGACGGCGCAGACGGGACTGCACCGGCTCCACGTCGACGGTGGACCCGTCGGCCAGCGTCACCTGATAGGTGCCGGCCAGGGCAACCTTGGCGCCGTGGAGGTGGAGGTTGCCGCGATCCGCCTTGACCAGGCCGCGGGCGGGATCCCAGTGGTAGAGCTGATCCTCGCGAACCCCGACGACGTCGCCGTCGACGTCGGTCTGGCGCAAGAAGCGCCCTGTGTCGGTGCGGACGAGCATCGGCATGTCGGTCTGCTCACGCATGAAAGTGTCGTCGCCGATGTGCTCCTCGAGGATCACCTGCACCATCGCCAGGCCGAAGGCGGCGTCGTTGCCCGGCTTGATCGGCACCCAAACGTCGGCGTGCATGTGAGACGCGTTCATGTCCGGTGAGACGGAGACGATCTCGGCACCGTGGTATCGCGCTTCGAGCATGAAGTGGTAGAGGGGGATGCGGGTGAAAGCCGGGTTCATGTGCCACACCAGGATCAGCTCCGACTTGAACCAGTCGTCGCCGGAGCTCACCGGGCAGAACTTGCCGAAGGTCTCGTGAAGCCCGATGGAGAAGTCGTTGAAGCTGGCGTGGAGGTCCATCGCCCGCCCGCCGAAAGTGTTGAAGAAACGTTCGGTGGGAACCACCGTGGCGATCTCGGGGGTGCCTTCACGGGCGACGTCCTCGGGGCCACCGGCCTCGATGATGTCGAGCATCTTGCTCGCGATCTGGTGGGTGGCTTCGTCCCAGCTGATCCTCTCCCACGAACCAGAACCGCGCTCACCTACGCGGCGCAGCGGGTGCATCAAACGGTCGCCGTCGTAGAGCTGCTGGCTCCACGAGCCACCCTTGTTGCAGCCCATCGGGTTGAAGTCGGGCACGCCCTCCTCGACCGGACGGAACCTACCCGCCGGCTCCTCGCGGATGATCTTGCCGTCGCGTACATACACCTTGTAGGGGCAGTTACCGGGATAGCAGTCAACGCAGTGGGTTCCCCACGCGACCGAGTCCCAGCTCCAGCGATCCCTGTACGCCTGAGCAGTCTTGCCCTTGGCATCGGTCGTAGGCGTTGTCGTTTCCACCTTGCCCCCTTGTACGCGACGGTCCCCAAGCGTTTCGTCGTCGCCGTGATCGGCGCTCGAAACCACTTACGTCGTAACCATAGTTACCCTAGTATGTGTTACGAGGAAATAGCAAGGCGGAG
>Ga0073899_10004186_pt1 | contig 12675 bp, 11 predicted proteins | sample KloWWTmetaKNB5Ph_FD_88975 | JGI IMG/M metagenome (GOLD analysis project Ga0073899, IMG submission 88975) | Active sludge microbial communities from Klosterneuburg, Austria, studying microevolution and ecology of nitrifiers - Klosterneuburg... | ecosystem: Engineered > WWTP > Aerobic digester >... | reverse complement strand
GCGACGTGCATGTCCTCGAGGCCAAGACCACGCTGCTGGCCACCGGTGGCGCCGGGCGCATCTACGCCGCTTCCACCAATGCCTTCATCAATACCGGCGATGGCCTGGGCATGGCGGCGCGCGCCGGCATCCCGCTGCAGGACATGGAGTTCTGGCAGTTCCACCCCACCGGCGTGGCCGGTGCCGGCGTGCTGCTCACCGAAGGCTGCCGCGGCGAGGGCGCCATCCTGCGCAATTCGAACGGCGAGCGCTTCATGGAGCGCTACGCGCCGACGCTGAAGGACCTGGCGCCGCGCGACTTCGTCAGCCGCTGCATGGATCAGGAGATCAAGGAAGGGCGCGGCTGCGGCCCGGCCAAGGACTACGTGGTGCTCGACATGACGCACCTGGGCGTGGAGACCATCATGAAGCGGCTGCCGTCGATCTTCGAGATCGGGCACAACTTCGCCAACGTCGACATCACCAAGGAACCGATTCCCGTGGTGCCGACCATCCATTACCAGATGGGCGGGATTCCCACCAATATCCACGGCCAGGTGGTGGTGCCCAAGAACGGCAACCCGAATACGGTCGTGAATGGCCTCTACGCGGTGGGCGAGTGCGCCTGCGTCAGCGTGCACGGTGCCAACCGCCTGGGCACCAATTCGCTGCTCGACCTGCTGGTCTTCGGCCGCGCCGCCGGGCGGCACATCGTGCAGACGGTGGCCGGGCAGAAGGAGCACCAGCCGCTGCCGGCCGACGCCGCCGATGCGCCGCTGGCCCGCCTGGCGCGTCTGGACGCCAGCACCTCGGGCGAATACGCGCAGGACGTGGCGGGCGATATCCGCAGCACCATGCAGGCCCATGCCGCGGTCTTCCGCACTCAGGAACTGCTGACCGCGGGCACGGCGAAGATCGCCGCCATCCGCGGGCGTGTCGAGACGATCGCCCTCAAGGACAAGAGCAAGGTCTTCAATACCGCGCGCATCGAGGCCTTGGAGGTGGAAAACCTGATGGAGGTGGCGCAGGCCACCATCGAGTCGGCCGCGGCACGCCGTGAATGCCGCGGCGCCCACACCGTGAAGGACTACGAGCGCGCTGCCGACGACCCGCAGTTCCCGCTCGGCCGCAACGACGCCGAGTGGATGAAGCACACGCTGTGGTTCAAGGACGGCAACCGGCTCGACTACAAGCCCGTGCAACTGAAGCCGCTGACGGTGGAATCGGTGCCGCCCAAGGTCCGCACATTCTGAAGAGAAGGTCTCATGACGCTGCGCACGTTCCAGATCTACCGCTACGACCCCGACAGCGACGACAAGCCGCGCATGCAGACGCTGCAGGTCGAACTCGACGGCAGCGAACGCATGCTGCTCGACGCGCTGATGAAGCTCAAGGCGGTGGACCCCAGCCTGAGCTTCCGCCGCAGCTGCCGCGAAGGCGTGTGCGGGTCGGACGCGATGAATATCAACGGCAAGAACGGCCTGGCCTGCCTAACCAACATGCGCACGCTGCCGGGCACCATCGTGCTCAAGCCGCTGCCCGGTCTGCCGGTGATCCGCGACCTCATCGTCGACATGACGCTGTTCTTCAAGCAGTACAACAGCATCAAGCCCTACCTCGTGAACGACACGCAGCCGCCCGAGAAGGAGCGCCTGCAGAGCCCCGAGGAACGCGACGAACTCAACGGCCTGTACGAGTGCATCCTGTGCGCGAGCTGCTCCACCAGCTGCCCCAGCTTTTGGTGGAACCCCGACAAATTCGTCGGTCCGGCCGGCCTGCTGCAGGCCTACCGCTTCATCGCCGACAGCCGTGACCAGGACACCGAGGCCCGGCTGGACAACCTGGAAGACCCGTACCGGCTCTTCCGCTGCCACACGATCATGAATTGCGTCGACGTTTGCCCCAAGGGATTGAACCCCACGAAGGCGATCGGCAAGATCAAGGAAATGATGGTTCGGCGCGCCGTCTGAACCCATGAGCGAATTGCTGGGTGAGGCAGGTCTGAACAGGCTGCGCTGGCGCTGCCGGCGTGGCTTGCTGGAGAACGACCTCTTCATCGAGCGATTCTTCAGCCACCACGAGGAGACGATCACCACAAGACAGGCCGCGGGGTTGCTGACCCTGATGGACCTGGCCGACAACGACCTGCTGGACCTGCTGCTCGGCCGCAACGAGCCGCAGGGCGAGGTCGACACTCCTGATGTGCGCGAAGTGCTGGCCCTGATGCGTTGCGCCCCCGTGGCGCCACGCAGCCAGTGGTCCCCTCAAACGACCTGAAGAAAGACCCCGTGCCATGACCCCCTCCGACGTGAAAGCCACGCTGTCGTTTTCCGATGGCAGCCCGAGCATGGACCTGCCGATCTACAAGGGAACGATCGGCCCGGATGTGATCGACATCCGCAAGCTCTACGGGCAGACCGGAAAGTTCACCTACGACCCGGGTTTCCTGTCCACGGCGGCCTGCCAGTCGACCATCACCTATATCGACGGCGACAAGGGTGAACTGCTGTACCGCGGCTACCCGATCGAGGAGCTGGCGCAGAACTGCGACTTCCTCGACACCTGCTACCTGCTGCTGTACGGCGAGCTGCCGAACGAGCGGCAGCAGAAGGACTTCCACAAGCTCGTCAACACCCACTCGATGGTCAACGAGCAGATGCAGTTCTTCCTGCGCGGCTTCCGCCGCGACGCGCACCCGATGGCGGTGATGACGGGCCTGGTGGGCGCCCTCTCGGCCTTCTATCACGACAGCACCGACATCAACAACCCGCGCCACCGCGAGGTGGCGGCGATCCGCCTGATCGCCAAGATGCCCACGCTGGTGGCCATGGCCTACAAGTACGGCGTCGGACAGCCCTACATGTACCCGCGCAACTACCTGTCGTATTCGGGTAACTTCATGCGCATGATGTTCGCCACGCCGTGCGAGGACTACGAACCCAATGACGTGCTGGTGCGTGCGATAGACCGCATCTTCATCCTGCACGCCGACCACGAGCAGAACGCCAGCACCTCGACGGTGCGGCTGTGCGGCAGCTCGGGCACCAACCCGTTCGCGGCCATCGCCGCCGGCGTGGCCTGCCTGTGGGGCCCGGCGCATGGCGGCGCCAACGAGGCCTGCCTGAACATGCTGGAGGACATCCAGAAGATGGGCGGCGTCGAGAAGATCGGCGAGTTCATCAAGCAGGTCAAGGACAAGGACTCCAAGGTCAAGCTCATGGGCTTCGGCCACCGCGTCTACAAGAACTACGACCCGCGCGCCAAGCTCATGCGCGAGACCTGCCACGAGGTGCTCCAGGCCATGGGCCTGCAGGACGACCCGCTGTTCAAGCTGGCCATGACGCTGGAGAAGATCGCGCTGGAGGACGACTATTTCGTCAGCCGCAAGCTCTACCCGAACGTCGACTACTACTCGGGGATCGTGCAGCGCGCCATCGGCATTCCGGTGAGCCTGTTCACGGCGGTCTTCGCGCTGGCGCGCACGGTGGGCTGGATCGCCCAGCTCAACGAGATGATCGGCGACCCCGAATACAAGATCGGGCGCCCGCGCCAGCTCTTCACCGGCAGCGTGCGGCGCTCGGTCAAGCCGGTGTCGCAGCGCTGACCGACGCGGCGACCCGGCCCGGACACGGCGGCCGGTTCGCCTGCAGCGGCCCGCACTCGCGAGCGCTCACTGGACGACCCTCCGCGCCACGCGCTCCGGGATGAGCGCTTGGGAGCGGCCCGGCGCGCTCATGCCGGCTCGCTGGCGGCGGCCTCCAGGCCGCTGCGAAAGTGGTCCAGCATGCGCGCCGTGGCTTGCGAGCGCTGGCGCGACGCCAGAGCCGCCATCAGCGCGCGATGCTCGGCCAGAGAGTCGGCCAGCCGCCCCTGCTTGAGCAGGGAATGGTGACGGTTGAGCTTCATCATCTTGCGCAGGTCGGCCACGATCTGGCTGCGCCAGCGGTTGCCCGCGATCTGCAGCAAGGCCATGTGAAAGGCCTCGTTGGCGGCGAAGAAGGCATCGCGCTGGCGCACCAGCTTCTCCAGCCGGTCGTGCAATTGCTGCAACTGCGCCAGTTCGGCTTCGCTGGCCTGTTCGGCCACGTCGCCGGCAGCGTCGCTCTCCAGCAAGGCCAGCAGATGGTAGATCTGCGCCACGTCGTCGCGCGACATCTCGGTGACGTAGGCGCCGCGCCGCACCTTCATCGTCACCAGGCCTTCCACCGCGAGCACCTTGAGCGCCTCGCGCAGCGGCGTGCGACTGATGCCGAACTCGGCGGCCAGCTTCAGCTCGTCGATCCAGCTGCCGGGCTCGAGCCGGCGCGTGTAGATGAGCTGGCGCAGCCGCTCTGCCACGTCCTGGTACAGGGCGCGGGGCGACAAAGGGCGTTGGGGTTCGAGGGCGGCCACGGTATGCTGCGCGGGAGGCGGTGTCAGGCAGGCGACGACATTCTGAATTCATAATTATGCATAATCCATCGCGCCCACCCGCGTCGGTTGCCGGGCGATGCAACGCCGGCCGCATCGCAACGGCCACGCCGCCGGCCCGCTCGGGGCCGATGACCGCAGGAGACTTGCCATGAAAGACAAAGCGCCCGAATTTGCCACCGCCACCCTGGAGCAATGGGCCCGCGCGGCCGCGAAGTCCGCCCCCGGCGGCGATGTGTCGGCGTTGGACTGGGTCACGCCCGAGGGCTTGCGGATCAAGCCGCTGTACACCGCCGCCGATACCGCGGCGCTGCCGCACGCCAATACGCTGCCCGGCTTCGAACCCTTCGTGCGAGGCCCGCAGGCCACCATGTATGCCGTGCGGCCGTGGACCATCCGCCAGTACGCGGGCTTTTCCACCGCCGAGGAGAGCAACGCCTTCTACCGCCAGGCGCTGGCGGCCGGCGGGCAGGGTGTGAGCGTGGCCTTCGACCTGGCCACCCACCGCGGCTACGACAGCGACCACCCGCGCGTCACCGGCGACGTGGGCAAGGCCGGCGTGGCCATAGACAGCGTCGAGGACATGAAGATCCTGTTCGACGGCATCCCGCTCGACAAGGTGAGTGTCTCCATGACGATGAACGGCGCCGTGCTGCCGGTGCTGGCCGGCTACGTGGTGGCGGGCGAAGAGCAGGGCGTGGCGCAGGACCAGTTGAGCGGGACCATCCAGAACGACATCCTCAAGGAGTTCATGGTCCGCAACACCTATATCTACCCGCCCGAACCGAGCATGCGCATCGTGGGCGACATCATCGAATACACGGCGCAGCAGATGCCGAAATTCAATTCGATCAGCATCAGCGGCTACCACATGCAGGAAGCGGGTGCCAACCAGGCGCTGGAACTGGCCTTCACGCTGGCCGACGGCATGGAATACGTGAAGACCGCCGTGGCCAAGGGGCTGGATGTCGACGCCTTCGCCGGTCGGCTGAGCTTCTTCTGGGCGATCGGGATGAACTTCTACCTGGAGATCGCCAAGATGCGCGCGGCGCGGCTGCTGTGGGCGCGCATCATGAAGGGCTTCCGAGCGAAGAACCCGAAGAGTCTGATGCTGCGCACGCATTGCCAGACCAGCGGCTGGAGCCTGACCGAGCAGGACCCGTACAACAATATCGTGCGCACCACCGTCGAGGCCATGGCCGCGGTCTTCGGCGGCACGCAGAGCCTGCACACCAACAGTTTCGACGAGGCCATCGCGCTGCCCACCGAATTCAGCGCCCGCATCGCGCGCAACACGCAACTCATCCTCCAGGAAGAGACGCACATCACGAACGTGGTCGACCCCTGGGCCGGCAGCTACATGATGGAGACGCTCACCCAGCAGATGGCCGACAGCGCCTGGGCCATCATCGAGGAAGTGCAGGCGCTGGGCGGCATGACCAAGGCGGTGGACTCGGGCTGGGCCAAGCTGAAGATCGAGGCCAGCGCGGCCGAGAAGCAGGCGCGCATCGACAGCGGGCGCGATGTCATCGTCGGCGTCAACAAATACAAGCTGGCGACGCAGGACGTGGTGGCCGCGCGCGAGGTCGACAACGTGAAGGTGCGCGAAGGGCAGATCGCGCGGCTGGCGCAGGTGCGCGCCGCGCGCGACGGTGCCGCGGTGCAGTCGGCGCTGGCGGCATTGACGACGGCTGCGCAGTCCGGCAGCGGCAACCTGCTGGGCCTGAGCATCGCGGCCATGCGCGCGCGCGCCACGGTGGGCGAGGTGAGCGACGCCCTGGAGCAGATCTACGGGCGCCACCGCGCCGATATCCAGAAGGTGACAGGTGTGTATGCCGCTGCTTATGGTGACGGTTCGGACAGCGCCGAGGGCTGGGACCAGCTCAAGGCCGAGATCGCCGATTTCGGCACCGAGCACGGCCGCCGGCCGCGCGTGATGATCGCCAAGCTCGGCCAGGACGGTCACGACCGTGGTGCCAAGGTGGTGGCCACGGCCTTCGCCGACCTGGGCTTCGACGTCGATATCGGTCCGCTGTTCCAGACCCCCGCGGAATGCGCGCGCCAGGCGATCGAGAACGACGTGCATGCGGTCGGCGTGAGCACGCTGGCCGCCGGCCACAAGACGCTGGTGCCCGCGATCATCCAGGCGCTGAAGGCGCAGGGCGCCGACGACATCATCGTCTTCGTCGGCGGCGTGGTGCCTCAGCAGGACTATGAGTTCCTCTATCAGGCCGGCGTGAAGGGCATCTACGGTCCGGGCACACCGATCCCGGCCAGTGCCAAGGACGTGCTCGAGCACATCCGCCAGGCCAGCCGCTGAAAGCCCTTGCCAGTCCGCTGCAGGTCCAGCCCGTGCCGCCCCGCTTCGTCCTGCAGGCCGCCACGGCGGATGACTTCGAGGCCCTGCACGCACTGCGCCTGCGCGCCATGCGTCCGAGCCTGGAACGGTTGGGCCGCTACGACGAACCGCGCATCCGTGACGACCTGGCGCGCAGTTTCGATCCGGCGCCCATGCACCACATCGTGGTCGATGGCCGGCGCGTCGGCTTCGTCTCGCTGAAGACGCTGTCCCACGCGATGCGCCTGGACCACCTCTATATCGATCCGGCGGAGCAGGAGCACGGCTACGGCCATGAGGTGCTGGCTTGGGTGTGCGAGCAGGCCGACCGCGCGCAGTTGCCGGTGGAACTTTGTGCGCTGAAGGGCAGCGACGCCGTGCGCTTCTACCTGCGCCACGGCTTCGCGCTCACCGGCGAGGGCGATTGGGACTACGACTTCGTGCGCATGCCGCAGTCGGCCGGCGTGCGCACCGTGCGCGCCTGGTGGCAGGCGCTGCAGGCGCGCGACTGGACGCGCGCGACGGCCTTGTTGCGCACCGACCTGCAGGTCGTGTGGTGGAGCAGCGGCGAATCCTTCGACGGCCCGGCGGGCTTCATCGAGGCACAGGCGCGTTATCCCGAGGGCTGGACGATCCAGCTCGTGGAGGTTTCGCCGCTGCAGGACGGCCGCGTGGTGTCGGTGGCGCGCGTCGACCATCCGCCGCAGAGCTTCTTCGCCACCTCGTTCTTCCATCTGGAAGACGGGCTCGTCTTCGCCATCGACGAATACTGGGCCACCGTCGAAGCGCCGCCCGCCTGGCGTACGGCCGCCGCGCTGCCGGGCTGGCAGCGCGTGAGGCCCGAACACGACCCGCGGGCGCACACGCCATGAAGTCCCCCGCCTCCCTGCCCGCCGCCGACCAGGCCCTGGCCGACGCGCTGCTGCATGGCGCCGGCCCGGCGCAGCGCCGCTCACTGGCCAAGATCATCACGCTGCTGGAATCCACCCGCGCCGACCACCGCACGCGCGCCGACGAATTGCTGAATGCACTGCTGCCGGCCAGCGGACGTTCGTTCCGCCTGGGCATCAGCGGCGTGCCCGGTGTGGGCAAGAGCACCTTCATCGAAGCCCTGGGCCTGTTCCTCATCGAGCGCGGCCACCGCGTGGCGGTGCTCGCGGTGGACCCCAGTTCCAGCATCAGTGGTGGCTCGATCCTGGGCGACAAGACGCGCATGGAACGGCTCAGTGTGCACGAGCGCGCCTTCATCCGCCCCAGCCCGGCGGCCGGCAACCTGGGCGGCGTGGCCGAGAAGACGCGCGAGTCCATGCTGGTGTGCGAAGCCGCCGGTTTCGACACCGTGATCGTCGAGACCGTCGGCGTGGGCCAGAGCGAGACCGCGGTCGCCGGCATGACCGACATGTTCGTGCTCATGCAACTGCCCAACGCCGGCGATGACCTGCAGGCCATCAAGAAGGGCGTGATGGAACTGGCCGACCTGGTGCTCATCAACAAGGCCGACCTCGACGAGGCTGCCGCAACGCGCGCGCGCGCCCAGATCACGAGCGCGCTGCGCCTCTTCGGCCCGCATGCCCAGGCCGCGGCGCAGGTGCTGCAGCTGAGTGCCCTGAAGGGTTCGGGGCTGGAGACATTCTGGCGCGCGGTGAGCACCTTCCGCGACCAGCGCAGGGCTGGTGGCCAGCTCGTGCAGCGCCGCCGCCAGCAGGACCGGGCCTGGATGTGGGAGCGCGTGGAAGCCGGGCTGCGCCAGCGCTTCCGCCAGCACCCGGCGGTGCGCACGGCGCTGCCGGGTTTCATCGACGACGTGGAAGGTGGCCGACTGGCCGCATCGGTGGCCGCGCGGCGGCTGCTGGACCTGATGGATTGACGAACGAACGAGGAGAAGACGACATGCACGACATCATCGAACAGCTCGAGCGCAAGCGGGCGCTGGCCCGCCTGGGCGGGGGCGAAAAGCGCATCGACGCCCAGCACGCCAAGGGCAAGCTCACCGCGCGCGAGCGGCTGGAACTGCTCTTCGACGAAGGCACGTTCGAGGAATGGGACATGTTCGTCGAGCACCGCTGCGGCGACTTCGGCATGCAGGACAACAAGATTCCGGGCGATGGTGTCGTCACCGGCTACGGCATGATCAACGGCCGCCTGGTCTTCGTCTTCAGCCAGGACTTCACCGTCTTCGGCGGCGCGCTGAGCGAGGCGCACGCCGAGAAGATCTGCAAGATCATGGACCAGGCCATGAAGGTGGGCGCACCCGTGATCGGTCTCAACGACAGCGGCGGCGCGCGCATCCAGGAAGGCGTGGCCTCGCTGGGCGGTTATGCCGAGGTCTTCCAGCGCAACGTGATGGCCAGCGGCGTGGTCCCGCAGATCAGCCTCATCATGGGCCCTTGCGCCGGCGGCGCGGTGTATTCGCCGGCCATGACCGATTTCATCTTCATGGTCAAGGACAGCAGCTACATGTTCGTCACCGGCCCCGAGGTGGTGAAGACCGTGACACACGAGGAAGTCACCGCCGAGGAACTGGGCGGCGCCATCACGCACAACACCAAGAGCGGTGTCGCCGACCTGGCATTCGAGAACGACGTCGAGGCCATCCTGATGACGCGGCGCCTGTTCAACTACCTGCCGCTGAACAACCGCGAGAAGCCGCCGGTGCGCCGCAGCGGCGACCCGGCCGAACGGCTGGACCATTCGCTGGACACGCTGGTGCCCGACAACCCGAACAAGCCCTACGACATCAAGGAGTTGATCTACAAGGTGGTGGACGACGGCGACTTCTTCGAGCTGCAGCGCGACCAGGCGCGCAATATCGTCATCGGCTTCGGACGGCTCGACGGCCAGCCGGTGGGCATCGTCGCCAACAACCCGCTGGTGCTGGCCGGCTGCCTGGACATCCGCAGCAGCATCAAGGCGGCGCGCTTCGTGCGCTTCTGCGACGCCTTCAATATCCCGGTGGTGACCTTCGTCGACGTGCCCGGCTTCATGCCCGGCACGGCGCAGGAATACGGCGGCATCATCCGCCACGGAGCCAAGCTGCTGTATGCCTATGCCGAGTGCACGGTGCCCAAGGTGACGGTGATCACGCGCAAGGCCTACGGCGGCGCCTACGACGTGATGAGCTCCAAGCACCTGCGCGGCGACGTCAATTTCGCCTGGCCCAATGCCGAGATTGCCGTGATGGGTGCCAAGGGCGCGGTGGAGATCATCTTCCGCGAGGACAAGGCCGACCCGGCCAAGCTGGCGGCACGCGAGGCCGAATACAAGGCGCGCTTCGCCAACCCCTTCGTGGCCGGCGCGCGCGGCTATATCGACGACGTGATCCAGCCGCACGAGACGCGCAAGCGCATCTGCCGCAGCCTGGCCATGCTGCGCGACAAGAGGCTCGACAACCCCTGGCGCAAGCACGGGAATATTCCACTGTAGCTCCTTACAATGAAGTAAGGAATTGACGGAGATCCCGATGCCCACCGCCACGCTCACCAGCAAGGGCCAGATCACCATCCCGGCAGAGGTGCGCCGCGAGCTCAACGTCGGAACGGGCGACCGCATCGAGTTCGTGCAGGTCGAACCCGGACGCTACGAGGTGGTCGCGGCCACGCGCTCGGTGCGCGAACTGAAGGGCCTGTTTGGCCCGGCCCGGCGGACCGTGAGCATCGACGAGATGAACCGCACCATCGCCGAACGCGCGGCCTCGGCCGGATTGCGGGTGGCTCCCAAGGGAAGGCGAGCCAGGTGATCGGCCTCGATACCAACGTGCTGGCCCGGTACGTGATGCAGGACGATCCGCGGCAGTCGCCCCGGGCGACGCGCCTGATGGAATCGCTCAGCGCCGAGGCGCCCGGTTTCGTGTCCGTGGTGACGCTGGTGGAACTCGTCTGGGTCTTGTCGGGCAGTTACGGCCTGAATCGCGCCCAGGTGGCCACGGTGCTCGAGACCTTGCTGCGCAGCCGGGAACTGGTCATCGACCGTGCCGAAGCCGTTGCGCATTCGCTGGGCCGTTTCGGCTCGGCGGGCGCCGACTTCGCGGATGCGCTGATCGAGCGCATCGCGGCGGCTGCCGGTTGCGGCCTGACGATGACTTTCGACGTCGGCGCCGCAAGGGCCGCCGGCATGACGCTGGTGCCTTGAAGCGATGGCGGCCAACGTCGACACAGCGCGAGGCCTGGCTCGATTCGCCGGGCGACACGGGGCGTTGTTGGGTCGCATTCAACTCATCCGCAAGCGCAAGTCCGCCGGAGGCGGCGAGCAGTTCGTGCGCCTGGATATCAATCGCGTGGAGACGATGCAAGGCCTGCTGCTGGTGAAGCACGCATCACAACTCGACGCTCTCTTCGATGGAGTTCACTGATGTTCAAGAAAATCCTCATTGCCAACCGCGGCGAGATCGCCTGCCGCGTCATCCTGACCGCGCGCAAGATGGGCATCGCCACGGTGGCCGTCTATTCCGAGGCCGACCGCGATGCGCGCCATGTGGATCTGGCCGATGAAGCCGTGCTCATCGGCCCCGCGCCCAGCCGCGAGAGTTATCTGCGCGCCGACAGGATCATCCAGGCCTGCAAGGACACCGGCGCCGAGGCAGTGCACCCGGGCTATGGTTTCCTGAGCGAGAACGAGGACTTCGCGCGCCGGGTGGAAGAGGAAGGCATCGCCTTCATCGGCCCCAAGCACTACAGCATCGCGGCCATGGGCGACAAGATCGCATCCAAGAAACTGGCGCTGGAAGCCCGGGTCAATACCATCCCGGGCTGGAATGCGGCCATCGACACGCCCGAGCATGCGGTGAAGATCGCCGCCGATATCGGTTACCCGGTGATGATCAAGGCCAGCGCCGGCGGCGGCGGCAAGGGCCTGCGCGTGGCGCGCGACGACAAGGAGGCCTTCGAGGGCTTCACGTCGTGCCGCAACGAGGCGCGAAACAGTTTCGGCGACGACCGCGTCTTCATCGAGAAATACGTGGAGGAGCCGCGCCACATCGAGATCCAGGTGCTGGGCGACGCGCATGGCCACGTGGTCTACCTGCACGAGCGTGAATGCTCGTTGCAGCGCCGGCACCAGAAGGTGATCGAGGAGGCGCCTTCGCCCTTCATCAGCGACGCGACGCGAAAGGCCATGGGCGAGCAGGCGGTGGCGCTGGCCAAGGCGGTGAAATACCAGAGCGCAGGCACGGTGGAATTCGTCGTCGGCAAGGACCAGAGCTTCTACTTCCTGGAGATGAATACGCGGCTGCAGGTGGAGCACCCGGTCACCGAGAGCATCACCGGCATCGACCTCGTGGAGCAGATGATCCGCGTGGCGGCGGGCGAGCCGCTGCCGTTCCAGCAGGCCGACATTCCGCGCCGAGGCTGGGCCATCGAATGCCGCATCAATGCCGAGGACCCGTTCCGCGGCTTCCTGCCTTCCACCGGCCGCCTGGTGCGCTACCTGCCGCCGCCGCAGACCATGGAAGCGGCGATGCCCGTGCCGGTGCACGGCGGCGTGCGCGTGGACACCGGCGTCTACGAAGGCGGCGAGATCCCGATGTACTACGACTCGATGATCGCCAAGCTCATCGTGCACGGGCGCGACCGCTTCGAGGCCATTGCGCGCATGCGCGAGGCGCTCAACGGCTTCGTCATCCGCGGCGTGTCCAGCAACATCCCGTTCCAGGCGGCGCTGCTGGCGCACCCGAAATTCGTGGCCGGCGACTTCAATACCGGATTCATCGCCGAGCATTACGGCCAGGGCTTCCGCGCCGAGGACGTGCCGCACGAGGATCCCGACTTCCTGGTCGCGCTCGCCGCCGCTGCCTATCGCCGCTACCTGGCGCGGGCTGCGGGCATCAGCGGGCAGTTGGCCGGGCACGGCGTCGTCATCGGCAACGATTTCGTCGTCGTCGTCAAGGGCGCGCGGGGCGAGCACACGCACGTGCCGGTGCGCATCGAGGCCGAGGGCGTCACCACCGTGATCGT
>Ga0073899_10004185_pt1 | contig 12678 bp, 9 predicted proteins | sample KloWWTmetaKNB5Ph_FD_88975 | JGI IMG/M metagenome (GOLD analysis project Ga0073899, IMG submission 88975) | Active sludge microbial communities from Klosterneuburg, Austria, studying microevolution and ecology of nitrifiers - Klosterneuburg... | ecosystem: Engineered > WWTP > Aerobic digester >... | reverse complement strand
GGCTGCGCCGGCCACGCCCTGCACCGCGGCGAGCTGGGCCTCGGTGCGCATGTCGATGAACTTGGGCAGCGCGGTGGCCGCGAGGATGCCGAGGATGACGATGACGACGACCAGTTCGATCATGGTGAAGCCGTGCTGGATGCGTTTCATGGTGAGGTCCTTTCAGTGGGGGGATGGGAACAGGAAAGCAGTGGGGCAGGCGATGCGGTCAGGGGCCCTGGCCCGGTGGGTGGCTGCGGCGCATGGGGACTCCATCGTTCAGTCGCAGCGGTCGGGCAGCACTTCGGGTTCGGCTTGCGCCGACGCCGCCTGCACATAGACGAACCCGCAGTGCGTGCCCGGCAGCGCGATGCGCAGCGCCGGCGTGTCGCCGTGCCGCAGCGCCGTCAGCACGAAGGGCTCGCGGCCGGTACCAGGCTGCAGCGGCAGGGCTGCGGCCCGTGCAATGCCGTCGGCCTGAGCCGCCGGCCAGCCATGCACACCACGCACCGCCACGCCGTTGAGCTCCAGCATGTCGCAGGGGTCGGCACGGGTGTCGGGGCCGATGCGGGAACGCTCGAGCAGGCATCGGCTGTGGAACAGCGAGGCCGCTGCCCGCACCGTCGCGGCGGCCGCCTGCAGGCGTGCCGGTCGCGAGGCTTGTTGCAACTCGCCCAGCCGCACCAGCAGCAGCGCCGCGAGCGCACCCACCACCACCACCGCCAACGCGAACTCCAGTCGGGTCAGACCACGCGTCCTGGCCCTCGGGCGCAATTGGCGCGTCGATGCGGCGACGGCGGGGATGGTCATCGCGTCTCATCGCTTGAAGGCCACGCGGCCCAGGTCCCACACCGGCAGGAACACGCCCAGCGCCAGGATCAGCACCAGCACGCCCAGGCACACGATCAGGATGGGCTCGATCTGCTGGCCCAGCGTCTTGAGTTCGTACTGCACCTCGTTGCCATAGAGCTCGGCCACCTCGTCCATCAACTCGTCGACCGAGCCTGTTTCCTCGCCCACGGCAATCATCTGCAGCACCACCGGCGTGAACACCCGCGCCGCCGCTGCCGAGCGCAGGATGGATTCGCCGCGCTCGACGCTGGCGCGCATGCCATCGATGCTGCGGGCGATCCAGGCGTTGTCGGCCGTCTGCGCCACCACCGCCAGCGCCTGCTCGACAGGCACGCCGCTGCGCAAGGCCAGCGCGAAGCTGCGGGCGAAGCGCGCGAGGTTGGCCTTGCGCACGATCTTGCCGGCCACCGGCACGGCGAGTTGCCAGCGGTCCCACTGCAGGCGCCCTTCGGTTGTGGCGCGCCAGCGCCGCAGCGCGAACCAGCCGCCCACGGCGGCCAGCGCCACGGCCCAGCCCCAGCGCAGCGTGAAGTCCGACAGCGCGATGAGGATGCGCGTGGGCAGCGGCAGTTCGGCGCCGAATGTCGCGAAGACGGAGGCGAATGCCGGAATCACCATCACGTTGATCACCGCGACGGCGGCCACCATGGCGATGACCACGAACATCGGGTAGCGCAGCGCCGACTTCACCTGCTGACGCATCAGCACCTCGAACTCCAGGTGCTTGAACAGGCGCAGCAGCACCTCGTCCAGGCGGCCGGTCATCTCACCCACCCGCAGCATCGCCAGGAAGAACGGATCGAATACCCGCGGGTGCTGCGCGCAGCCCATTGACAACTCCAGCCCGGACTCCAGGCTGCGCCGAACATCGGCCAGGGTGTCCTTCATCTCGGGGTGGGTGGCCGATTCCTGCAGGCCCATCAAGGCGCGCAGGATGGGCACACCCGAACGCAGCAGCGTGTGCAGCTGTCGCGCGAACAGCATCAGGTCGACCGGGCCCATCGCCGGCCGCAGCCAGGCGCGCCAGTCGACTACGTCAACCTGCGCCCCGGCTCGCGAATCACCCTGGGACTCGATGCGCAGCGGCGTGACGCCGCGGGCCACCAGCAGGTCGGCCACCGCCGCGGCGCTCGCCCCCTCGAGCGTGCCCGACACTTCGCCGGCGGCGCTGTGGCCGGTGTAGCTGTAGCGTTGCAGAGCCATGGCGCGTCCAGCCCCGTGATCGTCAGTCGTCGAGCTGGGTGGCCACCCGCATGGCCTCGTCCAGCGTGGTGCGGCCGGCCAGCGCCAGGCGCACGGCGTCGCGGCGCAGCGTGTAGCCGTCCATCTGGCGGCGCGCGGCCTGCGCGAAGGCCGCCGGCTCGCCGTGGTTCATGGCGTCCACGAGCTCCTGCGTCATTTCGATGAACTCGAACACGCCCGTGCGACCGCTGTAGCCGGTGTCGTTGCAGGCGCTGCAGCCGCGCGCGCGCCGCACCAGCGGCCCGTCCTCGGCATCGACCGCGTCGCCCAATTCCAGGCGCAGCCACTGGCGCTGCGCGGCGTCGGGGCGGTGCGGCTCGGCGCAATGCGGGCACACCACCCGCACCAGGCGCTGCGCCAGCACCAGTTGCAGCGACAGCGCCACCATGTAGCGCGGCACGCCCATGTCGATCAACCGCAGCGGGGTCGACAACGCGTCGTTGGTGTGCAGCGTGGACAGCACCAGGTGCCCGGTGATGGCCGCGCGCATGCCGATCTCCGCGGTGACCTGGTCGCGCATTTCGCCCACCAGCACGATGTCGGGGTCCTGGCGCAGGGCCGCGCGCAGCACCCGCTCGAAGCCCAGGTCGATCTTTTCCATCACCTGGACCTGGTTGAGGCCGGGCAGCCGGTACTCCACCGGGTCTTCGACGGTGATGATCTTGCGCTCCGTGGTGTTCAGTGCATTGAGCGCCGCATACAGGCTGGTGGTCTTGCCACTGCCGGTGGGGCCGGTGACCAGCACCATGCCGCTGGGGCGCGCGATGGCCCGGCGCAGCGCCCGCTCCACCCGCTCGGGCAGGTTCAGGCGTTCCAGCGCCAGCAGGCCGCTGGTCTGCGCGAGCAGCCGCATCACCACCGATTCACCATGCTGCGTGGGCATGGTGGAAATGCGCACGTCCACCGTGCTGGCGCGCAGGCGCACGTTGAAGCGCCCGTCCTGTGGCAACCGCTTCTCCGAGATGTCCAGGCCCGACATCAGCTTCAGCCGCAGGGCCACCGCACCGGCGATCTTCGGGTCGGCCTCGGTCTGCACCTGCAGCATGCCGTCGATGCGAAAGCGGATGCGCAGCGTGCGCTCCTGCGGCTCGATGTGGATGTCCGAGGCCCGCACCCGCAGCGCCTCCTCGAACACCGAGTACAGCAGCCGCACCACCGGGGCATCCTCGGCAGTGGCCGTGGACAGCCCCAGCAGGTCGCCGAACCCGTCTTCCACGCTGGTGAGCTCGGTCTTGAGCTCCTGGGCCAGGCCGGCAATCTGCTCGCGGTGGCGATAGCTCTGGTCGAGCGCGGCCAGCAGCTGGCTTTCGGGCGCGACCACCAGCTCGACCTCGCGCTTGAGGATGCGCGCCAGTTCGTCATAGGCCGCCAGGTCGGTGGGATCGGCCATGGCCACGCGCAGCGTCGCGCCCAGGTCTTCGAGCGGCAGCGCCCGCAGGCGCCGCGCCTGCACCTCGGGCAGCAGGCGCGCCACCTCCGGTCGCACCTGGCGCGGATCGAGCTCGGCGTAGGCCACGCGCAGCTGGCGCGCGAGCGCCTGCGCGATCTGCGCCTCGGTGACCCAGCCGCTGTCGATGAAGATGCGCCCGAGCTTGCGGCCCGAGCGCTGCTGCTCGCCCAGAGCCTGCTGCACCTGGTCGGCCGTGACGAGCTGCTCGCGTACGAGCAGATCTCCCAGACGGATGCGTTCAGGGCGGGCCATGGTGTGCCTTGGGTCGATCAGCGCGCCTGCGCGGCCGCCGCCGGCACCGCGGCCACGGGGGTCGCGTCGGGCCAGGTGCCGTCGTCGCGGATGACGGTGGGCTTCATCAGGATCACCAGCTCGCGCTTGCTGCTGGCGCGCGAGGTCTGGCGGAACAAACCGCCCACCACGGGCACCTCGGACAGCCCGGGTACGCCGCTGCGCTCGTCGGCGGTCTGCTGCACCATCAACCCGCCGATGGCGACGAACTGCCCGTCGTGCACGCGCACGATGGAGTCGGTCTCGTTGACGGTGCTGGCCGCCAGCGGCAGGCGGTAGTTGCCCAGCGAGCCGAGATCGATGTTCTTCTGCTTTTCGGTGACGCTGCTGATCGACGGATGCACATGCAGGATGACCGCGCCCTCCTCGTCGATCTGCGGCGTGACGTCGAGCACGATGCCGCTGAAGAAGGGCTGCAGCGTCAGCGTGGGCGTCGAGACCGTGTTGTTGCCCGAGGTGGTGGTGCTGGTGGTCACGCCGGTGACGAACAACTCGTCGTTGCCCACCTTGAGCACGGCCTTCTGGTTGTTCAGCGTGGCGATGCGTGGGCTGGACAGCACCTGCACGTCGCCCTGGGACTGCAGGAAGTTGATGAGCGCCGCAAAGTTCGATGCCTGCAAGGCCAGGCCGTAGAAGCCCTTGCCGGCGGCGCCGGCAATCAGGCTGGTGGCCGGCAGCACGCTGTTGTCGCCGGAGATCAGCGGTCCCTGGGTCTGCAAGGTGGTGCCCGGCGCGGCCACGCCGAAGGTGGCCGACATGCGCGAGGAGCCGCTGAGCAGGTGGCCGAAGCCCGACCAGTTCACGCCCGCCTGGGCGTCCTTGGAGAGCGCCACCTCGACGATCTTGGCCTCGATCATCACCTGGCGCGCGATCGAGACTTGCACCGCCCGCAGGTACTGCTCGACCTGCCGCTGCTCATTGGGCGTGGCCTTGACGACGACGACGCCGGCGGCCGGGTTGAGCACCACCCCGCGCCCGCCCTGGTTGCCCACCAGCGCAGCCAGCGAGGCCTGCACCTCGCGCCAGAAGTCGGCGTCGGAGGTGGTGCGCACATGGGCGCTGTCGTCGGTGCGTGCCGCCGTCGTGTTGTTGCCAGTGGCCGGCGCGCCCGGGGTGGTAGCCGGCTGGCCATTGGCGGTGGGCACGATGGCACCGGAGCTCACCCGCAGGTCCGAGGCACCCTGACGCCGGCCCGGCAGGTAGTTCACGCGGAACAGCCGCGTCTGCACGGTGTTGGGATAGACGAACACGCGCTGCCCGGCGATGCGATAGTCGTAGCCGTAGAGTTCGCGCAGCGACTCCAGCGCCTCGGGCAGGGTGGTGTTCTTCAAGGTGATGCTGATCTGGCCGCTCACCTCTGGCGCCACCAGCATGTTGTAGCGCGTCCCCGTGCCCAGCTGCATGAAGACCTGCGCGGCCGGGGCCTGTTGGACCGACAGGTCGAACCGCGGCTCGGATGCCGGTGCCTGGGCCGCGGGTGCGCTGGTCGCTGGCGCAGCCGCCGGCGGCACCGCTGTGCCGGCCTGCGCCCATGCGGGCCTAGCAGCCAGCGCCAGCAGGACGGCGGCCGTCCCTGCGGCCATGAAAGTGACGGGGTTCATGGCTGGACCCTCCTGTCGCGTTGTGTGACCCGCGCCGAAGCGGGGAACTCGCCGGGTGCCGATGCACCTTCGGCAGTGCCGGTGGCGGGACCCAGTGCCTGCTTGACGATGGACGCGGCCAGCAACGGCTCGCGCTCGAGTTCGCCGCGGGCGCTGCGCCAGGTGACGCCCTGCGCGTCGATGGCGGCCAAGGTGCGATCACCCTGTCGATCGCCGACGCGCAGCACCCGCGCGCCCACCAGCGCGGTGGGCGTGCCACCGGCAATGGGCGAGGCGGGCACCTGCACCCCGTGCAGCACCGCTGCCGGTGCACGCGCGGCGCTGGCGGCCGCTTGCGTGCCGGTTGCCCGCACCGGCGCCGAGCCCGCCAGTCCGGGGGGAACCGGCGGCCGGGTCGGGTCGGCCAGGGGCTGGGCCTGCAGGCTGCACGCGGCCGCCCATAGCGGCAACGTCGCCAGCCAGGGCAGGCTGTCGTGCCACAGCGGGGCGGGGCGATTCGTCGGTCGTGCCATCGATCAGATCTCCAGCCAGCCGCGCTCGAGGCTCAGCGTGTACAACCGCAGCGTCAGCACCGCCTTCGGGTGCTGTTCCACGCGCAGGCTCAGGCCGCCCCACATCACCCGCTGCGGCATGGCCTCCAGCGCCTGCAGCCAGGCGGTGAGATCGGCCCAGCTGCCCTCGACCACCAGTTCCAGGCCGTGGCGATACAGCGCAGGTGCGTCGCCTTTCGATGTGGCTGCAACCACGGGGGCCGAAGCCGCCGGCGTTGCCGTCGGAGCAGCGCCTGCCAGCGCATCACTCACGCCCAGTGACTGCAGCGAGCGCACGCGCAGACGGCCATGGCGCGGCAGCATTCGCTCGAGCACCTCCACCATCTGCGCGGGCGCAACCAAGGTCGCCTGCCATTCGCGCAGGGCCTGCGATTGCGTACCCACGCGCTGCTTCCACTGCGCCAGTTCGTCGGTCAGCAGCCGCTCCTGGGCCGTGCCCACGCCCTGCACGCGCGTCAGCTGCGCTTGCAGCGTGGCCAATGCGCTGGCCGCCTGCAACTGTTGCTGGCCAGCGGCGCGCCAGCGTTGGAAGGCGGGCGTGAACCAGGCCTGGTCGGCCAGCACGATGGCCAGTGCGCAGGCCGCCAGCGTCCAGACGATGCGCTCGCGGCGCGGCCGTTCGTCGAAGCGGCGGGCCAGGCGCGATCCGCTCCAGCGGCTCACTTCGCACCCCCTGCCGATGGCCGCGACCGCAGCACGAATTCAGTGATCGCCGCAGCCTCGCCCGCGGCGTCGGTGCTGCGGATTTCGAGCTGCTCGAAGCGCCGCCCGCGCAGCAGTGCCTCCTGGTTGAGGCGGCGCAGATAGTCGGGCAGCGTGGCGGCATCGAGCATGCGTCCGCGCAGTTCGATGCTGCCGTCGCCAGCGCCCAGCGACAGGCCTGTCAGCCACAGCGTGGGATGTGCCTGGCGCGACAGCGCATGGAAGACCGGCGTGTACCCGGGCTCGCCGACCAGTGCCTGCAGCGCGGCCTGCACGCGTTGCTGGCCGGCGTCGAGCCGGCGCAGGGCCTCGAGCTCGGCCAGGCGCACATCGGGCGCATGCTGCGCAGCCTGCTGGCGCAGCGCCGCAGTCTGCTGTTCGTGCTGAACCGCCTGGGCACGCCGACCGGCCGCCCAGCCATCAATCGCACTGCCCGCGGCCCAGCCGAGCCCGAGCGTCAACGCCACGGCCACTGCCGCATGGCGAACCCGCCACGGTTCGGCGCGCGGGCGCAGCGCGTCATCGTAGAGGTTCACCTCCGGCTGTTCGCCGCCGCGCAGCGCAGCGGCCAGCGCCATCACGAGCCGGGCCTGCATCGCCTCGTCGGCCAACGCCGGCACCGCCTGCAGGTCGAACACATCGGCCAGCTGCACAGGCAGCACCGGCACGTAGAGCAGTTCGCGCACGTGGTCGCAGAACGCCGCCACGCCTGGCCCCGGCAGCACGTGCAGCCGCTCGATGACCACCTGGGCGTGACTGCGCTCGAAGCCATCGAGAGAGCGTTGCAGCTCCAGGCTGGCGCGATCGAACGCGGCCTGGCGCGCCGCCTCGTCGGCGCCGGCGAGCTGGCCATCGGTGATGTCGATCTGGCGCGACTGCAGCAGCACGCCGTCGCAGGTGATGGCCAGCGTGCCATGGGTCGGACCCACATGCAGCAGCGCATGGCCGCGCCCGGGACTGGCCAGCATGGCACCCAGGTGGCGCAGCGCGGTTTCGGCCACGTCCAGGGCCGCCCACTCGACATCCGCGTCCTGGCCGGCCTCGATCAGCCCACGCAGCGCCGCAGCGGGTGCCACCACCGCGATCACGCCCACCTGCCGCCGCCCGGCGGGCTGGGACGGCATTTCCAGCAGGTCGACACCGGCGTCGTCGACCGCGAAGTCGACCATGTCCTTGAGCTTCCAGCGCACCGCGTCGCGCCAGGCAGCGCGGGGTGCCTCGGGCGGATCCATCGGCAGCAGCTGCGCCTCGTTGCGCCCGAGCAGCGCCACGCACCGATGGCGCGGCCACCGGCCATCGCCCCCCAGCCACGCTGGCAACACGCCGCGCAGCGGGCGCAGCGCGGCACGCAGCGCATCACCCAGATCATCGCCCAGCGGTTGCTCGTGCACCCAGCGCACCAACGGCCGCGCCGGTGCCGGCTGCTGCTGCACCCAGGCCAGCTGCAACATGCCCGGCACGCGCACGCAGGCCAGCCAGCCGGTGTCGGGCCGGTGGGCGGTGCGGTCGGCGGGTTGTCGGTCGAGCAGGCGCAAGCGGGCCACCCTGTTCTGTGCAGTCGTCCTGCGGGCGATCGTGGCAGCGGCCGACTCAGGCGAAACCTGGAAAAGCGGCAGAAGTGGCAGCCATTCCCGCTGTGGCAGCCGGTTGGCGCTGCGGGCGTGCGGCCCATCACGGCGCGTGGCTGACCCAGATCAAACCGCGGCACGGCGCCGCCGTACCGCGCCCAGGTTGACCCTCAAGTGCGGCCCGGCGCCGCCGAACTACGATGCAGGGCCCGCATCGGCGGGCGCCGCGCGGGCGCAAGGCCCGCACACCTCTGCCATGCTTGTGCCGTTGCCCGGACCGTTGCGCGTGCTGGGCTCGCTGAAGTGGCGCATCACCCTGGGCACGCTCGCCGTCGTCGTGCTCAGCCTGTTTGCGGTCACCAGCGAGCTGTTGCGCCGTGCCCAGGCCGACATGCTGGTGGCGCAGCGCGACCATGAGCTCACCACCGTTGCCGCGGTGGCGCACCAGCTCGGGCGGCGGGTGGGGGAGTTGCAGCGCGTGCTCGAACTGACGGCCCTGCAGGTCGACCCTGGCGGGCTGGCCGACGACGCCCGGGCCCGGCAGTTCCTCCATGCCAAGCCGGTGGCGCGCTATCACTTCTCCAGCCTGTTCCTGGCCGACCGGGCCGGCACGGTGCTGGCCCTGGCCGACGACCAGGGCATCCGCCGCCCCGAGCTGCACATCGGCGATCGGGCGTACTTCCAACAGACCGTGTCGGGCGACCGTCCGGTCGTATCCGAACCGGTACCCGGCCGCGTGTCCAACGCACCGGTGCTGGTGTTCACCTACCCGGTGCGCTCCGCCCAAGGCGTCGTCGGCGTGATCGGCGGAACACTGCGGCTGGCCAGCGGCGCCTTGCTGCCGGATGCGCCAGAGCTGACCCGCGGACCCGGCGCCGAAGTGCTGTGGACGATCAGCGACAGTGCCGGCCGCACCCTGGTCCATCCGCGAGTCGAGCGGTTGATGCAGCCGATGAGCACGGAGCCCCGCCTGGCGCAGGCCTGGGCCCACTGGCTGCGCCTGGGCTCGCCGCTGGAGACGGCTGGCCTGCAGCTCGAGCAGCCGCAGGAGCTGGTCAGCGCCGCTGCGGTTGCGGGAACCGGCTGGATGGTGTGGCGGGCCCGTGCGGAGGGGGCCCTGCTGCAGCCCCTGGTCGATGCCCGGCGCCACGCCCTGTGGCTGGCTGCGCTGGCAGCGCTGGCGGGTTCGGTGGTCACCGGTTTCGTGGTCATCCGGATGTTCCGGCCGCTGGCGCGCCTGGAGCAGCGGGCGCTGCACTTGCTCGACGACGACCGCGAGGCTGACCAGGGCTGGCCGGAGGCTCGCGGTGAAATCGGCCACCTGGCACGGGTGCTGCGGCAGGTGAGCACCGAACGCGCGCGCCTGGCCCAGCACAACGAACAGAACCTGCGGCGGCTGCGTTCGGTAATGGCTGCCGCGCCGGTCGGCATCGCGTTCACCCACCAGCGCCGGTTCGTGCTGGTCAGCCAGGAGATGTGCCAGATGTTCGGCCGCGACGAGGCCGATCTGCTGGGGCAGTCCACCGACGTCATCTACGCGCGAGCCGAAGACTTCGACGCGGTCGGGCCATTGGTGGTGCTGGCCTTCAAGGCTGGGCGGCCCTACAGCGGCGAGTGGCTGCTGCGCCGCGCCGATGGCAGTACATTCTGGGCCCAGTTGCGCGGCCGCCCGGTGGACGCCGCCGACCCGGGCGCCGGTGTCATCTGGAGCATCATCGACATCAACGCAGAGGTGGCTCAGCGCAGCCAGCTCGAATGGTCGGCCACGCACGACGCCTTGACCGGGCTGGCCAACCGCCAGGCCTTCGATGCGCGACTGGAGCAACTGTTCCACGCCCGCGATGCCGCGCTTCCGGCCACGCTGGTGGCCATCGACCTCGACCGCTTCAAGCCCATCAACGACGATGCCGGACATGCCGCGGGCGACGCCGTGCTCAAGGCCGTGGCTGCTGCCATCACGGCCTGCGTGCGCGTCAATGACCTGGCCGTGCGCACCGGCGGCGACGAGTTCGCGGTGCTGCTGGAGCACTGCCCCCACGACGTGGGCCTGCGCGTGGCCGAGGGCATCCTGCGGCGCATTGCCGCCCTGCAGGTGCCCTGGGAGGGCCGCACGCTGGGTGTGGGTGCCAGCCTGGGCGTGGCGCCGCTGGCGCCTGACATGCCCGATGCCGCCACCTGGACGGCCGCCGCCGACGCCGCCTGCTACGCCGCCAAGGCGGCCGGACGCGGCACCATCCGCTCGGCAGCACCGCCGCCGGCCGCCGAGACACGATCGGCGCTGCGTCTGGTGCCGACGCCAGGCGCGCGCCGGAACTGACACCCGCGGCCGACCGCGCGCGTTGGGGCCGCGCACGGCGCCCGCGGCAGCAGATGCGCGGCCATGTCATGATGCATCTCCAACACCTTGGGGGGTATCTCGAACCATGTCCGACGCGCGCCTGCCTGCCCTGAAGTTCCTGCAGCCCGGCTGGTACGCCATCGTGATGGGCCTGGGCGGCCTGTCGCTGGCCTGGCATCGAGCGGTGCCCCTGATGGGCGAGATGGCTGGCGCTGCCGCGCTGGCGCTGGGCATCCTCGCCACATTGGTATTCGCAGTGCTGCTGGTGGCCACCGCGTTGCGGGGCTACCTGCATCCTGCGGCCTGGGCCGAAGACCGGCGCCATCCGGTGCGGCACACCTTCGTGGCCACGCTGCCGATCTCGATGATGCTGATCGCCACCGTGGCGGTGGCACTGCTCGGGCCGCAACGCTGGATCACGCCGCTGTGGGCCGCGGGCTGCGCGGCCCAACTGTGGGTCACGCTATGGGTGCTGGGCCGCTGGTGGTTGCCACCGCAGGGAGGCGGCCTGCAGTGGGCCGGTGTGACGCCCGGGCTGTTCATCCCCATCGTGGGCAACGTGCTGGTGCCGCTGGCCGGCGTGCCGCTGGGCTACTGGGAGTGGTCGCTCGCGCAGTACGGCATCGGCCTGCTGTTCTGGCCGGTGGCCTCGGTGCTGCTGGTGGTGCGCCTGGCCATGCAGGGGCTGTGGCCCGAGCGGCTGCTGCCCTCGGCCTTCATCCTGATCGCGCCGCCGGCGGTGGGCGGCATCGCCGCGCTGCAACTGGGGGCACCACCGTTCGTGGGCTGGCTGCTGTGGGGCATGGCGCTGGTGAGCCTGCTGTGGCCGGCCCTGCTGGTGCGTCGCATCGCGGCGCTGCCCTTCGGCATGCCGCACTGGGGCATGAGCTTCCCGCTCACGGCCATGGCGGCATTCACGCTGCGCATCGCAGAGCCGGGCGGGCCGATGGCGGTGGTGGGCCTGGCTTTCCTGGCTCTGGCCACCCTGGTGATCACCGCACTGGTGCTGGGCACACTGCGCGGACTGCGCGATGGCACGCTGCTCGCCCCCGAGCCGGTGGCCACGATCGCACCGGCACCCGCACCCGCTGGCGCCCCGTCGCGCTGACCGCAACGGCGCAGCCGCGCTTGCGGCTACGATCGCGCCCATGCCGCGGGCATGCACGTCGCGTGCCGGTCCGCCCCGATCACCCCGAGGAGCCGCCGCATGATCCGCCGTCGCACCGCCCTGATGATGGGCACCGCCGCTGGCCTGTCGCCCTGGTGGGCGCAGGCCCAGACCCGCAAGGACACGCTGGTCCTGGCGATGACGCTCGAACCGCCGGGCCTCGATCCCACCGCCAACGCCGCCGCAGCCATCGCCGAAGTGGTGCACTACAACATCTTCGAAACGCTCACCAAGATCAACGGCGATTCATCGATCACGCCACTGCTGGCGCAGAGCTGGACCGTCACCCCCGACAACAAGACCTGGGCCTTCAAGCTGCGCCCGGGCGTGACCTTCCACAACGGCGAGCCGTTCAGCGCCCGAACGGTCAAATTTGCGTTCGAGCGCGCGGTGGAGAGCGGCAGCACCAACAAGGACAAGGCGGTCTTCGCCAACATCGTCAACATCGCGCTCACCGACGATCTCACCGTCGTGCTGACGCTGCGCAATCCGAACCCCGACTTCCTCTTCCAGCTCGGGCAGGCCACGGCCTCGATCGTCGAACCGCGCAGCGTGGCCACCAATGCCACCCAGCCGGTGGGCACGGGGCCCTACCGGCTGGAGAGCTGGAACAAGGGCGCCTCGCTGGTGCTGTCGCGCTGGGAACAGGGCCGCGACGCGAAGCGCGCGCCCATGCGCCGCGTGACGATCCGATTCATCAGCGATGCCGCCGCCCAGGTGGCGGCGCTGCTGGCCGGCGACGTCGACTGCTTCCCGCGGGTGTCGGCGGCCAAGTCGCTCGAGCAGTTCAAGCGCGACCCGCGCTTCCAGGTGCTGATCGGCGGCTCGCGCGCCAAGACCATCCTGGCCATCAACAACAAGCGCAAGCCGCTGGACGACGTGCGCGTGCGCCGCGCCATCGCCATGGCCATCGACCGCAAGCAGGTGATCGAGGGC
>Ga0073899_10004183_pt1 | contig 12682 bp, 11 predicted proteins | sample KloWWTmetaKNB5Ph_FD_88975 | JGI IMG/M metagenome (GOLD analysis project Ga0073899, IMG submission 88975) | Active sludge microbial communities from Klosterneuburg, Austria, studying microevolution and ecology of nitrifiers - Klosterneuburg... | ecosystem: Engineered > WWTP > Aerobic digester >... | reverse complement strand
CTTCGAGACCAATGGTCTGAAGATTGTTGCCTCGCGCATGATTCATCTTTCGCGCCAGGATGCAGAAGGTTTTTATGCGGTACATAAGGAGCGCCCTTTCTTTAAGGATCTGGTCGAATTCATGATTTCCGGCCCGGTCATGGTCCAGGTGTTGCAAGGTGAAGGCGCTGTGGCCAGAAACCGCGACCTGATGGGCGCAACCGATCCGAAAAAAGCCGAGGCGGGTACCATCCGCGCCGATTTCGCCGACAGCATCGAGGCCAATGCCGTGCATGGCTCTGACGCAGCGGAAACCGCCGCTGTTGAAATCGCCTATTTCTTCCCCGCGCTGAACGTCTATTCGCGCTGAGTTGATGCCGGTAAATCTCCTCGATTTCGATGCCGAAGGCCTGACAGCCTGGTTCGCGCAGCAGGGCGAGAAGCCTTTCCGCGCGCGTCAGGTGTTGCGCTGGATGCATCATTTCGGGGAGAGCGATTTCAGTGCGATGACCGACATCGCCAAGTCGCTGCGCGAGAAGCTGATCGCCACTGCCGCCGTATCGCCAGCGCCGACTATCAGCGACAAGCTGTCGGACGACGGCACGCGCAAGTTCCTGTTCGATGTCGGCAACGGCAACGCGGTGGAAACCGTCTTCATCCCCGAGGACGATCGCGGCACGCTGTGCATTTCCTCCCAGGCGGGTTGCGCGCTGGAATGCGCGTTTTGTTCCACCGGCCGGCAGGGCTTCAACAGAAACCTGAGCACCGCCGAGATCATCGGCCAGTTGTGGCAGGCCAACCGTGCGCTGGGCTATGCGCCAACCAGTGGCAACTGCGGCGAACGAATCATCAGCAACGTCGTGTTGATGGGCATGGGCGAGCCGCTGGCCAACTTTGACAATCTGATTCCGGCATTGCGCCTGATGCTGGATGACAACGCCTATGGCCTGTCGCGGCGGCGCGTTACGGTGTCGACCTCGGGCATTTTGCCGGCCATGGACCGGCTGGCCGAGACCTGTCCGGTGGCCCTGGCGGTTTCCCTGCATGCGCCGACCGACGGTCTGCGCGACAAGCTGGTGCCGATCAATCGCAAGTATCCGCTGGCTGAGCTGATGGCGGCCTGCCAGCGCTATCTGGTTCATGCGCCGCGTGATTTCATCACTTTCGAATACGTGATGCTCAACGGGATCAACGACAGCGACGCGGATGCGCGCGCGCTATTGCATCTGGTGCGGGACGTTCCCTGCAAGTTCAACCTGATTCCTTTCAACCCCTTCCCCGCGTCCGGCTTCAAGCGTTCGCCCGCCGAGCGCGTCAGGCGCTTTGCCTCGATCCTGATCAATGCCGGCATCGTCACCACCACGCGCAAGACGCGCGGCGATGACATCGATGCCGCGTGCGGTCAGCTCGCCGGCAAGGTGCAGGACAAATCGCGTCGCACGGCACGAACCGCCGGCTCAGCCGCTGGTTTGGCTGCCATTTCTGCTGGAGTCGAACTGCACCCATGAATACATCAATTTTCGCACTTGGGCTGGTGGTCCTCCTGGCGGGTTGCACGGCCACCGGGTCCGGTTCGGGGCAAGGCGCCCGGCAGGCTGTCTCGGCACAGCCACCCGAGAACGAGCAGCAACAGCGGGCGAAAGTACATACCGAACTTGGCTCGCTCTACATGCTGGATGGCCGTTCCGCAATTGCCCTCGAGGAGGCGCGCATTGCCCTGTCGGCGGACCCGAACTATGCACCGGCCTACAATCTGTTGGGCCTGACCCACATGGTGCTCAACGAACCGCGGCAGGCGGAGGACAATTTTGAAAAAGCCCTGAACCTGGCCCCCGGAGATCCCGAAATCAACAACAACTTCGGCTGGTTTCTCTGTCAGAACGGTCGCGAGCAACGCTCGATCAGCTACTTCATGGCCGCGGCGAAGAATCCGCTGTATACGACACCGACCAAGCCTTATACCAATGCCGGTGTTTGCTCGGTGCGCCTGAAGAACGACAAGGCCGCCGAAGACTATCTGCTTACTGCGTTGCAGTTGTCTCCGACCAACACTCAGGCGCTGTTCTGGCTGGCCGATATTGCTTACCGGCAGGGGCGTCATTCGGAAGCCCGGCAGTGGACCACGGATATCGAAAAAATGATGGAGCCAACACCCCCGGTGATGTGGCTGGCCTTGCGCATCGAGCGCAAACTGGGCAATCGCGAGGCCGAGGCTCGTTACGCCTCGCAATTGCGTCGCCGGTTTCCGGGGTCTCCGGAGCATCGCTTGCTGACTCAGGGCCAATATGAGTGAAGCGCAAGTGACCGAGAACCTCGACGCAGAATCGATTGAATCTGTTCCGGACGAAACGCTGGAAGTTGCCGAGCCGGCAAAGTCGGATACGCCGGGCTCGGTGCTGCGCCGTGCACGGGAGGCCCGCGGCCAGTCAATTGCCGATGTAGTGCAAGTGATTCGCTTCAGCGCACGCCAGATCGAGGCACTGGAACGCGATGATTACGCCAGCCTGCCGGGGTCAACGGCGGTGCGTGGCCTGGTTCGCAATTACGCCAAGTTCCTCAAGCTCGATGCAGCACCTTTGCTGGTGCAGCTTGAACCGGCGGTGCCGGTTCCCGAAGCAGATGTGCGGCCGCCCGCCAACATGGGTGAAGCCGAGCAGCCGACCATCGTCGAGCGCGTACCGTTGAGGTTTGTCGCCGCCGGGGCGGCCATCCTGTTGTTGTCGCTGGTGGGCTACTGGGTCGCCACATTGTCGCTTGATGGCGGGCTGACGAATTTCCTGAGCGGTTTGTCCGGCGGCTCTGCCGTGGTCGGGCCGGGTGGCGCTTCGGGCCCCTCGGTCGTCCCCGTGGTCCAACCGGCTCCGGCCGTGGTCGCCGACAACGTGCCAGTTACCGCAAGCGATGCATCCAGTACTCTTCCATCCACAGGTTTGCGTGTCGAGTTCGACGATCGATCCTGGATCGAGATTCGCGATGCGACGCAAAAAGTCGTGTTCGTCGGCGAATACCCGGCGGGCACGCGACAGAATGTCGAGGGCAAGGCACCGTTCCAGGTCTGGATCGGTCGGGCGTCGGGCGTTCGCATGTTCATTGGCGAACGCAGCATCGATCTCAAGCCGCATACGCGCGAAGAAGTCGCCCGGTTTACTCTCGAATGAGCGAGTCGTCCCGAGTTCATCCGGCGCGGCGCGCAAGCCGTCTCGTCATGGTTGGAAAAGTCGGCGTTGGCGGTACGGCGCCCGCATCGCCCGTGGTCGTCCAGTCGATGACCAATACCGATACCGAGGATGTATTTGCCACCTCGATGCAGGTGGCGCAACTGGCACGTGCCGGATCGGAACTGGTGCGCATCACGGTCAATACCCGCGAGGCCGCCGCCGCCGTGCCGAAGATCCGCGAGCGTCTGGCGCAAATGAACGTCGATGTGCCGCTGATCGGTGATTTCCATTTCAACGGACACAAACTGCTGGCAGAGCACCCGGCGTGCGCCGAGGTCCTGGCCAAGCTGCGCATCAATCCGGGCAACGTCGGCAAGGGCGCACGGCGCGACGAGCAGTTTGCGCAACTGATTGAAATTGCCTGTCGGTTCGACAAGCCTATTCGCATCGGAGTGAACTGGGGCAGCCTCGACCAGTCTTTGCTGGCGCGCATCATGGACGAGAATGCCAGGCGTCCGGAGCCGAAAGACGCCACCGAGATCATGCGTGAAGCGATGGTGACATCGGCGCTGGAATCGGCAGCGCAGGCCGAGCAACTCGGGCTTGCCGGCGACCGCATCATTCTGTCGTGCAAGGTATCCGGCGTGCAGGACCTGATCGCAATTTATCGCGAGCTGGCGCTACGCTGCGACTATCCGCTGCATCTGGGCTTGACCGAAGCGGGCATGGGCAGCAAGGGCATCGTGGCATCGACGGCGGCGCTCAGCGTGCTGCTGCAGGAAGGAATCGGCGACACCATCCGCGTGTCGCTGACGCCCGAGCCCAACGGTGACCGCACACGCGAAGTGATCGTCGCCCAGGAAATCCTGCAAACCATGGGTCTGCGCGCGTTCACGCCGCTGGTGGCGGCATGCCCCGGTTGTGGGCGAACCACCAGCACGGTGTTCCAGGAACTGGCGCAGGACATCCAGAACTACGTGCGCGAGCGCATGCCGGAATGGCGCCTGGCGCGCGTCGGCGTCGAGAACATGACATTGGCGGTGATGGGCTGCGTGGTGAACGGACCCGGCGAAAGCAAGCACGCCAGCATCGGCATCTCGCTGCCCGGCACCGGTGAAGCGCCGGTGGCACCCGTGTATGTGGACGGCGAGCGCGTCGTCACCCTGCGCGGCGACAACATATCCGCGGAATTCCGTCAGATCGTTGACGACTATGTGTCAAGGAAATATCCGGAAAGAGCGAGTCAATGATCGCGCCCGACACGGAACCACCGTACCTGGTGCCTGCACCAATAGACAAAACATGAGCCAGACACTGCAAGCCGTCCGCGGCATGAATGACATCCTGCCGGTCGACGCCGAACTCTGGGAGCAGTTCGAGGAGTCCGTGCGCGACTGGTTGCGCGCCTACGGCTACCGCCCGATCCGCATGCCCATGGTGGAGCCGACGCCGCTGTTTGCGCGCGCCATCGGGGAGGTTACCGACATCGTCGAAAAGGAGATGTATTCCTTCGAGGATGCCCTGAACGGCGAAAGCCTCACGCTGCGTCCCGAAGGCACGGCATCCTGCGTGCGCGCCGTGCTGCAACACAACCTTCTCTACGACGGCCCCAAGCGCCTGTGGTACATGGGGCCGATGTTCCGCCACGAGCGGCCGCAGAAGGGACGCTATCGTCAGTTTCATCAGGTCGGTGTGGAAGCCATGGGTTTCCCTGGTCCGGACATTGACGCCGAACAGATCGCCATGTGTGCGCGCTTGTGGGATGACCTTGGCCTGGATGGCATCCGCCTCGAAATCAATTCGCTCGGTCAGAGCGAGGAGCGCGCGCGTCATCGCGCCGAGCTGCTGACCTACTTCCAGCAGCACCATGACCAGCTCGATGCCGATGCCTTGCGCCGACTGCACAGCAATCCCCTGCGCATCCTCGACACCAAGAATCCCGCGATGCAGGCGCTGGTCGAGGCGGCGCCGAAGCTGATGGATTACCTCGGCGAGGAATCCCTCAAGCACTTCGAGGGCGTGCAGCAACTGCTCAAGGATGCGGTGATTCCCTATCGCATCAACCCGCGCCTTGTGCGTGGGCTGGATTACTACAACCTCACGGTGTTCGAATGGGTCACCGATCAACTCGGTGCCCAAGGTACCGTCTGTGCCGGCGGCCGCTATGATGGACTGGTGGAGCAACTCGGCGGCAAGCCCGCGCCGGCCTGCGGTTTCGCCATGGGCATCGAGCGCCTGCTGGCCCTGTGGCAGGATCAGGGCCATCGCCATGAAACGCCGGCACCCGACGCTTACCTAGTGCATCAGGGCGAGGCCGCCGGGCGTTTCGCCTTTCGCGTTGCCGAAGCGCTGCGTAGTGCGGGCTTTGCAATCCATCTGCATTGCGGAGGCGGCAGCTTCAAGTCGCAAATGAAAAAGGCCGACGCGTCGGGCGCCCAGATTGCACTGATAGTCGGCGATGACGAGACGGCGGCGAATGCGGTCAGCGTGAAACCCCTGCGCTCGGGCTTCGACCAGCCGGCGGCGCAGGTCCGTGTGAATTTTGATGAACTGGCCGATCATCTCGGCGATATTCTTTTCCCCCTGGAAGACGACAATGGCAACCTATGATCTGGAAGAACAGGAACAGCTCGACGAGCTGAAAACCTGGTGGAAGATGTACGGCAATCTGGTGACCGGCATTCTGGTCGCCGTGGCGCTGGCGGTGGCCGGCTGGCAGGGCTGGAACTGGTGGCAGCGCCAGCAGTCAGCACAGGCCTCGGCCCTGTTTTCCGGGCTGCAAACGGCAGCGGTGCAAAAAGACGCCAAGCGGGCGCGCGAACTGGCCGGCGAGCTGATCGACAAGTATTCCTCCACAGCGTATGCCGGCATGGGCGCGATGATCGCGGCGCGTACGCAGCTTGACGCAGGTGACGCGAAGAACGCCCGCGCCCAATTGGCCTGGGCCGCGGAGAACGCCAGGGATCCGGGTTTGCGTGATTTGGCCCGGCTGCGCCTGGCGGCCGTGATGCTCGACGAGAAAGCCCACGACGAGGCCATGAAGCAGCTTTCCACGGAACCGGCGGCCGCATTTGCGCCGCGCTTCGCCGAATTGCGCGGCGATGTTTTTGCCGCTCAGGGCAAGACCGCCGAGGCACGCAATGCCTACGATGGTGCGCTGGCAAAGTTCGACGCGCTGGCCAAGGATGATGAAACCCGGCAGCGCAGCGGCTACAAGGAAGTGGTCCAGGCCAAGCGCGATGCATTGGGTACACTGGGTACGCCGGGTACGCCGGGAGCGAACAAGTGAAGCAAAAGCCGCTGCCCTTGATTGCGGTGGTTTCAGCGTTGTTGCTGGGGGCCTGCTCGACAGTCGAGAAGCTCAATCCTTTCAGTTCAAGCGCGCCCAAGATCAAGCCCGCGGAGCTGGCCGCAATCCAGTCGACTGCGGAGCTGAAAAGCCTGTGGCAGGCTGGCGTGGGCAGCGCAGGCGAGTTTACGTTTTCGCCCGCTGTAGTCGGTAGCAGCGTGTATGCCTCCGCCCGCGACGGCACCCTGGCCCGTTTCGATGGCGGGCGTCAGGTCTGGCGGATTTCCGCCGGCCAGATCATTTCCGGGGGTGTCGGCAGCGACGGAAAAATGGTGGTGGTAGGTACTCCAAAGGGAGAAGTGCTGGCCTTTGATGCGGGAACCGGACGCGAAATCTGGAAGGCGCGCGTGAGTTCCGAAGTCCTGGCAGCGCCGGCCGTGGCCGACGGACTTGCCGTGGTTCGCTCCGGCGATTCGCGTATCTTCGGTTTCGATGTCGTGGACGGCAAGCGCCGCTGGGTTTATCAACGCAGCACGCCGACGCTGTCCTTGCGGTCGAATGTGGGCGTGGTGCCGGCCGGAAAAGTTACCCTCGCCGGATTTCCCGGCGGCAAGCTGGTTGCCATCGCCAACAACAACGGTGCGGCCGTGTGGGAGGTGACCGTTGCCCTGCCCAAGGGCGCGACCGAACTGGAGCGCGTCGCCGATGTCACCAGTTCGCCGGTCGTGAGCGGCGGCAGCGTTTGTGCGGCAGCGTTCCAGGGAAGAGTCGCCTGTTTTGACATCACCAGTGGCAATACGCTCTGGTCGCGCGACATGTCCTCCAGCGCCGGCCTCGATCTGGACAGCCGCTACGCGTATATCGCCGACGACAAAGGCGCCGTGCATGCACTCGATCGCAACAGCGGGGCGAGCGTCTGGAAACAGGACAAGCTGGCCAATCGCGGACTTTCGCGTCCGCTGGCGCTCGGGCCTCACGTCGCGGTAGCAGACTATCAGGGCGTGGTGCATCTGCTGCGCCGCGAGGACGGTGCTTTTGCCGCGCGTGCCACAACCGACGGCAGCGCCGTGCGGGCCGAGCCGACGTTGTTCGGCGCCGGCCTGCTGGTGCAGACTGCAAATGGCGGTCTGCATGCGCTGGAAGCTCGTTAGGCTCTCGATTGTCCACCATGCGCATCAAGCTCTGGAATCCGGCGGCGCCGGCTTAGGATGAAGCCTACTCTCGTGATTGTCGGCCGGCCGAATGTCGGCAAGTCGACCCTGTTCAACCGCCTCACGCGCTCGCGCGACGCACTGGTGGCCGATCAGCCGGGGCTGACCCGGGATCGCCATTACGGTCATGGCCGGCTGGGAAACAAGCCCTATCTGGTGGTGGATACCGGCGGCTTCGAGCCGCAGGCCAAGGAAGGCATCGTCAAGGAAATGGCGCTGCAGGCCGAGGCCGCGATCGCCGAGGCCGATGTGCTGATTTTTGTGGTCGACGTACGCACCGGCCTGACCTCGCAGGACAAGGTGATTGCCGATCTGCTGCGCCGGAGCGGACGTCCGCTGTTGCTCGCGGCGAACAAGGGCGAAGGCATGGATCGAGCGGTGGTCGCCGCCGAGTTCTACGAGCTTGGCTGCGGCGCTCCCTGCGTGATTTCCTCGGCCCATGGCGAAGGCGTGCGCGAACTGGTCGAGCTTGCGCTGGCGCCGTTTCCCGATGAGGGCGACTCGGACGAAGAGTCGGGCGGTCCCCGGGTGGCCATCGCCGGCCGGCCGAATGTCGGCAAAAGCACGTTGATCAATACGCTGCTCGGCGAAGAACGCGTAATCGCCTTCGACATGCCCGGCACCACCCGCGACGCCATCGAGGTTCCCTTCGAGCGCAACGGTCGTGCCTACACCCTGATCGACACGGCCGGCCTGCGGCGCAAGGGGCGGGTATTCGAGACCATCGAGAAGTTCTCGGTGATCAAGACACTGCAGGCGGTCGAGGAAGCCAATGTGGTGGTGTTGATGGTCGATGCCACCCAGGAGATTTCCGACCAGGATGCGCACATCGCCGGTTTCATCATCGAGGCTGGGCGGGCGCTGGTGGTTGCGGTGAACAAATGGGATGCGGTGGATGACTACCGCCGCGAGCAGATCAAGCTGGACATCACGCGCAAGCTGAACTTCCTCGGCTTTGCCAGCGTCCATTACGTTTCCGCGCTGAAAGGGCAGGGCATTGCCGGAATCCTGTCATCGGTCGACAAGGCCTACGCCGCGGCGATGGCCAAGATGTCCACCCCGAAGCTGACCAGGGTGCTGATTGCCGCCCAGGAAAAACAGACGCCACCGCGTCATGGAGCGTTCCGTCCCAAGCTTCGATATGCCCACCAAGGCGGCAGCAATCCGCCGATCATCGTGATCCACGGCAATGCGCTGGAGCACATTCCGGCGTCGTATACCCGCTTTCTGGAGCGCTATTTCCTTGAGGCCTTCAAGCTGCAGGGCACGCCGTTGCGCATTCAATACAAGACCACCACGAATCCCTACGCCAGTGAAGGTCGGCCGGCAAAGCAGAAACTCCGCCGCGAAAAGTGAAAGTCGGCGCTGGTGGCACGGCGAACCAAAATCGATTACAGTATTTGACTCAAGAAACCAGCAGTTCTAAAAGGATCACCAACATGAGTAATAAAGGGCAAATGCTACAAGACCCGTTTCTGAACACCTTGCGTCGCGAACACGTTCCGGTTTCCATCTACCTGGTCAATGGCATCAAGTTGCAGGGCCAGATCGAATCCTTCGACCAGTATGTTGTTCTGCTCAAGAACACGGTGACGCAGATGGTGTACAAGCACGCCATTTCAACCGTGGTTCCTGCCCGCCCCGTCAATTTCGCCCAGGAAGCCGAAGCCGATTGATCGCTTCATCGTGTCGCTGGCGATTGCCGTGAGGGCATCGCCCTGATGTTTGAGCGTCCTGCCAGCGGCGAGAATGCAGTTCTGGTCCAACTCGATTTCGGCGAAGGCGACTTCGCCGAGCGGCTTTCAGAGTTAAATCTGTTGGTTGGCAGCGCAGGTGCGCGTTCGCTGGCCGTAATCTCCGGCAAGCGCGCGAGACCTGACCCCGCGCTCTTTGCGGGGAAGGGCAAAATCACCGAAATCGGCGATGCCGTTCGACTTCACGAGGCCGACGTCGTAATTTTCAATCACGAGCTTTCCCCGGGCCAGCAGCGCAATCTCGAACGTACCCTGGAGTGCCGCGTGGTCGACCGCAGCAGCCTGATTCTGGATATCTTCGCCCTGCGCGCCAAAAGCCACGAAGGCAAACTCCAGGTCGAACTTGCCCAACTTCAACATCTTGCTACCCGGCTGGTGCGCGGCTGGACTCACCTCGAGCGACAGAAGGGCGGTATCGGCCTGCGTGGGCCCGGTGAAAAGCAACTCGAAACCGACCGTCGTCTGCTGGGCAAGCGAGTCTCGTTACTCAAGGATCGACTGAAGCAACTGGAGCGCCAACGCAAAGTACGCCGGCGCGCGCGCACCCGCGGCGAAGTGCTGGCGATCTCGCTGGTCGGCTATACCAACACGGGCAAGAGCACCCTGTTCAACGCCTTGACCAGGGCCGGCGCGTATGCCGCCGACCAGTTGTTCGCCACGCTGGATACGACGTCGCGCCGGCTATTCATAGAGGGTGCCGGGCCGATTGTTCTGTCGGATACGGTCGGCTTCATTCGCAATTTGCCGCATGCCCTGGTTGCGGCATTTCAGGCCACTCTGGAAGAAACAGCGCAAGCCGATTTGCTGCTGCACGTGGTTGATTCCTCCAGTCCCGACCGCGACCAGCAGATTCAGGCGGTAGGCGCAGTATTGACTGAAATCGGTGCGCTCGAGGTGCCACAGATCATGGTGTGGAACAAGATCGACCTGACCGCGGCCAGCGCCGCAATCGAGCGTGACGACTGTGGTAACATTTCCGCCGTTCGACTCAGCGCCCGCAGCGGAGCAGGGCTGTCCATGCTGCGCGAGGCTTTGGCCGAGGTGGCAAGCCGGCATCATGATCTTGCCACTGCCGCAGCCTGAGTATCCTCTTACTGTTTTTCCTTCTTCCACTACCCAAACCATACACACGTGATAGCCGGAATCCTCATGTCTCTCAACGACCACGGCTGGGGCAATCAGCCCGGTGGCGGCAAGCGCGGTGGCGGCAACCAAGGCCCTCCCGATCTCGAAGAACTCTGGCGCGATTTCAATCGCCGCCTGTCCGGCTTGTTCGGTAACAAGGGTCGTGGCGGTGACGGCGGCGGTGACGACGCGGGAAACCGCATGCCCTCGATCAGCCCGAAACAGTTTGGCGGCGGCATCGGCATCATCCTGATGCTGGTGGCGGTGGTCTGGCTGGGCAGCAGCTTCTACATTGTCGATGCCTCGCAGCGTGGTGTGGTTCTGCAATTCGGCCGCTTCAAGGAAACTACCGAACCAGGTCTGCGCTGGCGTTTGCCGTGGCCGATCCAGACCAATGAAATCGTCAACGTCACGGGTGTGCGCACGGTCGAAGTCGGCTATCGCGGCTCGGACAAGAACAAGGTACTCAAAGAGGCCCTGATGCTGACCGACGACGAGAACATCGTCAATGTCCAGTTCGCCGTACAGTACCTCCTGTCCGATCCGCAGGCCTACCTGTTCAACAACCGCCATCCTGATGATGGAGTCATGCAGGCGGCGGAAACCGCGATTCGCGAAGTGGTCGGCAAGAACAAGATGGACTTTGTGCTCTACGAAGGGCGCGACCAGATCGCCGCAAATACTCAGAAACTGATCCAGGAAATCCTCGATCGCTACAAGACCGGCATCCTGGTTCGCTCCGTAAATATGCAGAGCACCCAGCCGCCGGAGCAGGTGCAGGCTGCCTTCGATGACGCCGTCAAAGCGGGACAGGATCGCGAGCGACAGAAGAATGAAGGCCAGGCCTACGCCAACGACGTAATTCCGCGCGCGCGCGGTGCGGCGTCGCGACTGATGGAGGAAGCCACCGGCTACCGGCAACGCATCATCGTCACGGCCGAGGGCGATGCATCGCGCTTCAAGCAGATCCTTGCCGAATACAGCAAGGCGCCGGAAGTAACGCGCAGCCGCATGTATCTGGAAACCGTACAACAGGTCTACGCCAATACCAGCAAGGTGATGATGGACTCCAAGGGATCCGGCAACCTGCTCTACCTTCCTCTCGACAAACTGATGCAGGTGACAGGTACTGCAACTGCCGCACCGGCGACGGTCGAGGTAGCCCCCGTACCACGCGTGAATCCGGGAGCGGCGGTAGCCACGCCCGATGCTCCGCCACAGACGGAGCGCACCGCGCCGGGTGATGCGGGCGCGCGCGGCAACCTTGGCTCGCGTCAACGGGGAGAACGTTGATGCAGCGCCATCTGTCTTTCATTGCTTCATTCATCTTAGGCCTGCTTGCGCTGTTCGCCATGACGATCTTCACGGTCGATCAGCGGCAGTTCGCCATCATTTTTCAGCTTGGCGAAATCAAGGAAGTCGTTTCCGAACCCGGTCTGGCATTCAAGTGGCCGTTGATCCAGAACGTGCGAATTTTCGACAAGCGCATCCTGACACTCGACGCCCCCGAGCCGGAGCGGTTTCTGACCGCCGAAAAGAAGCCGGTGCTGGTGGATTCCTTTGTCAAATGGCGCATCAACGACGTCAAGCTTTACTACGTTTCGGTCGGTGGCGATGAGACTCTTGCCAAAACGCGACTGTCGCAGACCGTCAATGCGGGCTTGCGCGAAGAGTTTGGCCGGCGCACGGTGCATGACGTTGTCTCCGGCGCGCGCGACGACATCATGGTCGTGGTTAAGAAGAAAGCCGACGCAGAGATGCGTGCGATCGGTGTCGAAATTGTTGACGTGCGACTGAAGCGGGTCGACCTGCCGCCGGAAGTCTCCGAGTCGGTATATCGCCGCATGGAAACCGAGCGCAAGCGAGTGGCCAGCGAGTTGCGCGCCGAGGGCGCCGCGGAAGCCGAGAAAATCAGGGCCAATGCCGACCGGCAACGCGAGGTGATCCTCGCCGAGGCCTATCGCGATGCGCAGAAGATCAAGGGCGAGGGCGATGCCAAGGCAGCGGGAATTTACGGCCGTGCTTTCGGCGAGAATGCCGAGTTCTACGCCTTCTATCGCAGCCTCGAAGCCTATCGCGGCAGCTTCAGGAACAAGAGCGACCTCATGGTTATCGAACCCAATTCCGAGTTCTTCAAGTACCTGAAGAACAGCGGCAAGGGCAAGT
>Ga0073899_10004181_pt1 | contig 12686 bp, 14 predicted proteins | sample KloWWTmetaKNB5Ph_FD_88975 | JGI IMG/M metagenome (GOLD analysis project Ga0073899, IMG submission 88975) | Active sludge microbial communities from Klosterneuburg, Austria, studying microevolution and ecology of nitrifiers - Klosterneuburg... | ecosystem: Engineered > WWTP > Aerobic digester >... | reverse complement strand
GCTGTTCTATATAACCGCGCTCGTCGTGAGCCCAGTGCCGAATGGCCTTGCCATAATATCTTTTACCATCGATGATATCAGCTTTTGTAACGAGTTCAGAGTCGGTTATTTCGGATCGCTGTAATCGTACAGTGGCTAGTTCAGCTTCGTCAACTACAACCTTAAACACAAACTGGTAAGTTTGCGCGATATCGCTGATACGGTCTGCGACGAATAAAAACTCCGCTCGATCACGATCAAGTCGTATTCCCACCTCCTCAGCAACTTCGCGTATTGCGGCCTCTAGCGGCGTTTCACCGTGATCGATGAACCCACCAGGGAATGTCCAATATGGCTTATAGTGAGCTTTTACTATAAGTGCGCGCCCGTCTCTAGTCTCAATCACCAATGCGGCACTTGCCGCACGCTGCTTTTTAGAATCGATGACCCGCTTGGCGCGCTCGGAAAACATTACTTAGCGAACTCTATAGCCCGAGTTTCACGAATAACGTTGACTTTGATTGTCCCAGGATACTGCATCGTACTCTCGATCTTTGTCGCAATATCGCGTGCAAGTTTGATTGCAGATAGATCGTCAATTGATTCGGGGCGTACGATAACGCGCACTTCGCGTCCAGCGCTGATAGCATATGCCTTGTCGATGCCCTTGAAGCTTGTCGCGATGTTTTCAAGATCGCGCATACGCTCGCCAAAATTCTCGGCAGAGATATTGCGTGCGCCAGGTCGGGCAGCCGATACTGCATCGACAACACGGACGACAAGTGCTTCGGCAGTCGTGGCCTCAATATCATCATGATGTGCTTCGATAGCGTGAACAATCCGCTCATCCATACCAGCTTTTCGAGCGAGCTCAGCGCCGATATGGTGGTGCTTGCCTTCTACTTTATGCGTGACTGCTTTACCGATATCATGCAGTAGCGTAGCAGTCTTTGCGATACGTACATCTGCTCCAATTTCTTCGGCAATAAGTCCAGCAAGATGGGCCATCTCAGTACTGTGGAGCAAAACGTTTTGACCATAGCTAGTTCGGTACTTGAGCTCTCCCAAAAGCTGCAAGAGATCTTTTGGTATTCCCGCGACGCCGACTTCACGTGCGGCGTCTTCTCCCGCATGAATAACGTCTTTCTCAATTTGTTTTTCCGCTTTTACGACAACTTCTTCGATGCGGCCAGGGTGGATTCGGCCATCTTTCATCAACATTTCCAGCGTCACTCGAGCAATTTGGCGACGGATTGGATCAAAGCTTGAAAGAACAATCATTCCAGGGGTGTCATCGACGAGGATGTCGACGCCAGTCGCACGTTGCAATGCTTGGATATTCCTACCCTCCTTACCAATGATACGACCCTTCATTTCTTCGTCAGATAGCTTGATGGCAGTAACTGTGCGTTCAGCAGTAACATCGCTGGCCATACGCTCCATAGCACTTAGAACGACAAGTTGGGCACGCTCTTCAGCATCATCTACGGCATCTTTTTGAAGCTTTGTGACGAGACCGAGGAGGTCCTGCTTGATATCGCGTTCAGTCATCTGCATCAATTTTTCAGCGGCGTCTTTCTTTTTGAGGCCTGCGATCTTTTCAAGTTTCTCTTGTTGGCGTGTCCGTATCTCGCGGATTTCATTTTTCAACGCATCGAGTTCGTCCTCTTCAGTGCGCAAGCGATCTTTCCTCTTGTCGAGTTCGTCAAGTTTGCGATCGAGGTTTGACTCGCGGTCGATAAGTCGATCTTCGATCTTCTTCATCTCGCGGCGGCGTTCGTTTTCTACACGGAGTGCTTCGTCTTTTGCTTTCAAAACAATTTCGCTCGCTTTGGTCTGGGCGCGGGCTATTTCTCGTTCTGCGCTATGTTTACTCGTCGAAATCCTTTGCTTGTCATAGGCAAATTTCCCGCCCACGCCAGCAAATGCGCCAGCTAAAATAGCAGCAATCAGCTCTATCATGATGTGTTCCTTTCTTTGTTTTTCCTCTGCGCCTCGCTACGGCAGTAAAATATACAAATTCGATATGGAAGCAGCAGAAATATCTATAGTTTGAAAAAACAAATGATTTATACGTTAATTAAATACGAAGTAGTCAGTTAAGACTACCCTTATTGTACTCTCTCTAGACTATGTACGGCAAGAATTTTACTTTCGTGGCTGTGTGACAGTAGCTTCGGCGCCATACACTGGCAAAATAATCATATCGTTGTCGCCATTTTCCAGCCGCGCACGAGCTGATTGCTCCCAATCTCTGCCGACCGCACCAACTATTGGTACCTTTAGCGTATCTGCAATGGTATTAAGCACAACCAAACCGATGCGGAGACCAGTAAAGCTTCCAGGCCCTTGATACGCCCCGATTCCTCTTATGTCTCGCAACTCTTGGCTATGTTCAGCTAGTTTATCGCGCAAAAACGCGTGCATGTCACGAGCGAGGGTTCTGTCGGCCTGCCACTCATATCTGAATTCTTGATCGCCATCTAGAAAGATCATCTTGCAGTTCATCTCAGAACTATTCCAAAGCACTATCATGACAATAGCTCCACGAGTGCGAGGCTCGTTGATGGTTTGATATGGAATACGCGTGTCGACTCTGTCGGAGATGAGATCACGATCTGAGTCCGATCTTCCGGTAATACCCCCTCAACGATTTCTGCCCACTCAACGATAGTTACCGTTTCTGGGTCATGCACAGATTCAGATAGCTCAGCGTTCATGATGCCGGCTTCCTGAAGCCGGTAAAAATCATAGTGTGCGAGTCGTATCCTATTTCTCCCCTCGTACAATCGACTGATCGTAAACGTCGGACTCTGGACATCGTCATCGACACCCATGCCCTTGGCGATACCTTTTGTCAGTGCAGTCTTGCCTGCGCCGATATCCCCGACCAACTCAATCACCTCGCCGCCGTGTAGCGACTTACCGAGTTTTTCGCCGAGGGCAAAAGTCTCCTCAACACCAGTTGTCACGATTTCCATATTGGCATTATTATATCATGCAAACCTCTGGCGCATGACCGACAATGACGCTATACTATAGCGTAAGCAGTATGCGTATTTCAGATGAAACACTCGTCAAGTTGCTCGAGCGCAAGGGTGTGGCTACAACAGAGCAACTAGCCCCTCATATTGAAGAGGCGGCTCGTTTAGAGCGCCCACTCCAAGAAATTGTCCTCAACGAAAAACTAATCGATGTCCCGACATTGACTAAGCTTTTCGCCGAATACGCCGATATACCCTACATAGAGATCGACCCGAAAGATATTCCTCAAGACGTGCTCAACAAAATTCCCGAGCGCGTCGCTCGCCAATATAGCGCCGTTATATTTAAGATCGATGAAGACGGCCTCATCCATATTGCGATGGACGACCCCGACGACATCCAGGCCGTAAACTTCATCGAAAAGCAAATCGGTACAAATACCAAAATCTATGTCGCCTCGCTCGACAACATCCTTCTCTGTCTCGAAAATTACCGTGGCGACGTCAACAAAGAACTCAACGATGTTATCGACATCCAGCGCGAAGATGACGGGTCAGTCTCTCAAGTTGCTGAGTCTGAGTTTGCAGAAGACTCTCCGATCGCTCAAACGGTCAACTTGTTGCTTGAATACGCGATCCGCTCGCAAGCCAGCGACGTACATATCGAGCCCCGAGAAGAATACGTACAGGTACGCTATCGTATCGACGGCGTGCTCAAAGAGGTCAACCGCCTGCCGCGCAATGTACTCGGAGCGCTTGTCAGCCGTATTAAAATTCTCTCAAATCTCAAGATTGACGAACACCGCGTCCCGCAAGACGGCCGTTTCAAGGTAAAAATCGCCAGCAAGCAATACGCCCTCCGTGTCAGCACATTACCAATCGCCGATGGCGAAAAGGTCGTGATGCGTATTCTTGATGAATCTAACCAGGCAATTACGCTCGAGCAACTGGGCTACTGGGGACATTCTCTCGAGATTATTCACGAAGCAATGACAGAGCCAAACGGCATGGTCTTGGTGACAGGACCAACCGGTAGCGGTAAGTCGACCAGTCTTTTCAGTATGCTGACTATCCTCAACAAGCCCGACGTCAACATCTCGACGATTGAGGACCCGGTAGAGTACAAGATCCTCGGAGTTAATCAGACCCAGACTAATTCAAAAGCTGGCATGACGTTTGCAAATGGCCTCCGTGCGCTGCTTCGCCAAGACCCTAACATTATCATGGTTGGAGAGATGCGAGACGGAGAAACTGCCAACCTTGGAGTGCAAGCGGCTCTGACAGGACACCTCGTCTTCACAACACTCCACACCAACAACGCCGCTACCTGCTTGCCTCGTTTGCTCGATATGGGTATCGAGCCGTTTTTGATCGCCAGTACCGTCAAAGCGGTGGTTGGACAGCGACTCGTGCGACGGCTTTGCATGAATTGTCGCCAAAGCTATACCCCCCAACCAGACGAAATCGAGGCCGTAACACATATGTTCAACCTCAAGGACGGTCAATCATTTGCTCATATCCATGAGCTTGAACAGCAGGCATCCGATCAGGCAGTCGGCGGAGAGACCGCATTTGGTACCGATGAAAAAACTATCAAAACACTCTGGAAAGCCGCCCCAGAGGGGTGCGATGAGTGCGCGCACACCGGTTACAAAGGCCGAATTGGTATCTACGAAGTCCTCGGCAATACGATCCCGATGCAAAAGCTAATTGTCGCAAATGCAACCAGCAATCAAATCCAAGACCAAGCTATCCAAGAAGGCATGGTCACGATGCAAACTGACGGCCTCATAAAGGCTCTTCGCGGCAACACAACCGTCGCCGAAGTCCTCAGGGTGACAAAGGAATAACGTTTATGGCAAATTTTCTTTATGTAGCAACCAACTCGACGAACAAGACCGTCACAGGCTCCGTTGAGGCGCAGGATCGCGCAGGCGCGCTCAATCTCCTCGGCTCACAGGGCTTGCGTCCAGTCAGCCTCAAGGAAGGCGCCGAGAAAAAAGCCGGTTTTAGTTTTTCCGACTTCTTGGGTTCGAACAAAGTAAAAGCCGACGATCTCGTCATGTTTACCCGCCAACTCAGTGCGATGGTCAGCGCTGGAGTGCCTATCATCCGTGCGCTCAGCTCACAGCGTGACCACACGACTAGCAAGACACTGAAATTCGTTTGCGGTGGCCTCATAAAGGATGTTGAATCCGGCGCCACACTCGCCGATGCACTCGCGAAATACCCAAATACGTTTAGCGACGTGTACGTTAACATGGTTCGTGCGGGTGAAGCAGCTGGTATTTTGGATGAGATCCTCAAACGCCTTGCCTTGCAGCAAGAAAAAAACGCCACGATGCGCAAAAAGATAAAAAGTGCCATGACATACCCGGTCGTCCTCATGTTCATAACTGTCATAGCCTTTTTCGGCTTGATGATGTTCGTCATCCCTCAGATTGGTAAAATTATCGTCGACCTCGGTGGTCCAGACGCGAAACTACCGCCACTGACGCTGGCAATGCTCACAATTAGTAATTTCATGGTCAAGTACTGGATGTTCCTCATACCTGCAAATGTCGTTGGCATTATCTTCCTGCTTCGATACCTCAAGACGCCAAAAGGCAAATCAATTCTTCACCACATCGTACTAAAGGTGCCTGCACTCAAGCTCATCGTCATCAAAATCTCTGTTGCGCGCTTCGCGCGAACCTTTTCCGCGCTAATGGGTGCCGGTGTGGCTGTGCTCGAAGCGCTGTCTGTGACATCGCGTGCGATTGGCAATGTCGTTTACGAACAACGTCTCGTCGATGCGGCCGAGCTCGTCAAAAACGGCCGATCGCTGTCATCAGTTCTCGATAACGACCCCCTGTTCCCAGCCATTGTGTCGCAGATGCTCGCCGTCGGTGAGGAAACCGGTCAGACCGATGTTGTTCTCGTCAAAGTTGCCGACTTCTACGAAGAAGAGGTCGACGTCGCTATCGATGGGCTTAGCTCCATTATCGAGCCGGTGATGATTCTCATTATGGGGTCTGCTGTCGGCCTCATCGCCGCAAGTGTCATGGGGCCGATTGCAGGCTTATCACAGAGTATAAAGGGCTAAAAATTACATCTCGCTTATGCTATAATTGGGATAACCTGACAACAGTGGGCACCCATGACTAAATTACTATACAAAGACGCTCCTATCATAGGACTAGACATCAGCCAAACGGGCATTAAGATAATGTCCGTTGATGCTCGTAAATGGCTCGTACTCGGATATGGATCGCTTGATCTCGACCCACAAAAAGTCCAAGCCAGTCTCGATGACCCGGAAGACAAATACCTCACCGAGAACATTTCGGCACTATTGCAGAATAATATAGTCGGCCAGCTCAGTAGTGACCACGTCGTCGTCGGTGTCCCGACCGGCAAAGCTTACTCGCGCACGTTCAATATACCCCTCACGCAGGAGAAATCGCTCGCATCAGCAGTCGAGGTTGAGGTAGAACAGTACATCCCTATCCCGATCTCTTCTCTTTATGTGGACTATGAGATTATCTCTCGAACAAAAGAATCGGCAACAGTAGTCCTGTCCGCTGTGCCAAAAGCAATTGTTGATACCTGCGTCAACGCGGCACGTCAGGCCGGTCTGAACCCAGTGATGGTTGAGCCGAGCATCAATGCGGTCGCTCGCGTCATAAAGGCAACCGAAGAAGGTAACCTCTCGACACTAATTGTAGATATCGGTCCTGCTAGCACAGATATCGCAGTACTCGAAGGCGGTGCGATTCGTGTCAGTGGTGGATTGGGGATTGGTGGCAATACTTTTACCCTCGACATAGCAAAAAAGCTCAATGTTGCGCTCGAAAATGCTCACCAGCTTAAGGTGCTGAACGGTCTCAACCCTGGACCGCGCCAATCCAAGATCGAGGCTGCTCTCAAGCCGAGTCTGAACCGCATAGCGACTGAGATTCGAAAGGTCATCCGCTACTACAACGAGCGCCTCAACGAAGAGCACAAGATCGAACAAGTACTTATCGTCGGAGGTGGCAGCAACGTACCGGGAATTGGAGAGTTCTTTACAAACGAACTCGTGATGGCTGCACGCGTAGCGAGCCCATGGCAAAAGCTTGATTTTGGAAAGCTTCAGGAGCCGAGCAAGCAATTTCGACCTCGATACATCACCGTCGCTGGGCTGGCGAGCGTTAAGCAAGAGGATATCTGGAAATGATCAATATGCTTTCTCCTACCGACAAGCGCGAGCTCCTGGCTTCACGCTCAAACAGTCTGATACTTCGATACATTGTCTTCCTGAGCGTCTTTATACTGCTCTTAGTGCTAGAACTAGGTGCGGTCTATGTCATGCTCAACACGTCGAAGCAATCAAATGAAGCGACAATTCGAGAGAACGATCAATTGGCGCTCTCTCAAATTGCAGTGCAAGCACAGGCGGAGCAGTTCCGTAGCGACCTGGCAACGGCGAAGATCATCCTTGACCGCCAAACACCATACACGAGTATACTCAAAACCATATCCGACCTTGTTCCTGGTGGCGTCGTTATGGATTCCATATCAATTGACCCGTCAACCTTCGGTACTCCTGTAGACGTATCGGTCAAAGCAAAAACGTATGGAGATGCTATCGTCTTCCGAAGGAATCTCAGTGATTCTGATAAATTTAGCAATGTTAGCTTCAAGGACATAAACCTAAAAGTCGACGAGCCAAGCCCGTACAAGTACACGTCGACGTTCAGCGTCACCTTCAAAAAGGAGCTTCTCGGATCATGAAAACTCGATCTCTAACTGCGACAAAACTGCGACTTGCGCTTGTCGGCGCACTCGTCCTGCTTGCGGCAATCGGCACTACAATATTTATCGTTGGCTACAACTCACTCGCTGACTTTGCAGTGGAAACGAGCGCCACAGCAACAAAAGCTGCTGAGAGCAATCGAAAAGTCCAAGAGTTAACTATCACAAAGAGGCAGCTCCAGGAGAATGAAAAGGCTATTGAACGCGCTTCACGAATCGTCGCCGAGAGCAAAGGGTATATCTATCAGGAAGTTATAATAGAGGATCTGAACCGAATAGCTCAACAAAGCGGCTTCCAAATACTAGGTATCACCTTTGGAGACACGACTACTACCGGAGCGGCCGCCCCCACAGCTACTGCCGCACCTGCAGGCCAATCAGCAGCGCCGCTAGCTGGAGGAGTCAAGTCAATCACTGCAACAGTGCGAATCTCGGAAAAAGTAGAGTATAAGGAGATGGTAAAATTCCTCTACGCTATAGAGCAAAACTTGACCAAGATGTCGATTTCAAAAGTGACCCTTTCCAGCAATTTAGAAGATGGCGGCGGCCTCAGCTCTAAAGTCCTTACTGACGAACTTCAAATGGAGGTGTATGTACGATAATGAATAATCCCACGAGCAACCCAGCTTTTTCTCCTATCTGGAAACTTTTACACCGATTCCATGTGATTTTTTTCGTAGTCATTGTATTCGGGAGCTTATCCGTCGCAACCCTGTTCCTCTACGCAACCATTGTTAAGTCGTCTGAAATAACGGCTACGGCAACGACAACATCCTTTGATAAAGAGACTATCGACAAGGTTAATGAGTTAAAGACTGCTGAAGAACAAAATACCAAGCCAAAAGACCCACCGATGAGTAATCGGAATCCATTCTACGAATAGATGTAAGGACTATATGATAATTCTAGGCTCAAAACTAATCAATGCACCGATAATGAGCCTGCAAACAGGCACTGAAGTGGCGCTTACCGAACGCGAACTTATCGACCCTGAAGACCTTGCAATTATTGGCTACGACCTCAAGGGCCCGCTCATCCGCGGCGATGTCGGCACATTTATACGTCTCGCGGACATTCGGGAGCTTAGTGACCTCGGCTTCATCATTGATTCAATCGATGAATTTATCAAGCCGTCAGAAGTCGTCAAGGTGCAAGCTGTACACGAGCTAGGCTTTCAACTAGTGGGCATCGATGTCAGAGACGAAAAACGTAAGAAGCTCGGAAAAGTAATCGATTATACACTCGACACAGGTGGGTTTGTCGTTCAGCAACTTACTGTGCGTAGGCCGTTGATCCACAGCTTCAATGATACCGAGCTAGTCATTCACCGCTCCCAGATCATTGAGATCAGTAAAGATTGTATTGTCGTCCATAGTGAGGCGAAGGTGCCTGAGCCAAGTCGCAATGAGGTACCTGGTGCCTATGTGAATCCTTTTCGAAAGACACGCCCAATGTCAGAAGCCGAACTCACCGACGAACGTTAGTCTTGAGTTAGGGCATTTTTGATGTCATCATAACCAAACCCCTGTCTGGAAAGATATTGCATGAGTTTTTGTTGATCTGGATATCTAGCTTGTTTTTTGGCAATTATCTTCTCTAGCTCAGTTTTATCATCTCGCTCACCGCCACTCATCGCACTTTCAATAATTGAACTATCGACTCCTTTAGCACGCAGTTCGGCGCGTAGCTTGCGTAGGAAAGTGCCTTTTGTCTGGTTGCGGTTTTCGACCCAAAAACGGGCAAAATTCTCATCGTTGACATATCCTCGTTCAACCAATCGGTTGAACGTATCTTCGGCTATATGCTTAGCGACGCCTTCTGCTTCTTTAATTTCACCTGTTCTACTTTTGTATCGACGGGGCAGGGTCTTGCGGTAAAGGTAGTCGCGCACTTCACGAGCACTATGCGGTCGCATCAAACAGTACTCAAGCGCTCGCCCGTATAGTTTTCCGAATTGACTGGCTGTCTCGAGCTCACGGAGCGCCTGTTCATCATACTCTACCCCTACTCTAACGCCGAGGTCTGCAAGCTGATAAAAGTCGAGGCTTAGTCGGTATTTCCCATCGACAGAGATATTGACCCTGTCGGGGTTTTTTGCCTGCACGGATATATTAGTTACTTTCAAGGCTATCCCCTATCTTCCGCATGCCATGGTTTTGAAGTGGAGTTAGAGTGCGTTGGCTTCGGCAACTTTTTCGCGAACTTTTTGTTCGATTTCAGCCATTACTTCTGGGTTCTCCTTAAGATACTTCTTCGACGCCTCACGTCCTTGTCCAATCTTCGCATCCTTATAGTCGAACCATGCGCCAGCCTTTCCGACAATGCCATGGATCACACCGAGGTCGAGGACGTCACCCGTTTTTGATATGCCTTCGTTGTACATGATGTCAAATTCGGCGATACGAAATGGCGGAGCAATCTTGTTTTTCACGATCTTAACCTTGGTACGGTTACCGATAATCTCTTCGCCCTCTTTGATCTGTCCAGTGCGACGGATGTCAGCACGCACGCTCGCATAAAACTTCAGCGCATTTCCACCGGTTGTCGTCTCAGGGTTGCCGAACATGACACCGATCTTCATTCGAATCTGATTGACGAAAATGACAGTTGCGTGTGACTTATTGATGATACCCGTTAGCTTGCGGAGTGCCTGACTCATCAACCGAGCCTGGAGCCCCATGTGGCTATCGCCCATATCTCCGTCGATTTCTGCTTGTGGAACGAGTGCAGCAACTGAGTCGACAACAATGAGGTCAACCGCATTTGAACGAACGAGAGTTTCTGCAATCTCAAGTGCCTGCTCTCCATTATCTGGCTGCGAGACTAGCAGGTTGTCGGTATCTACGCCCAGCTTCTTTGCGTATGCAGGGTCGAGCGCGTGTTCGGCATCGATAAATGCAGCCGTGCCTCCCTGTCGTTGCACTTCAGCGATTGCATGCAGCGTTAGTGTCGTTTTACCCGAGCTCTCTGGCCCGTATACTTCGATGATGCGACCCTTTGGGTAACCGCCACCGAGTGCGATATCAAGACTCAAGCTACCACTCGAGATCAGTTCGACATCGACTTTCTTGGTATCTCCAAGCTTCATGATAGAGCCATCACCAAACTGCTTAGTGATTTGATCCATCGCGAGTCCAAGTGCTTTTAGTTTACCTTCGTTGGCAGTTGGTTTTTCGGCCAGTGTCTTGCTTTCGGTCTTTTTTGCCATATTAGAGGTCCTCCTATTTCTGGTGTCTATTATACGCACCCCGGGGTTTATTTGCTATAATGAACACATATGAAACATCCTCGTGGGTTTACTGTTATTGAGCTTCTTGTGGTTATCGTGCTTGTCTCTGTAGGTTCGTATGTTTTCTACAATGAAAAGACGATTACGGACGCAGTCCGCCGAGACTCTGCACGAAAGGCTGCAATTAATGCGATGTATTACAACCTCGAAGAAGTCTATTTCGAAAAAAACGGTTTTTACCCAAACAAAATTGACAGCAAGACCCTGCGAGCAATGGACCCAGGCCTCTTCACAGACCCAAACGGCGTCAAACTAGGCGAGGCTAATTCTGACTACAGCTACGACGGCGTCGGCTGCTCAACTGACGGCAAGTGTGATGGCTATCGACTCGCAAGCACAATGGAGCGTGAAGCCGAATTTATCAAAACAAATCGAAATAAGTAATTAATCGTCGTTAAAGCTATCCGGCATGTCGACCCGACGTCCGTTTTTGAAGGCCTCAACGGCGTTATTCAAAATAGCAATTGCTTGCTTCGGGTTGCTGACATAATCGAAAAGGTACGTCGTTTCATCACCTTCCGTGCTAAGCCGTATGGAGCCATAATTCAACATAGCCTGGATGGGGCCTTTCTGATCAAAGCTCGCGTCTTCGATATTTAACAGACTCACCGTCTGTTCTTTTCGGCTAAACAAGCTTGTCTGTATCTCCTGGATGACGCTTTCATTAGTGAGGAAGAAGCGGTTACTCATATACACCCAGATTGCAGCGTAGCCGCCAATCAAGAAGAGTATCGTTAGCAGAACACCCATCAAAATCACGAGTCCGTAGCCATTCATGCTAATACCCAGCACCTCTGCAATCAGCGGGAAGTTCATCATCATGCCAAATATCACAGAAATTGCCAGCGCTGTGATGATTACAGTGAACCACATGCCAGCTGGATGGCGACGGATAGCACTCACGATATACTCGTGATCACTGAGATTGAGTGAAGGAAATGCTTCTAGTGACTCATCGTGTCGACGTTTGACTTCTGGCGATATTCTTACTTCCACTGGCTCAACTGCACGGGACATGTGAACGTACTGGGTTGGTGCAGCCGCCGCAGGGGCAGGTGGTGGTGTCGCATAGAGTGGGTTGCCTTCGGGATCGTATGCGACGGGCTTGGGTGGGTCTTGGGGTTGCGTATTATTGTCCATTGCTGCTACCTCGCTATGTGCAATCGATGCTGTCAGAATAATCGGTCAATGCATCGTGTTGATATGACATCATTATATCATGAAGTCAATTCTGACTACTGTTTTTCTAGGTGTCGTCGTGCTTTTTGGGTGACTTTACGACCTCGGGGAGTACGCTCGATAAATCCGATCTGTAACAGATATGGCTCATAAAAATCCTCGATGGTAGAGGCCTCGTCACCCGTTAGTGCAGAAATCGTGTTAAGCCCGACGGGATTATCATCGTAATTGTCGATGATACTTGTCAGCAAGTTGCGATCAGCCGGATCAAGACCTAGCGTGTCAATTTCAAGCATCTCGAGTGCCCTTGTGGTGGTAACCGTATCTATGATCCCGTCACCATTCACATCGGCGTAGTCGCGCACACGCTTTAAGAGCCTATTCGCGATGCGAGGCGTCAATCTTGCTCTTGTTGAAAGCAAGTCAGCCGCGATCGGATCGATTGGGCTCTCCAGGATGTTCGCCGAGCGTCTGATAAT
>Ga0073899_10004180_pt1 | contig 12686 bp, 12 predicted proteins | sample KloWWTmetaKNB5Ph_FD_88975 | JGI IMG/M metagenome (GOLD analysis project Ga0073899, IMG submission 88975) | Active sludge microbial communities from Klosterneuburg, Austria, studying microevolution and ecology of nitrifiers - Klosterneuburg... | ecosystem: Engineered > WWTP > Aerobic digester >... | reverse complement strand
GAAAGCGAGAGCGCCTGGTGCTGGAGACCCCGGCGGAGGGCAAGCCCTTCGACCATGGGATCTTCGCGCTGGTGACCGAAGACTGGCCCGAAGACGAACTGGCCAGGGCGAGAGAGCTCGCGGCGACCGGCGAGGGGTGGCTCCTGCCGGGGTGATCGGTGGGCGCTCTGTGCTCCGAGGGTCGATCGGGCGTACCCTGCGGCCCCGATGACCAGGCCACGCACTCTCCTCCTCGCCGCCACGCTCCTGTCACTCGCCGCCTGTAACGACGCCGCGCCCGCCACCGCGGACGCCGGATCGCTCGCCGCGACCCCCACCGACGCCGCGGCCGCGACGGACGTCGCGATCGCCGCCGACGCCTCGCTCGCTCCCGAGGACGTCCCCGCGCCGGAGCGCTTCTCGTACGTCCCCATGGGCTGTACGCACCGGGTCCGCGCCCCGCTTGGGTCGACCAACAACTCCCGCGACGACCGCACCACCTTCGGCGCGGCGCCTGATCCCCGCGACGTGCACGTCAACTGGCCCGCCGACCCGTCGAGCACCATCGCCTTCCTGTGGCGCACCGACCCGGGTACCCGCGCGACCGTGGTGCAGTACGGGCTGAGCCCCACGGCCCTCGACCAGACGGCGGTCGGCAGCGTCGGCACCGCGGGCCTCACTGGCAACCAGGTGACCGCCCACGAGGTGCACGTCTGCGGCCTCAGGCCGGACACCACCTACCACTACCGGGTCGGCGGCGAAGGGCACTGGAGCGCGGTGCAGCGCTTCAAGACGGGCCCCGCGCCCGGGCGCACGGACTACGACGTGCGCTTCGTCGTGGCCGGAGACTCGCGCGACGATGTCAGCCGCTGGCGCCAGCTCCAGGAGCGGGCGATGGGGGGCATGAACCCTCCGGACTTCGAGGTCTTCACCGGCGACGCGGTGCTCGTCGGGTTCCTCCAGGGCCAGTGGCAGAGCTGGTTCGAGGGCGCCCGCTCCGCAATGTCGACGGTGCCCTTCGTGATGGTTCACGGCAACCACGAGGGGCTGTCGGTCAACTACCTGATGCAGGTGGCGCAGCCGCAGTCGGGGGTCTCCTCACAAGACGAGCTCTACTTCTCACTCGACTACGGTCCGGTGCACCTCGTGGTGCTCAATGACACCCCGCTGCGCAGCGACTACGAGGGCGACGTGCTCGGGACGCAGCTCGCGTGGCTGCGGGCCGACCTCGCGAGGGCCGCGGGCAACCGGGCGCGCGTGCCGTTCATCATCGCGACGCACCACAAGCCGGCCTTCGCCTCGTCGTCGCACTCCGACGAGATCGACACGCAGGCCGTCCGCCGCGGCTGGGCGCCCGTCTACGACGAGTTCGGCGTCGACCTTGTGCTCAACGGACACGAGCACGATTTCGAGCTCAGCAAGGAGATCGACGGCCAGGGCCGGGAGGTCAGCGGCCGCCGCGGCACCCGCTACGTCGTCACCGGTGGAGCGGGCGCCTCGCTCACCACCCTGGGAGCCGGCGCCCTTCAGCCCTGGGGCGCCCACTTCGAGAGCGCGCACCACATCGTCGAGGTGCACGCCACCATGACCCGACTGGAGCTGACGCCCCGCCGTCTCGACGGCACCGTCATCGAGGCCGGGCGGCTCTCCCTCACGCCTCGTACGCCCTGATCAGGGCCGCTCACTCCCTCGCAGCCACCGGGTACAGTCCTCCGCGAACGCCTTCGTACACCGCGCGCATCCGCGCCAGGTCGGCCGGGCGCGTCGTCGCCAGGTTGGTGCGCTCGCCCGGGTCTTCCGTGAGGTGATACAGCTCGAAGCGACCGACGCCCCGCTCCAATAGCTTCCAACCGCCCTCGATGACCCCGCGGCGCAGGCTGTTGTACGGCCCTTCCGGAAGCTCGAGGTAGATCGGCCGCGCAGCCACGGTCTCGCCGCGAAGGTCGCCCAGCAGGCTCTCTCCCGACATCGCATCGGGCGCTTCCTCGGCCGGGCGCTCCAGTCCCAATAGACCCAGCAGGGTCGGCGCCAGGTCGATCTGGCTGCGGGCCACGTCCACCCGCCTCGACGCCATCCCAGGCACGTAGACGATCAGCGGGACCCTCACCAGCTCCTCCCACAGCTCCACCCCGTGCCAGGACATCCCGTGCTCGGCGAAGGCCTCGCCGTGGTCGGCCGTCACCACCACGGCGGTGTGCTGCGCGACGTCCCCGGGCAGCGCCGCCAGCGCGTCGAGCAGCCGGCCCACCTGCGCGTCGGTGAACATCACCTCCCGGAAGTACTTCGCCCGCTCCCCTCGACCGAAGAGGGGGAGCTCGGGGTGATCGACGTATTGCTTGTGGGGATCGAAGAAGTGCGCCCACAACATGAAGCGACCGCCGGCGCGAGCGCTCTCTTGCATCAAGGCAATGGCCCGATCGGCCACGCGGTGGTCCGCGAAGCGGGTCTCCTGCTCGCCGGAGGGCTGGGCGGACATGTCCCAGGTGTCGATGCCCTGGGTCAGCCCGAAGCGGGGCTCGAAGTAGAAGTGCGAGGCCGCTCCCGCGGTGCGAAAGCCTGCCTGCTTCAAGCGCTCTGCCAGGAAGACGTTGCCCGCGAGATATCGGGTGAAATGCTGCGCGTCCCGAGGACACTCGGTGGGATATCGCCCGGTCATCAGCGGGCCGATCGCCCGACCCGTGTACGAGCTGATCGCATAGGCGTGATCGAAGACCACCGAGCGCGCCGCGAGCTCGTCGAGACGGGGGGAGATGGGGTGGGGGTTGCCCGCGTAGTGGAGGTCCCAGCGGAGGGTGTCCACGGTCACCAGGATCAGGTTGTCGATGCGAGGCAGCGCCGGCGCGGAGGGCGAGGGAGGTGCCTCCACGGGACGGGCTCTGCGGGGAGGAGCCACCGCGTCGGAGCCCGAGCAGTCCTCGTCGATGCGGTTGCCGGGGAGGTCGGTCGCGCCGGGGTTGATGGAGGCGCTGCGGTCGTCGCAGTCGCCGCCGCCGAAGTGCCGGGCGAAGCCGTCGCGGTCGGCGTCGGTGCGCTTGCGGAGCAGTCGAAGCACCGCGCGGGGCAGCGTCGGGCGGGCGTCGATGTCCACCACCACGGGGCTGCGCTCGAAGCGGGTGGCGTCGAAGCCAAGCGCCGCGACGCCCAACACCACCGCGAGCGCGAAGGCGGGGACGGCGAAGCGACGCAGCGGGAGCATCAGCGCGAGGGAGAGCGCACCGATGACGCCGAGCTGTAGCACCGGGGTCAGGTCGAGCTCGGGCTTCTTCAAGACGCCGAAGCCCGAGAGGAGGAAGGCGGCGCGGGTGAAGGTTCCGTCTGGGTTGCCCCAGTAGACGCCGTGGGCGGCGGTAGCGAGGGCGAGCGCGAGACCCACCGCGGCGGAGACGCCCAGCACCGTAGGCAGCGGTCGCTGCGCGGGGACGCGAGGCGCCACGAGGCGAGCCGCGAGGGCGAGGAGGGAGAGCGTCGCGAGGGTGAGCAGCAGCAGCGCGAAGGACTGCGCGAAGGCCGCGAGCCCGACGTGGTGGTAGGCGGTGAGGAAGTGCCGCCCGGCGAGCGAGACCAGGGCCATCCAGAGCACGGCGGTCACGGGAGCGAGCAGTAGCAGCGAGGCGGCGATCGGGAGGCGCGGGGCGATGCGGGAGCGCAGCCGGTCGAGCATGGCCGGAGAGGCGAGCAGCGCCAGAGGGACCAGCGCGGCGCCCACCGCGAGCCCGGGGATCACCAGCAGGCCGGCGAGGCGGAGCCCGAGGTCGAGGTGCTGCCCCGGGGGGGCTTTTACCGCGGAGAGTAAACCGACCGCGAGGCCCGCGAGCGGACCGGCGGCGAGGGGGACCAGGGCACGATGGAGCGCGCTGCGCATCGGGGGAGCGCTCAGCGGCCGGTGAAGACGGCGGGGCGCTTCTGGAAGAAGGCCGTGATTCCTTCGATGCAGTCCTGCGAGCGGAGGCACTCGGTCTGCGCTGCGCCCTCGTCGCGGAAGGCCTCGTCGAAGCTCTTGGAGAGGCCGGAGCGCACCAGGCGCTTGATGTGCCCGATGGCCAGCGGGGGGCCGTTGACCAGCTTGTCGGCCATGGCGGTGACCGCGGCGTCGAGCTCATCGGGGGCGACCACCTTCGCGACCAGGCCGAAGTGAAGCGCCGAGGCGGCGTCGAGCTTCTCTCCCAGGAGGGTCAATTCGAGGGCCTTGGAGAGGCCGATGAGGTGGGGGAGCATCCAGGTTCCGCCGCCGTCGGGGATGAGGCCGATGCGGACGAAGCCCTCCTGGAAGTAGGCCCTGGAGGTGGCCACGCGGAGGTCGCACGCCAGCGCGAGGTCGCAGCCGAAGCCGTACGCCACGCCGTCGACCGCGGCGATGGTGGGCAACGGCGAGGAGACGATGGCGCGCACGAGGTCCTGGAAGTGGGCGAGGTGGGTCTCGACGCTGGCGATGAGCTCGGGGCCCTGGGCGATCGCGTAGCGCAGGTCGGCGCCGGAGCAGAACGCCCCGCTGCGCCCGACGATCACGATGGCGCGAGCGCCCGCGGGGACGGCCCCGTCGACGCCCGCCCGCAGCGCGCCGAGCACGTCGGGGTCGAGGGCGTTGCGGCAATCCGGGCGGTCGAGGGTGATCCAACGGGCGCCGCCGCGGTCTTCAACGCTGACTCCTGACATCTCTACGGTTCTCCTTTGGGCTCTTCGGGGGTTCCGTCCGCGAAGGTGTGACGGGAGGTGGGGCTGAAGTCCGGCATCGTCCGAGGCCCCGCCACGGGTGGTGGTGGCGGCGGCGGCGCGAAGTCCGCGTCGGTGCCTTCGACCGGGGTGAGCTCGACGGTGTGCACGACACCCTCGGGCGCTGGCATCGCCGTGTAGAAGCGCGTGGTGCGGTAGTAGTCCACCGCCTCGCCGACCAGCACCCGCAGCACCGACGCGACCGGGATCGCCGCGAGCAGCCCGATGAAGCCCGCCACCTTGCCGCCCGCGAGCAGCGCGAGGATGACCCACACCGGGGAGAGCCCGATGGATCCGCCGACGATGCGCGGGGTGACGATGGTGATGTCGACGAGGTGCACGAAGACCATGTAGCCGATGACCGCGAGGCAGGCGCCGGTGCCGCCGTCGAGGAGCGCCAGCAGCGACGCCACGATGAGGGCGATGAAGAACCCGACGTAGGGGACGACCGTGAGGATGCCCGCCAGGATGCCGATGCCCACGCCCGCGGGGACCTTCAGCGCGGTGAGCCCGACGGCGAAGAGGGTTCCGAGGATGAGCATCGCGAGCGCCTGGCCGCGGACGTAACGGCCGAGCGCGGCGTTGACCTTGGTGGCGATGCGGGAGAAGTCGTCGGCGGCGCGCCGGGGGACGAGCTCGGACACGCCGTCGAGCAGGCGGTGGTAGTCGAGCAGCAGGTAGAAGGCCATCGCCGCGACGATGACCGACTCGAGCACCTTCTCGATGATGGAGATCGAGACGTCGGCGGCGGACTGCACCATGCCGAGGCTGCGGCGAGCGATCTCGTCGGTGCGCACGCCGGCCTGGGCGAGCCACGACTCCGCGGTGACGGGGATGCGCACCCGGTAGCGGTGGCGGAGCGAGACCAGGAGGTTGTTGGCCCAGGGGATCCACTCGTCGCGGAGCTTGCGCGGCAGCGACGTGAGCAGGTCGGTGATCTGGCGCACGATGTCGGGCACCACGAACCAGATGGTCAGCGTGAAGACCACGCCGATGACCGTGAGCACCAGCACGATGGCGAGGGGCCGGGGGACGCGCAGCCGCTCGAGGCGCATCACCAGCGGGTCGAGGAGGTAGGCCACCGCGAAGGAGGCCCCGACCAGGCTGAGCAGGTCGCGGAAGTACCACGCGAGGAAGAGCGCGACGCCGACGACGAGCCAGGGGAGCAGCGCCCGTCGAGGCGCGGTGGGAGCCACGAGGCGCAGCGGCCGCGGAGAGCGAGGAGCGATGGGGTCAGTCACGGGCGAGGGAGGCGCACTCTCGCACAACGACCCTGACAATCAACGCGATGCAGCCACGCGCGCGCCGGGGACTTGCGCCGGAGAGGTGTACTGTGCGAATGTTCAGTGGTCCCCCGCGGCGCATCGCGGAGGGCGCTCACGAGGAGGTGCGGCGATGGAAGCAGGCGCGACGGTGGTGACGCGACAACTCGACGGGGTGCTGCTGGTGTTCTCGCGCTTCGAGGGCATGTGGATGGTCGACTGCGAGAGCGAGCCGGCCAACGACGACGGCCCGTGGTGCGAGGGCGCGACGGCGGTGGCGCGCGACGACGTGGCGACGCTCGACGACGCGGGCCGGCGGGCCTTCCATGCGCGGCAGTTGCGCAAGCTGGGCCTCGCCTCGCGGGGCTCCGGGGCGAGCGTGCTCTGGTCGATGATCGCGGACTTCGACAGCTTCGCTCCGTAGCCCGTAGAAGGGGGCGCAGCGCATCCACTGGTTGCGCTGAGGGCACGGGAGGGAGTAGAGCCAGCGCCGAAAGACGGGCGCGCAAGCGGGGCGTCCGTGTGAGGGATGCACGCCATGTCGATGAAGCGCTCGAAGAAGGCCTCTGGTTCTACCCGTGGAGGAGCTTCGGATGGCTCGCTCGGGTTCAATCCTCCCAGCACCGAGGTGCCGACCTGGGACACCGCCGTCGGCGCGCTCGAGTCCGAGACCTTCACCACCTACGCGCCCGCGCAGACCTACAAGCGCGACACCCTGCTTGATCACGCGAAATTCGGCCGCGGCAAGGTGCTCGCGGTCGACGGGGGCCGCATCGAGGTGCTCTTCAGCGACGGCGTGAAGAAGCTGGCGCACGGAGTCTCTTGAGTTCTTAGGAAGAGTCGTGCTAGGTAGCTTTTCCGCTCGGGACCAACGAGCTTTGGAGGCGTGGCCGAGTGGCCGATGGCAGCGGCTTGCTAAGCCGTCGATGGGGAAACTCATCCGTAGGTTCGAATCCTACCGCCTCCGCAATAACACCCCTGGAGGGTGTCGCCCATGACCGGGGGGTTTGCCTCCCGGCTCCAGCGGTGGCGTGGATGGCCCCTGGTAGGGGGCGTCGCCACGCTGCTGCTCTCGCTGTGGTTCGCGACCTCGGCGATCCTCGTGGTGCTGTGGCGCTCGTCGCAACAGCTCAACGTGTCGCGCATCCCGCTGGATGTGTGGTCGTACATCCAGGCGCTGATCTTCGGCGTGGTGGGCGTCGCGGCGCTGCGCCGTCGCCCTCGCGCCCAGCCCTGGGTGCTTGGCGGCGGGGCGATCACGATGATGCTCTCGGCAGCCGCGATGCGCACCAACCGCTGGGACGCGGTGGGCGTCGCCCTCGGGCTGGTGATGCTGATCTCTGGCCTCGGCTGGAAGGTCGACGACTGAGGGAGCCCGTCGCCGCAGGGCGATCCCGTGCTAGGCCCTTCAGGTGTCTCTCCACGCCTCGCTCACTGTCTCCTGTCGGGCCGTCGCCACCGCTGCGCTGATCACGGCCTGCTCCCCCGAGCGCCCCGCGGCGCAGCCCTGGCGCCCGGACCTCCGCCTCCCCACCATCACCTGGACCCACGGCAACGATCCTCGCCTCCGCGTCGAGGGCCGCGCCCGCCCCACCTCCGAAGGGCCGGAGTTTGCGTGGCCGGCGTCGACGGTGCACCTGCGCTTCCGAGGGCGGACACTCGACCTGCGGGTGCGGGACACCCTGCTCGACGACCGCATCCGGGACCATGACCTCGTCGGGGTGTTCGTCGACGGGGTGCTCGTGCGACGGCTCGGGCTTCGGGAGGGCGACGCGGAGTATCGCGTGGCCATGCGGCTGCCCGAGCGAGAGCACGTCGTGTCGCTGGTGAAGCTCACCGAGCCCGAGGCCGGGACGATCACCCTCCTGGGCGTCGGAACCGACGGGCCGCTGGAGGCCGCCACCCCGCCGAGGCCCCATCGGATCCTGGCGATCGGCGACTCGATCACCGCGGGCTACGGGGTCGCCGGTCCGGCGGGGTGCCACTACAGCTCGGACTTCGCGGACGCGTCGAGTGCGTGGGCGACGCGCGCCGCGCAGCTCGTGGACGCCGAGGTCCACGTGGTCGCGTGGTCGGGCCGAGGGGTCATCTGGAACAACAGCACCGAGGCCGACGAGATGATGCCCGCGCTGATGGAGCGCACCCTGCCCGGGGACCGCGACTCCACCTGGGACTGGCGCGCCTTCGTCCCGGAGGCCGTCGTGGTGAACCTCGGCACCAACGACGTGTCGCGGCCGGAGTTCGACTCCGCGACCTTCGAGCGAGGCTACGGGGCGATCCTCGACCGGCTGCGCTCGCGCTTCCCCCGCACCCGCATCGTGGTGGCGCTGGGGCCGCTCATCGCCGACGACGATCCGCGGCCGGGGACCGGGAGGCTCACCCGGATGCGCTCCTCGCTCCAGGGCCTCGTGAGCGCCCGCCAGCAGCAGGGGGACGGCAACATCCGCTTCCTGGAGCTTTACTCGGGTGACCCCGCCGTGGAGGGCTACGGCTGCGACCAGCACCCCAGCGCGGTCACCCACGCCCGGCTCGCGGGCGTCCTCGCCAACGCCCTGTCGGATATCGCCCGTGCGCCGACCCCCTCGGTCGCGTCGCGCAGCGCCTTCGAGTAGTACCAGCCGCTTCGACTGAAAGCTCCTCCATGGGCCCCCGACCAAGCACCTCACTCCTCTCGCTGCTCGCGCTCGCCGCCTGCGCCCCGGAGCTCAAGCCCGGAGCCGATCGCGCGGACGCCTCCGCGCGGCTCGACGTCACGAGCGCCGACACGGGCCGTGACGTTCCCGCCGCCGACCTCCCTCGCGACGCGGCGGCTCCGGTCGATGCGCCCCGGCCGGTGACGTCGCAGACCTCGTGCCCCGAGCCGAGCGAGCCCGGCTGCGGCCTGGTGGAGATCGCCGGCGGCACCTTCACCATGGGCGTCGCCGACGCCCTGAGCGCCGTCGAAGGGTCGCCCGAGCAGCCGAGGATCACCGTCGGGCCCTACGCCATCGACGCGCACGAGGTGACGCTCGCGCGCTTCCGTCGCTTCTGGGCCGTGGCCAAGGGGCTGCCCATGGTGCGCGCCGTGGCGTACCCGGGCGGCGCGGTGAACCTCGCCGAGGGCGTGCAGGAGCCCGACCCGACCACCCTCGAGGCGGCCTGCAACTGGACCCTGTCGCCCGGGGCGCGCGAGCAGCATCCGATCAACTGCATCAACTGGTACACCGCGCAGGCCTTCTGCGTGTGGGACGGGGGGCGCCTCCCGACGGACGCCGAGTGGGAGTTCGCCGCGCGCGGCCGCGAGGTGGGAGGGCTGCGCGCCGGGAGGCTCTACCCCTGGGGCAACGAAGACCCGCTCCCCACCTGCGACCGCGCCCGCTGGAACCAGTCGGCCTGCCCCAACGAGGACGGCGCCCGCACCCGCCGGGTGGGCAGCTACGCCCCGTCGCCCGACCTCCCCGGCGCCCGCATCTGGGACCTCTCCGGGAACATCTACGAGTGGACCGCGGACAACCTCGTCCCCTACGACGGCCCCGACCGCCGCGGCTGCTGGGGCTCCCTGCCGGGCGGCCGGGTCAACCCGGTCTGCAACGTCGAGGAGCGCGGGGCCCGCACCATCCGCGGCGGGTCGTGGTTCTTCACCACCCTCGGCGTGATGCGCTCGGCGTCGCGCTTCGGGGCCGAGATGGGCGGCTCGCTCCCGCTCTACGGCATCGGGCTGCGCTGCGCCCGCACCCGCTGAGCCGCCTCTTCGAAGCCTCGCCCGATTCGTCGTATACACACCGCCGCTCCGATGTCGCACCCGTCGTCAACGCCCGAAGCCACCCTCGCGCCGGACACCCGCTTCGGGCGCTACCGCGTGGTGCGCTGCATCGGCGTCGGCGGCATGGGCGCCGTCTACGAGGCCGTGCACGACGACCTGGAGAAGCGCGTCGCCCTCAAGACCCTGCACCCCTCCATGGCCCGCGAGCCCGAGGCGCGCGCGAGGTTCTTGCGGGAGGGCCGGGCGGCGTCGCGAATCCGACACCCCAACGTCGTCGAGGTCTTCGACGTCGGACAGCATGACGACACCCTCTTCCTCGTGATGGAACACCTCGCGGGAGAAGACCTCGCGGCGCTCATCGCGCGGGAAGGTCCGCTCTCCGTCGAGCGCCTCGTCGACCTGATCCTCCCGGTCATCGCCGCCGTCGCGACCGCCCACGAGGAGGGCGTGGTGCACCGCGACCTCAAGCCCGAGAACATCTTCCTCGCGCAGACCCGCAACGGCGCCGTCCAGCCCAAGGTGCTCGACTTCGGCATCTCCAAGGTCACCGGCGCCCCCAACGCGCAGCGCATCACCGGCGCCTCCTCCATGATCGGGACGCCCCTCTACATGAGCCCCGAGCAGGCCCAGGGCGCCGCCGTCGATGGACGGTCGGACCAGTATGCGATCGGGGTGATCCTCTTCGAGTGCGCCACCGGCCACGTGCCCTTCAACGCCCCGGAGCTCTATCCCCTGCTGCACGCCATCGTGCTCGGCCAGCACGCCTCGCCCCGCTCGCTGCGCCCCGAGCTCCCGGCGGACTTCGAGGCCGTCATCGAGCGCGCCATGGCCCGCGACGCCGACCGCCGCTACGAGTCCCTCCACACCCTCGGTCGCGCCCTGCTCCCCTTCGCCAGCCGCACCAACCGCGGCCTCTGGAGGGAGGTCTTCGGCGCCGCCCCGACCCCCCTGCAACAGCCCGCCTTCGTCGCTCCTCCGACCCCGGTGGAGGCCGGCCCCGCCTCCACGCTGCTGCCCAGGGTGCGCGAGGTCTGCGAGGTCACCAGCACCCTGCGAAAGACCTCCAGGGTTCCCGCCATCACCCTGGGCGTGCTCGCCGCCGGGCTCGTCGCCGCCGCCGCGCTGCTCCCCTCGCGTACCCCCGCGCCGGGCACGAGCGACAGCCCCACCGTCGCCGCCCCCGCGGTGGCGCTCGCTGCTCCTGCGCCCGCTCCGGTGGCGGCGCTCGTTGCTCCTGCGCCCGCTCCCGCTCCGGTGGTGGTCGCTCCGGTGGTGGTCGCTCCTGCGCCCGCGCCCGCGGTGCGTCCGAGAGCCGTGACCACGGTGAGGTCCCGCGTGGCGGCCCGCGCCGACGCCGGAGCCCAGGCGCCCTTCCGGCTGTGCGGCGGGGTCCCGTGTCCGTGAGGCGGTGGGGCGTCGCGCTGGCGATGGCCGGGCTGCTCGTGACGCCCGCGCTCTCTGCGCAGACGACGGGCGATCGAGCGCTCATCGAGCAGGGCCGCACGCTGCGAAGGGCGGGGCGCAACGCCGCGGCGCTCGAAGCCTTCCGCGAGGCCTACGCGCTGAGCCCGACGCCGGAGGCCGCCGGGCAGATCGGCTTCGCCGAGCACGCGCTGGAGCACTGGGAGCCGGCGTCGCGCTTCCTTCGGATGGCCCTCGGCGCGGCGACCGATCGCTGGGTGGTCGCTCAGCGGAGGGCGCTGGAGTTCTCCCTCCAGGAGGTCGAGCGCCACCTGGGGTCGCTGCGTGTGGAGACCGCCACGGCCGACGCCACGATCTCCCTCGATGGCCGCGCCGCGGGGGTGCTCCCCATGTCCGAGGCGGTGCGCGTCGCCGAGGGCCGGGTGACCGTCGAGGTGCGCGCTCCCGGGCACCGGACCGATCGACGCGAGGTGACCATCGCCGCCGGAGAGACCGTGCGGCTCGTGGTGCAGCTCGCTCCGCTGGAGGGCGCTCGCGCGGCGGCGGAGGAGGCTACGGTCGAGGTGCGCCCGGTGGGGCCGACGAGGGTGGTGCTGAGGGACGCGCCGCCCAGGGAGCTGCCCTCCAGCTCGGGTGGGGTCACCCGCGCGCTGGGCTGGGTCTCGCTCGGCGTCGCGGCGCTGTCGCTCGGCGGGGGAGTGATCGCGATGGTGCTGCGCGACGGCGCGGCCGAGCGCTGGAACGACGACGCCCGCTGCCTCACCGGGTCGCGCACCCGGGAGCAGAACTGCAGCAACGACCGGGTGATGGTGTCGACCGCGCACGACCTGATGGTCGGCGGATACGTCGCGGGAGGAGTGCTCGCGGTCGGGGCGATGGTGCTCTTCCTGGCGGCGCCGTCGTCGCAGGAGCGCGCCGCGGGCCCCAGGGTGAGCTTCGGCATCGGCCCCGGGAGCGTCTCCCTCGGCGGGCGGTTCTGATCAGTCGCGAGGCGCGCCGGCGTCGGGGTAGCCGCCGTCCGGGCACACCCGGAAGACCTCGTCCTCGGCGCAGTAGTTCAGTACGCAGAGCGTGATTCGCCCGCAGGAGGCGCCGGCGTTGCAGTCCTCGTCGCGAGCGCACCGGACGCCTCCGTCACGCCCGGCCTCCGGGGCAGACACGCACGCCGAGAGGGTGAGCGCCAGGAGCAGGAACCATCGTCGAGCCATCGTCGCGGAGGGTATCACCAGCGCTACGAATTCGCCGGGTTCAGCGCCCCGAGAGGCCCGCCTCCGCGTCTGTCGGGCTCGCGTCGGCGTCCGTGTAGCTCGCGTCCTCGACGCAGCGACCGCCGTCGCCCGTCGCGTCGCACTCCGCGCTCGCGTCGGCGTCCTGCGCCGGGGCCGCGTCGCTGAAGGAGCCCGCGTCGAAGCCTCCGCCCGCGTCCGACGTCGCGGCGCCAGGGATGTCGGCCCCCGCGCTCGCGTCGACGCTCGGCGGCGCGGTGTCCGTCGGGACCTCTCCCACGTCCGTCCGGGGCGTGCTGCTGTCGTTCGGCCTGCCCAGGTCGCGGGACACCGAGGCGTCGTTCG
>Ga0073899_10004179_pt1 | contig 12687 bp, 12 predicted proteins | sample KloWWTmetaKNB5Ph_FD_88975 | JGI IMG/M metagenome (GOLD analysis project Ga0073899, IMG submission 88975) | Active sludge microbial communities from Klosterneuburg, Austria, studying microevolution and ecology of nitrifiers - Klosterneuburg... | ecosystem: Engineered > WWTP > Aerobic digester >... | reverse complement strand
TGCGCGATTTTTCGGCGCCCGTGATCCTGGACCGCAAGGTTGATCAGGCGCAGCGCGCCTTTCTTCTCGCTCATGACACCGATCCTTTCAACAAATGGGAAGCAGGCCGGGCGCTTGCCCGCGATGTCCTGACCCGCATGATCCTGTCGGGCGAAGACCCGTCGCAGCAGCTTCTTCCGGCGCTGTCGGCGGTGCTTCAGGATGAAAGCCTTGACCCGGCATTCCGCGTGCTTTGCCTCAGGCTGCCATCGGCGGACGATCTGGCGCAGGGCCTGAAGGACGGCGGACATGTGCCTGACCCGGACCGCACTCATGCTGAGACGAAACGCCTGGCCGCCGCCATCGCGCAGCATCTGGAAAAGCCGTTTGAAGCGGCTTTCGCAGCGCTTGCCGACGATGGCCCCTTTTCGCCCGACGCGGCGGCGGCGGGGCGGCGGGCCTTGCGGTTGGCGTGCCTGTCCTACCTCAACCGGCTGGACGGCGGGGCGAAAGCCGCCGCACTTTTCAACACGGCCAGCAACATGACCGACATGCAGGGCGCGCTGGCCTGCCTGATCGAAGCGGGGCGTGGAGAGACAGAACTGGCCGCCTTCTATGACAGGTTCCGCACCAACCGGCTGGTGATCGACAAATGGTTCGCGACACAGGTGTTGCATGCGGCCCCCGATCAGGCGGTCGCCGCCGCGCGGCGGCTGGCGGCACATGCGGATTTCGACTGGAAAAACCCCAACCGCTTCCGGGCGCTGATGGGCGGTCTGTCCGCCAATCATGCCGGGTTCCACCACGGATCGGGCGCGGGCTATGACTTTTACGCCGACTGGCTGATCAGGCTCGATCCGGTGAACCCCCAGACCACGGCGCGCATGTCCACCGCTTTCGAGACTTGGAAAAGGTATGACGACGGGCGGCAAGCCAAGGCGCGGGCGGCCATGGAAAGGATGCTGAATACCCCCGGCTTGTCGCGCGACTCAGGCGAAATGATCAGACGGCTTCTGGGCTGACACACCCATCCGAAAGGATGCGCGCTGTCCGACAATCGCGGACAGCGCGCAATAGTGTTTCTGCGTCGTCCGCAAATGACCGCAAATAAGGGACCTCTGCTAACGGCCTCTCTACCTTTGGGTGTTAGGTTCTGTTCGGGGAATACTGGAACGGCACGGATGACCAGTGAAATCTTTGAGTACCGCAATCAGGCGCGCGGGCCGCGAAACTACATCGCGCTCGGTCTGATTTTGGCGGTGATCTATTCAGCCTGGCAGCAGGGTTGGGGCCTGATGGCCGTGTTTCTGTGCGGGCCGATCCTCGGGTTCGTGCTCGTCCGGTTGATCGAAAACGAAGCCGCAGGTTTTCGTATGACCGAAACCGGGCTGGATTATTACGCGCCCGGCGTCGGGGCTGAAATCAACTGGCATAGCTTGCGTGGGGTGACGATTGCCGGGGATGGCGCAGGCGGGGCGATCTGCGATCTGCATCTGGACGATGGCGAAACCCGCCGCCTGCCCGCGACTGCGGCCTTCGCCCCCGAGCGGCTGGCGCAGGAATTCCGTCTGCGCGGCATCCCGGTCTGGCGGATGGCAGAAAACCAATCGCACTTTGTCGAAATCTGACCTGCGGCGCCCCTGCTACCGGCAATAGTTTTGGGCAGAAGTCCAGCCCGCCAGTTCCGAACGGGTCGATTTCTTACGAAGGGGCATCCAATCCCGTGCGGCGCCAAGCCAGCCGCGGTCGCCCCCGCCGACGACCGCGCCGTCCCGCCCGACATGACGGGCCATCACCCGCACCGCGCAACTGAGGTTGCGTTCGCCATCCAGCAGTGCTGCGCCCGCTTCGCATCCATTGGCGCGCGCGGTCGCGTCAGAAATTTGCATCAACCCCTTGTAGGTGCCCCCGCCGCCGCGCGCCAATGGGTTCCAGCGGCTTTCGAATTTCGCCGCGGCTGACAAGAACCCCACCCAGAAGGCGCGGCGTTGGTCGGGGTTGGCCTCGGCATATCCGGGGCAGAACTCGGCCACGTCGGCGGGAACCGAATTGACCAGCACGGCGCCTTCTGCCTCCAGCGCGCGCAGGGTGGCTTCGGTCCAGGCTGACCCTTGGGGCAAATGATCCCAGCGCGCCGCAGGCAGGAAGCCGGGCGTTTGGGCCTCCGAATTTTCTGCCGCCAGTTTGCAGCCCGTCAGCGCAACGAACGCCAAGGCGCAGGCCCCGAGTTTCACAAAAACCACGCTCACCCCCATGGTGTGATACCCCGCCAGATTGATGATCCTTGGTATCAAAGCAAGCCCTCCACCCCGCGAACAGCGCATTTCTGCCGCCTGATACGCCCCGCGATCGCACTCTGCCCCGACCGTCCGCTTGTCTGCCCCGTGCAGCTTCTTTAAAAGCGGCTCGGACAAGGAAGGATATCCCCATGCTCGACCTCAGCTTTGCTCCCCCGACGCCAAAGGTAATCCATGGCGCGAAAGCGGATTGGGAACTGGTGATCGGGCTGGAGGTTCACGCCCAGGTCGCGTCGAAGGCAAAACTCTTTTCCGGCGCCTCGACCGAATTCGGGTCCGAGCCGAATTCGAATGTCGCGTTCGTCGATGCGGCCATGCCGGGGATGCTGCCGGTCATCAACGAATTCTGTGTCGCGCAGGCGGTGCGGACCGGGCTGGGCCTAAAGGCTGCGATCAACCTGACCTCTGCCTTCGACCGCAAGAATTACTTCTACCCCGACCTGCCGCAGGGCTACCAGATTTCGCAGCTTTACCATCCGATCGTCGGCGAAGGCGAAGTGATCGTCGACATGGCGCCGGGCATCGCGCGCCGCGTGCGGATCGAACGCATCCACCTTGAACAGGACGCGGGCAAGTCGATCCATGACCTTGATCCGACCATGTCCTTTGTCGACCTGAACCGCACCGGCGTCGCGCTGATGGAGATCGTCTCGCGTCCAGATATCCGCGGGCCCGAGGAAGCGGCGGCCTATGTCGCCAAACTTCGCCAGATCATGCGCTATCTCGGCACCTGCGACGGGAACATGCAAAACGGCAACCTGCGCGCCGATGTCAACGTCTCGGTCTGTCGGCCGGGGGATTATGAGAAATATCAGGCGACACAGGATTTCGCGCATCTTGGCACACGTTGCGAGATCAAGAACATGAACTCGCTGCGCTTCATCCAGGCCGCAATCGAATATGAAGCCCGCCGCCAGATCGCCATCATCGAGGATGGCGGCAAGGTGGTGCAGGAGACCCGGCTTTACGATCCCGACAAGGGGGAAACGCGCTCGATGCGGTCCAAGGAAGAGGCGCATGATTATCGCTACTTCCCCTGCCCCGACTTGCTGCCGCTTGAGATTGAGCAGGCTTGGGTGAACGATATCGCCACCACCATGCCCGAGCTGCCGGACGCCAAGAAGGCCCGTTTCATGGCCGACTTCGGCCTGACCGACTATGACGCGAACGTGCTGACCGCCGATCTCGAATCCGCCGCCTTCTTCGAAAGCGTGGCCAAGGGCCGCGATGGCAAGCAAGCCGCCAACTGGGTGATCAACGAACTGTTCGGACGCCTGAACAAGGAAGGCAAAGCCATTGCCGATACGCCGGTCACGGCTGCGCAACTGGGTGGCGTTCTGGATCTGATCGCATCGGGCGAGATCACCGGCAAGATGGCCAAAGATCTGTTCGAAATCCTCTGGACCGACGGCGGCAATCCGGCCGAGGTCGCGGCCGCACGCGGCATGAAACAGGTGACGGACACCACCGCCATCGAAAAAGCGCTTGACGATCTGATCGCGGCCAACCCCGAACAGGTCGAAAAGGCCAAGGTCAACGCAAAGCTGGCGGGTTGGTTCACCGGTCAGGTGTTGAAAGCCACCGGCGGCAAGGCCAATCCGGCCGTCGTCAACCAGATGGTTGCGAGCAAGCTCGGCCTTTGAAAACAACCCGATAAGAAAAAGGCGACCACCGGGGCCGCCTTCTTTTTGTTTGCGATGCGATAGCTCAGGCCCGGCGGCGACGCTTCAGCCCCGCCACGGCCATCAAGCCGCCCAGCAGACCGGCACCTGCGGCCGGCAGCGGCACAGAAGCTATCTGGATATTGTCAAGGAACCCGCCGACGCGATTGGCGCCCCCGGCGGCGGCAAAATTCAGCAGGTAACTGCCAGCTGTGGACACATTGAACAGCACCTGAATCTGGGTCCAGGCCCCTACGGTTGCACCATTGGTACCGTTCGTCACCGTCCCTGTGAGCAGGGAGCCGAAGTTGTAGTTGATCCGGTTCGTCGCGACGCCCGTATTTTCGGGGCTGTACCAGAAGGACAGGATATAGCTGCCGGTCGAAAGCGCGACCGACTGCTGGATGTTCGAGTTCCGCCCTCCATCGAGCGAGATGAAATAGTCACCGCTTTGCGCATCGATGGCGCTGCTCAAATCTGACCGTACCTCGATCCGGTTCCCGGTTGTCGTGGTCCAGCCTTGCAGACCACTGTAGACATTGACCCCCGGCCCCGTCGTCAGCAGCTGACCGAAGGTCAGGCCATTCTGATAGCCCGTGGGGCGACCCGTCGTCCCCTGTTCGAAGCTGCCGTTCAGGATCGGCACGGTCGCGGCCTGTGCTGCACAGGGCAGAAGGGCGATCATGGCAATAGCCGTCGCTTTGAATGTAGTGGCTAAACGTGCGCGCATGATCGCTCCATTGGTCATAGACATGAATTCCTCGCAGGCATGATCGGGCCAGAGAGTTTATGCTTTGTTAGTATTGGTTAATTGCGGCGGCTGTTTGTCGTCAGGGCCGGTGTTTATGGCAAATCCGTGGTTTTGCCCCGTGCTCAGGCTGCGCGGCGTCGGCGGCGCAGCCCCCCCAACAGACCAAGCGCACCAAGGAGTGTGAGACCGGCGGCTGGCGCGGGCACAGTTGCGATGATGCTGATGTCGTCGATCAGCCCCCCCGTTCCGTCCGCCAGGCCCGTGGCGGCGAAACTGAGGTTCATCGTGGTTGCCGTCGGCACGCTGAAGCGCACCGTGACTTCGGTCCAAAGGCCGACCTGCGCACCCAACGTGCCGACCGTGACCAAACCGTTAACGACATTTCCAAGTTTGTAGGCGATCTTATTGGTCGAAGCCCAGTTGCTTTCGGGACTATACCAGAACGACAGGATATAGGTGCCCGCCGCAATCGAAACGGCCTGGGTGATGGTCGAGTTTCGTCCGGTTCCCGCATCCAGGGAAATCAGGTGATCGCCGGAATGTGCATCAATACGCCAACTTGCGTCGGAATGAATCTCAAGCCGGTTTCCGCCGCCGCCACTGACGGTCCAGCCTTGCAGGCCATTGAACGTATCCCATCCCGGCCAGAAGCTGTTGAGCTCCGAAAACCGCAGGCCGAACGAGGTGCCCGTAGGGCGCCCGGTCGTGCCGTTTTCAAAGCTGGAGTTGGCGATTGTTACGGTGGCCGCGCGCACAGGGGCAGGCGCAGTCAAGCCCACACAAAGGATCGCGCCTGCCAAGGCTGCTGTCAAAAACTTCATATCACAAATCCGTATCCACACCCATCGAACATCCCTATTCGAAAGGGCGATCAACATTTCCCGAGAGTTTTAGACTTCCACTATGGCAAAGCTGTGGCGGTCCGACCGGATTTCGCCGGCCATAGCGAGCGGAATGGAAACGAGCTGTTGCTAGAACTGGCGGTTAATCGCCTAAGAATCGGTGGCCAAGCAAACATATCTCGTCTGGGTCAGTGGCGCGTACCGGGAGCTTCCGTTAAGATGCTTCCGCTCCATCAGCCCGAGGGTTACATGCTGCGTTACGAATACAAGATCGTTCCCGCCCCGGTTCAGGGGGAAAAGGCGCGCGGCGTGAAAACGGCCGAGGATCGTTTTGCCTTTGCCCTTTCCAACACCATCAACACCCTGGCGCGGGACGGGTGGGAGTATGTTCGCTGCGATACCCTGCCCACCGAAGAGCGCACCGGCCTGACCAAACGGCGCACGGTTTATGTCAATCTGCTGGTCTTCCGACGGGAAGCAGGCTTGACCGATAGCACTGCTCAACCATTGCTGCTTGCGGAAAAGCCCGCAGGTGGCCTGCGCGGTCTGACCCGCCGGTTCACCTCGCCACCGGTCACTGCCGCCGACAGCCCGGCCACGTCCGCGCCCAGAATCGCCGCGCCCACCGAAGGCACCGCCCCGAAACTTGGCCCGGCAAGCAGCCCGACAGAGGGGGAGGCTTGAACCCGCCGCTTCAGGGTTTGTGAGTACCACCGACGTCAAGGCCAATCGCATGAAGGCGCTGCACAAGACCCGGCCCAAGCGCGTGATGAACAGCGCGATGGGTTGCAAGCGGGCTCAAGCCATCAAATGCCGCCGCCCGCATCCGGACCCTAAAATGGGTTTCCCCGCCCTCTCGCCAACCCGAGTGACCCCGATGTTTTTCGCTTTCGTCCGTCACCAGCACCTCGTCCGGAGAAAAGGCGGCGCGCAGCTTGATCTCTATTTCTTCCGCCAGCCGCATTTTTTCACCCTGCCCCCTTCAAAGCCCCGCCAAAACACCTAAACTTGCCCCCCCGAGTCGAAAAGACAAACTTCCCGAGGCGCCATGTCCAGAGACGATCCTTTCGGTTTCGATATTTCCGCGGCGTCCGACAAAAAACGGCGCACGAAGGGCAAGCGTGGCATGTCCGGTGCGTTCGAAACATCGACGCGCCCGTGTGACCATAAGGGCTGCGCGCAGGCCGGGCAGTATCGTGCGCCGAAGTCACCTGATACGCTGGATGATTATTTCTGGTTCTGCCGCGATCACGTGCGCGAATACAATCTCAAATGGAACTTCTTTCAGGGCGCGACCGAGGAAGAGTTCGAGAAATTCATCGACAAGGACAGGGTCTGGGGCCGCGAGACCAAACCCTTCGGCAAACGGGGCGAGGAAGATCGCGCCTGGCAAAGGCTTGGTGTCGCCGATCCGATGGAAATCCTTGGCGCGAACGCCACGCTGAACCCTGGGCGGGCGTCGGCGGGCCGCAAGCTGCCCCCTACCGAACGCAAGGCGCTGGATATTCTGGAAGCCAAGGACAACTGGACGAAGCCGGAAATCCGCAAGCAGTACAAGAGCCTTGTGAAAGACCTGCACCCCGACATGAACGGTGGCGACCGCTCTGACGAAGACCGCCTGCAAGAGGTCGTCTGGGCCTGGGACCAGATCAAGGACAGCCGCAACTTCAAGGAATAGGCATCACGCGACGCGGAAGACCAGCGCCAGCCCGTTAATGCAGTAGCGTTTGCCGGTCGGCGCGGGCCCGTCACTGAAGACATGGCCCAGATGCCCGCCGCAGCGGCGGCAATGCACCTCGGTTCTCTTGCCAAGGATGCCCCAGTCCGGTCGAGTAGCCACCGCGTTGGGGAGGGGCTCAAAAAACGACGGCCATCCCGTGCCGCTTTCATATTTGGCCTCGGAGGAATAAAGCGGCAAATCGCAGCCCGCACAGAAGAACGTGCCCTTGCGATGTTCGTCGTTCAGCGGGCTCGACCCCGCGCGCTCGGTGTCTTCCTCGCGCAGGACAGCGTACTGCGCAGGCGTCAGTGTGGCGCGCCATTCCGCGTCGGACTTCACGACCTCGAAACTCTCCTCCGCCCGCGCCTGGACGACCCACCCAAGGGCGAGCAAGCTGCCCCCCAACCCGAACAGTCCGCGCCGTGTCATCCCGATCTCCCTCTTCTGCGAGGCTGATGATGGCAGAGTTTGGATCACGGACGAGTAAAAGCTCTGTGTGTATGGGGTACAATTCAACTGGCCCACGGGTCGCAATTCGCCTGCGAATGCCGCCCTTGCGGCCTTGCACCCCCCCGGATTCTCGTTCATCAATCAGGGGTTCATTTGCCGGGCTTTCCCGGCCCCTTGCGATGGCGGACGGAATGCTGGATCAGAACGTGAAACCCACCGAAGAAATCTCCGTGCGGGAGGTCTTCGGGATCGACACCGAAATGAAGGTCAAGGGGTTCGCAGACCGCACCGACCGCGTGCCGGAAATTGATACGACCTACAAGTTCGACCCCGATACGACTTTGGCCATTCTCGCCGGTTTCGCCTATAACCGCCGGGTGATGATCCAGGGCTATCATGGCACCGGCAAATCGACCCACATCGAACAGGTCGGCGCGCGGCTGAACTGGCCGACGGTGCGGGTGAACCTCGACAGTCACATCAGCCGGATCGACCTGATCGGCAAGGATGCAATCAAGCTGCGCGATGGCAAGCAGGTGACGGAATTCCACGAAGGCATCCTGCCCTGGGCCTTGCGCAACCCCGTCGCCATCGTCTTCGACGAATATGACGCGGGCCGCGCGGACGTGATGTTCGTGATCCAGCGTGTATTGGAGCATGACGGCAAGCTGACGCTTCTGGACCAGAACGAAATCATCACCCCCCATCCGTCCTTCCGGCTGTTTGCGACGGCGAACACTGTGGGTCTGGGCGATACGACCGGTCTTTACCATGGTGTCCAGCAGATCAACCAGGCGCAGATGGATCGCTGGTCGCTGGTAGCGACGCTGAACTATCTGAGCCACGATGCCGAAGCCGCAATCGTTCTGGCCAAATCGCCCCACTACAATACCGAAAAGGGCCGCAAGACGATTGGCCAGATGGTGACGGTTGCCGACCTGACACGGACCGCCTTCATGAATGGCGATCTGTCCACCGTCATGTCGCCGCGCACGGTCCTGAACTGGGCGCAGAACACCGAGATCTTCCGCAATGTCGGCTATGCCTTCCGTCTGACCTTCCTGAACAAATGCGACGAGCTGGAACGCCAGACGGTCGCGGAATTCTACCAGCGCTGCTTCGACGAGGAGCTGCCGGAAAGCGCGGCCAGCCAGAGTATTCGGTGATGCGCAGCACGATACTTCCCCTTCTGTTCACCCTCACCTCGGCCCACGCTGCCACGGCCTTGGTCGTGATGGACGAAGAGGTTGCCGAGTGTATCGGCTTCCTTCAGGCGCAAGAAACCGCACGGCTCCTCTCCGGAGAGTCTTACTCTCCCGCATTTCCCGACAGAGATAAGGAGCTCTGGCACAGGATCCGCGCGACCGTGCATCAGGAGTGGGTAACTGCGGCCAACCCGAGCTTTCCCGCGCTTGATGACGCAGCCTATGCGGCGGAAATTGCGCGGGTGTTTGCGGAGGCTCTGCCCTATGCCTCGGGACTACCGCCCGTTTTGACGGACGGCGAGGAGCCGATCGATCGAGACGAATATATGACTGGCTATGGCAAGATGTGCTGGCAGATCGCAGAGGAATTCAGCGCATCCTGATCGGCGAAGTGGCTGCTGGACCAGCAAAATGAGTTCTGTGATGACCCAACGTTCCGACAACCCCGCGGACCCCTTCAAGAAGGCGCTGGCCGAGGCGACCCGCACCATGGCGGACGAGCCGGAGTTGACCGTCACCTATTCGGTCGATCCGCCCGGTATGACCGGCGACACGATGCGCCTGCCGCAGGTCAGTCGCCGGTTGACACGCGACGAGGTGCTGATCGCGCGGGGGACGGCCGATGCTTTCGCGCTTCGTCGTCGTTATCACGACGACGGGGTGGCCGCGAAATATCTGCCGCAGGGCCAGATGGCGCGCGATCTTTACGACGCGATGGAAACCGCGCGCTGCGAGGCGGTGGGCGCGCGCGACATGCCGGGCACGCTGGGCAATATCGACGCCAAGATCGCCAACGAGGCCGAACGGCGCGGCTATAGCCAGATCCGCACCGCGCAGGAGGCGCCGCTGGCGCAAGCTGCCGGTTATCTGGTGCGCCATCTGGCCACCGGGCGGCCGATGCCGGGCGGGGCCGGTCATGTGATGGACCTGTGGCGTCCCTTCATCGAGGGGCAGGCGGCAGGTGCCCTTGACCATATTGGCGAAGCTTTGTCTGATCAGGCGGCTTTCGCCCGCCTTGCCCGCCAGATCATCAAGGATCTGGGTTATGGCGATCAGCTTGGTGATGACCCGGATGAATCGGAAGAAGATGACGGTCAGGGCGAGGAGGCTCAGGACCAGCCCGACAGCGCCGACAGCCAGGATGACAGCCAGTCGGAGGAGGAAGAGGCCAGCCCCGAGCGGTCGCAAGAAGACCAAGACGACCCGAGCCAGTCCAAGGTCACGATGGACGACATGGCGGACATGGAGCAAGGCGAGGAGGCCGAGCTTCCCGAATCCGATGCGCCGCTGGAACCGCCTCCGCCCGCGCCCCATTCCGACGCCGATCCGAATTATCAGGTCTATACGACCGACTTCGACGAGGAAATCCGCGCCGAAGATCTGGCGGAACCGGCCGAACTGGAACGGCTGCGTGCCTATCTGGACCAGCAGCTGGAACCGTTGAAGGGCGCGGTCAGCCGACTGGCCAACAAGCTGCAACGCCGCCTTCAGGCCCAGCAGAACCGCAGCTGGGAGTTCGATCTGGAGGAAGGCACGCTCGATGCCGGGCGGCTGGCGCGGGTCGTGGCGAACCCAACGACACCACTGAGTTTCAAGGTCGAGAAGGATACCGAGTTCCGCGATACATGCGTGACGCTGCTTTTGGACAATTCCGGGTCGATGCGCGGGCGGCCGATCTCCATCGCGGCGATCTGCGCGGACGTGCTGGCGCGCACGCTCGAACGCTGCCAGGTCAAGGTCGAGATCCTGGGTTTCACCACCCGCGCCTGGAAGGGCGGCCAGTCGCGAGAACGCTGGCTGGCCTCGGGCCGACCGCAGCAGCCGGGGCGGCTGAATGACCTGCGCCATATCATCTACAAATCCGCCGATGCGCCCTGGCGGCGGTCGCGGCCCAATCTTGGGCTGATGATGAAAGAGGGCCTGCTGAAGGAAAACATCGACGGCGAGGCGCTGGAATGGGCGCATCGGCGGATGGTCCACCGGCGGGAACAGCGCAAGATCCTAATGGTGATTTCCGATGGTGCACCGGTCGATGACAGCACTTTGTCGGTCAACCCGGCCAATTCTTTGGAGAAGCACCTGCGCGATGTGATTGCGATGGTCGAAAAGAAGAAGCTGGTCGAGCTCATTGCCATCGGCATCGGCCATGACGTGACCCGCTATTATCAGCGCGCCGTCACCATCACCGATGTGGAGCAGCTGGCGGGGGCGATGACCGAACAGCTGGCAAGCCTTTTCGATACCAACCCGCGGGCACGGGCGCGCTCGCTGGGCCTGAAGCGCGTGGCCTGATATCGTCCGGGCTGCGCCAGGCCGACCGGAGCGAGGGGGGCTCGCCCCCCTCGCGCTCCCCCGAGGATACTTACCGACAGAAAATGGGAATGCCATGTTTCAAAGCTTTGAAGTGACCGCGCATCCGGAGTTCGGGGCAGAGCGTCTCGCACGCTTGCGCGCGGCTCTGGCCGCGGCGGGCGTGCAGGGCTTCATCGTTCCGCGCGCCGACGTGCATCAGGGCGAATATGTCGCGCCTGCGGACGAGCGGTTGCAATGGCTGACGGGATTCACAGGATCGGCGGGCTTTTGCGTGGTGCTGCCGGAGATCGCCGGCGTCTTCATCGATGGTCGCTACCGCACGCAGGTCAAGTCACAGGTCGACCTTCAGCATTTCACGCCTGTGCCCTGGCCGGAGGTGAAAGCCGGGGACTGGATCGCGGACGCGCTGCCGGATGGGAGCACGATTGCCTATGATCCCTGGCTGCATACCAAGCGAGAGATTGCCGAGCTGGAGGCGGTGCTGACGCCGAAGAATGTGCGCCTGCTGCCGTCGGGAAATTCCATCGACCAGATCTGGGCCGACCGTCCGGCCCCACCGCTTGGCCCGGTCGCTGTGCAGCCCATCGAACATGCGGGCGAATCTGCGGGCAGCAAGCGGGCCCGGTTGGCCGAAGCGATGCGGCAGGCCGGGCAAGGTGCGGCAGTCCTGACGCTTCCCGACAGCCTCTCGTGGCTTTTGAACATTCGGGGGGCGGATATCGCCCGCAATCCCGTGGTGCAATGTCTGGGGATCTTGCGGGCCGATGCCAGCCTGGATCTTTTCATCGCGCCTGCGAAACTGTCGGCGGAGGTGCGGACCCATCTGGGGCCGGAGGTGCGTCTTCATCCGCCGGAAGCGTTCGAGGAGTCCTTGAAGGCATTGACCGGCCCGGTGCGGGTCGATCAGGCGACAGCGCCGATTGCGGTTGCCCAGGCATTGGAAGGCGCCGGGACCCCGATTGCCTGGGACGCCGATCCCTGCCTTCTGCCCAAGGCGCGCAAGAACCCGGCGGAAATCGAGGGGATGGCGCAGGCGCATCTGCGCGACGGGGCTGCGATGGTCAAATTTCTGGCCTGGCTCGACCGCGAAAACCCGAAGGGCGGCATGACCGAAATCCGCGCTGTCACCGCACTGGAAGGTTTCCGGCGCGCGACCAATGCCCTTAAGGACATCAGCTTCGAGACGATCTGCGGGGCTGGTCCGAATGGCGCGATCATGCATTATCGGGTCAGCACGGACAGTGACCGGCCCTTCCGCGAGGGCGAGATCGTGGTGATCGATTCGGGCGGCCAATATGTGGACGGCACGACCGACATCACTCGAACGATAGCCGTCGGCACGCCTGGCGCGGAGGAGCGCGATTGTTTCACCCGCGTTCTGCAAGGCATGATCGCCATGTCGCGCCTTCGCTGGCCCAAGGGCGTGGCGGGCAGCCATCTGGACGCGATTGCCCGCTATCCGCTGTGGC
>Ga0073899_10004178_pt1 | contig 12688 bp, 17 predicted proteins | sample KloWWTmetaKNB5Ph_FD_88975 | JGI IMG/M metagenome (GOLD analysis project Ga0073899, IMG submission 88975) | Active sludge microbial communities from Klosterneuburg, Austria, studying microevolution and ecology of nitrifiers - Klosterneuburg... | ecosystem: Engineered > WWTP > Aerobic digester >... | reverse complement strand
CCCGACACGCTGAACCGCTTCGAGGCACTTCCCGACGACCTGCTCAATCCGATCTATGCCGCCGTGGTGGAGGCCACCGAGGAGGCCATCCTCAACGCGATGCTGGCGGCCGAGACGATGACCGGGGCCGATGGCTTTCGAGTCCACGCGCTGCCGGGGGACGTGCTCCTGAACGCGCTCCGCAAGTACGGACGTCTCTAGCATGCGGGTGCGATGATCGCGCGCACGGCGTTGCCCGACGCACCGGTGTTGCGCCTGCGCCAAGGGCGCATCTTCATGTCTCTCCAACTCTCGATCACGCCATGACCCGACTCACGCCCTCCACGGCGCGCCTCCTGGCGCTGCTCATGCTCCTCCCGCCTGCAGTGACTACCGCGCAGGCACCAGAGAAGCCCACCGGGCTGCTCTCCTGGTCGGAGCAGATTCGCGTGCGCGAGTCGTGGCTCGATGCCCGGCATGCCATGCTCCTGCCGATGATGCGGCGCCACGGCATCGGGATGTGGATCGTGGTGAACGAGGAATTCGCCGACAATCCGGTGGTGCACGCGATCGCTCCACCGCGCCCGTACACCGGCAATCGCGACGTCTTCGTCTTCGTGGATGCAGGCGCCAAAGGGCTTCGCCGCGTGGCGCTGACCGGCTACTCCGAGGACAACCTCACCCGCTGGTTCGAGAGCACCGCCGAGCCGCGGCCCGCGCCGGTCGTGCTGCGCGAGCTCTACGCCGAGCATGCGCCCGCCACGATCGGCCTGCAGATCAACGGATCGCGCGGCCAGACGCGCGCGCTCAGCCACGACGCCTACACGTGGCTCGTGGGCGTGCTCGGCGAGGAGGCGGTGCCCCGCTTCGTCAGTGCGGCGCCGCTCATCGAGGAGTTGCTCGACACGCGCCTCGACGCGGAGAAGCCGCACTTCACGGCCGCCGTGGCGGTGACCGCACGCATCGTCGAGCGCGCCCTCTCCAGCGAGGTGATCACCCCCGGCGTGACGACGGTGGGCGACGTCCGCAACTGGCTCTACGATGCGCTCTGGGCGCACGGCGTGCGGACCTGGTTCCAGCCCGACCTGCGCGTCCAGCGAAAGGGTGGCGGACTCCCGCTGTCGCGGGGCTTTCTCGCCGTCGCGCCGGAGAAGACGGTGATTCTCCCTGGCGACGTGGTCCACATCGACTTCGGCATCACCTACATGGGCTCCGACACTGATTGGCAGAAGATGGGTTACGTCCTGAAGCCCGGCGAAACCGACGCGCCCGAGGGGCTCAAGGTCGCGATGCGCAATGCCAACATCCTCCAGGATGCGCTCACACGGCGCCACTCGCGCCCCGAACAGACCGCAGGCGAGGCGTACCGCGCCACGATGCAGGAAATGAAGGAGCGCGGGATCGAGGCGATGATCTACTCGCACCCGATCGGCCTGCAGGGCCACGGCCTCGGCGCGAGCATCGACTTCCGCTCGGCCGCGCGACCGGGCGCCGAAGGGAAGAGACTCCGCAAGGGGTCCTACATCTCGATTGAGCTCAACGCCAAGACGCCGATCCCGGAGTGGAACGGGGAGTCGCTCTTCGTGATGTTCGAAGATGATGCCTGGCTCGACGATGATGGCTGGCACTTCTTCCAGCCGCGTCAGGAGTCGTGGTTCCTGATCGGGCGACGCTAGCAAGGCACTGTTGCGACCTCCCTCCTGGCGCGGGCCTACGGGCGGTCCGCCCCTTCGTACAGTCGTCGTCCGCGGCGATATTGCAGGATGACAACCCTCTACGACATCCCGGTTCGCACCATCGACGGCCACGAGCAGACCCTCGCCCCCTTTCAGGGCAAGGTGCTGTTGATCGTGAACACCGCGAGCGCGTGCGGCCTCACGCCCCAATACGCCGGACTCGAAGCCCTCCACCGCGAGCTCGGCCCCAAGGGGCTGGCCGTGCTCGGCTTCCCCTGCAACCAGTTCGGCGCACAGGAACCGGGGAGCGAGGCGGAAATCAAGGCGTTCTGTTCCCTCAACTACGACGTCTCCTTTCCGATGTTCGCGAAGATCGACGTGAATGGCGACGAGTCCCATCCGCTCTATCGCCACCTCAAGGCCGCACAACCCGGCCTGCTCGGCACCGAGGCCGTCAAGTGGAACTTCACCAAGTTCCTCGTGGGGCGTGACGGGACCGTGCTCAAGCGGTATGCGCCGACCGACCCGCCGGACGCGATCCGCGCGGATGTGGAGGCGGCGCTCGGCTGATGGTCCGGTCGAGGGAGAGCTCACCATGAGCCATGGCGCGCAGCAGGGCGCCACCGTGGGACGACAGCCGCTGCTGGCGCTTGTGCTGCTGAACGGCATCATGTGCGCCGTCGAGCTCGTTGCCGGGTGGCAGGCGCAATCGATGGGGTTGGTCGCGGACGGGCTCGACATGGGGGCCGACGCCGCCGTGTACCTGCTTGCCCTGCTGGCCATCGGGGCCTCGGGGTCGCGCAAGCTCGGCGCCGCGCGCTTTGCCGGTCATGTCCAGCTCGCCTTGGCCGCCCTCGCCATGCTCGAGGTGGCGCGGCGTGCGATCATGGGGAGTGCCCCGGAGGCACCGGTGATGATCGGCGTCTCCCTCGTGGCGCTGGCCGTGAACATCGTCTGCCTCGCCATCCTGCGGCGGCACCGCCACGGCGAGGTGCACTTGCAGGCGGCCTGGATCTTCTCGGCCACCGATGTCCAGGCCAATCTTGGCGTCCTGACTGCCGGCGTGCTGGTGCGGGTGCTGCACTCCCCGATTCCCGACCTGGTGATCGGCCTGATTGTCTGCTGGCTGGTGCTGCGCGGGGCACTGCGCATTCGACGCCGCATCCGCACCGCCGAGGGCACAGCGGCCAGCTCAGTCGTGTGACACCATGCTCAGAGCTTCTGGGCACGGAAGTTCAGGCTTCCCGTATACGACGTCATGGTCACGACGATGGTCCAGGTTCCTGCCGTCCCGACAGCCGTCGGCTCGTTCCGGCTGGGGACCAGTGCGTTGGTGTAGACCACCGTCCCCGCCGCGTCCCGCACCGTCAGCAGCGCCGTGCCAGCGGTCGTGGTGGATTGGCTGGGCGGCTGGCGCACCGAGGAATCATTCTCGTCTGCGCACGGCCTCCGACACCACGTCTTGCGCGGTCTCCAGAATATGTTAATATATTTTAACATATGCCGACCCCCTGCTCCCCTCCCCCCTCCGCCCTCGACGATATGGCCGAGGTGTTCGACGCCCTGGGTCACCCGACCCGGCGCCGGATCCTCGATCTGTTGCGCGCCTCGCCCGGGATGTTGGTCGGCGAGCTGGCAGAGGAGTTCGACGTCGGGCGGATCGCCGTGATGCACCACCTGCGGCAGCTCGAGGCGAGCGGGCTGGTGGTGTCGCTCAAGCAGGGTCGCACCCGCCAGCTCTTCCACAACCCGGTCCCGATTCAGCTGATCCACGACCGCTGGACCACCGAGTACGGCGGTTTCTGGGCGAGCAAGATGGCCGATGTGAAGTACGCCGTTGAACACCACCACTCCTCCGGAGGGCAGGATGACGGGCACCACGACGGACACCGTGCGGCTGGTCTCGAAGATCGTGATTCGGGGACGGATCGAGGACGTGTGGCGTGAGATCACCAAGACCGACACGCCACAGCTCGCCTTCTTCGGCGCGCAGATGCGCTACCGAGCCCTGAGTCCCGGGTCGCCCGTGCAGATGCGCACGCCCGACGCGAAGTTCACGTCGGTGGTGGGGGAGATCCTCGAGGTCTCGCCGCCGTACCGCTTCTCGCACACGATGAAGTTCACGGCGCACGATGATCCGTATTGCAAGGTGACCTACGAGCTGCGCGAGGTCGCCGACGGGGTGGAGTTCACGCTGACATCCGAGGACGTGCCGGTCGGCACCAAGACCGCGAAGGACATGACGCGCGGTGGCGACTTCATCGTCAAGACACTGAAGGAGATCATCGAGACAGGCCGGCCCGCCTTCGGCACCCGCATCCTCTATGGCGTCTTCGGCCTGCTCGCCTTCACCACCCCCGCGAAGTGTCAGAGCACCAACTGGCCGATGGAGGAGTCCCGCAATGGCTGACGAAGCGAAGGCGATGGCGACGATGATCGCCAACATCGAGAAGCAGACCGGCAGGACATTCGCGCAACTCGCCGCGGTGGTCACCGGCTCCACGCTGACCAAGCACGCCGAGCTGCGCACCATGATGATGGAGCAGTTCGGGCTTGGACATGGCCAGGCCAATACGGTGGTCCACCTCGCGCTCAAGAGCGACGGGACCAGCGCTGCCGCCGCAGCCGGCCACTCGGCCGACGACGTGCTCGCCACGATCTACGCCGGCAAGAAGGAAGCGCTGCGTCCGGTCCATGACGCCGTCCTCGCCATCCTCGCCACGCTGGGTGAGTACGAGGCAGCCCCGAAGAAGGACTACATCTCCTACCGCCGGAAGAAGCAGTTCCTCATGGTCGGCCCCAAGACTGCCACCGCCGTCGAGCTCGGCTTCGGGGCCAAGGCACTCTCGGGTGATGCTCGCCTGAAGGAGATGCCACCCAACAGCATGTGCAAGTTCACCACGCGCGTCAGTTCGCCCGCGGAAGTGGACGCGACGGTGCGGCAGTGGATCGTGCGATCTTTTGAGGAAGCTGGCTGATGTCGGCAACCGCCGGGGTGATCGCCCCGCCGCCGCTGATCTACGGGATTCCGCTGCTGGCGGGGTTGCTGGCCGACCGCTGGCATCCGTGGCCGCTCATCACCGAGCGCACCACGGTGCCGGAGGGTCTCATCATGGTCCTGCTCGGCTTCGTCGCAGTGCCAGCCGTGCTCGCCTTCCGAAAGGCCCGCACCCACCCCGAGCCATGGAAACCCACCAAGGCGCTGGTGACCGTGGGGCCATATCGCTACTCACGCAACCCGATGTACGTCGGCTTCACGCTCTGCTATGCCGGCATCGCCATCTGGCAGAACAGCGTCTGGCCGCTCCTCGCCCTCCCCGTGGTGATCGCGGTGATGCGCGTCGGGGTGATCAAGCGCGAGGAGCGTTATCTCGAAGGGCTCTTCGGCGACGACTACCGGGCCTATCGCGACCAGGTGCGCCGCTGGTTCTGAGGCCCGACGCGCCTCACCCCTTGAGCGGCGTCGACACCCCGAGCTTGAAGCCATCCGGATCGGTGAACTGGAACATCCGGGCGCCCCACGGCCGATCGGCCGGCTCGCTCAGCAAGGTGCCGCCGGCCGCCTTGATCCGGGCCGCCGCCGCGTCCACGTCGGCCGCGCTGGGGACGTTGATCTGCAGGTAGAAGCCCTGCCCCTTGATGCGATCCCAGCCAAGCTTGCCGTCGTCCTGATTGAGGACGATCTGGATGCTCCCCGCGACGATGACCGCGGCGACGACCTTCCCCTCGTTCTCGAACTGCTGCGCCATGCCGAAGCCGATGGCGTCGCGGTAGAAGCGGATCGAGGCGTCGAGGTCGGTGCAGGTGATCGAACAACCCAGGGTGGTGGCGTTGAGGGCGGGCGCGGCGTCGGTCATGGCGGTCTCGGGTGAGGGTGGAAGAGGTGGCAATAATAGTCGGCCCTGAACGACGGTGAAGGATCGCCTCGGCTTGTCCCCCGACTGTAGATTCTCCGTAGGTGCTCGTCCAGGCACGGGCCGGCACCCAGGCCTCAACCCCCGGTCTCCCCATGCCACTCATCCGCATCTCCGAGAGCAGGACCATCCCCGTCCCGGCGCCTGTCCTTTATGACATCATCGCGGACTATCGGAACGGCCATCCGCACATCCTCCCCCCGGAATACTTCGGGCGACTCGACGTGCTCGAGGGGGGCCGGGGGGCCGGTACCACGATCCGCTTCGCGATGAAGGCCTTCGGCCGCGTCAACGTGGACACGGCCCAGGTGAGCGAGCCCGTGCCGGGGAGAGAGCTTCGGGAGACCCTCTCCTCCGGCATCGTGACCACCTTCCTGGTGGAGCCGGGAAGTCAGGATACGGCCACGGTGACCATCACCACGGAATACGCAAAGCCGGGACTGGCTGGCTGGTTCGAGAAGCAGTTGGCCACTTGGTACCTGCGTCGCGTCTACGTGGCCGAACTGGCGCAGCTGGCGCGCGTGGCCGAGGGGCGTGCATGAGCAACGGCCCCACGTCCCACGACTTCATTCCCCTCACCTCGTATCGGGAGTATCCCGTGGCCGAGATGGAGGCACGGAGCCGGGACTTCGCCGCCGAGATGCAGCGACGCCGGACCGTTCGCCAGTTCAGCGATCGGCCGGTACCGCGCGCCATCATCGAGGCCTGCCTGGAGGCCGCCGGCACGGCGCCGAGTGGGGCGCATCAACAGCCATGGCATTTCGTGGTCGTGAGCGACCCCGCCATCAAGCAGGCCATCCGGGGTGCGGCCGAGACGGCCGAGGCGGAGTTCTATTCCTCGGCGCCGGCGGAATGGCTGGCGGCACTCGCGCCACTGGGCACCGACGCCGACAAGCCATACCTCGAGACGGCGCCGTATCTGATCGCCGTCTTCGCGGAGCGATATGGTCTCGGCAGTGATGGATTGCGGATTCCGCACTATTACGTGATGGAATCGGTGGGCATCGCCACGGGCTTCCTTCTCGCCGCACTGCACCACGCCGGACTGGCCACGCTGACCCACACCCCCAATCCGATGGGCTTCCTCACGCAGGTGCTCGACCGCCCGCCCAACGAGAAGGCGGTGATGCTGATCGTGGCGGGCTACCCCGCTGACGATGTCCGCGTCCCCGACCTGCAGCGGAAGCCGCTCTCGGCGATTGCAACATTCCGTTGATCACACCTCACTGGCGGATCGCCGGGCGACGACTGGACTGGTCGTCTTCCGGCATCCGGTCGTATACTCTCTGGCGAATTCCGGGTGTCGCCTCAGACCACACACGACTGGAGTGACCGGTGTTCTCCTATCCGCACACCATCGACAACGGCCTCGGCGAGCGGCCGCGTCCCGTGGGGACGAGATAGCCTGGTGCCGGCCCGTCGCGCAGCGCACTCCCTCGGCCTGCTCGCAGCCACGGTGCTCCTGGGACTCGCCACCCGGTGGTTTCCTGCGGCGTTCCCAGCCGTGGTGTCGCGATACGGCGGCGACCTCCTCTGGGCTGCGATGGTCTTCTGGTTGGCGGCGCTGGCGCGCCCGCGGGCCAGCACGGCTCGGCTCGCGGCCTGCGCCCTCGCCATCGCGTACGCCGTGGAGTGCAGCCAGCTCTATCGAGCGCCCTGGATCGACGCCGTGCGCAGCACCACCGCGGGAGCCCTCCTCCTGGGGCAGGGCTTTCTCTGGAGTGACCTCGTGAGCTATGCGGTCGGTGTCATCTTTGCCACTCTGCTCGATGCGGCGCTCGTGAATCGCCCAGGCTTGCCATCGCCGGAACGCTCGGCCGTCTCCGGGAGGCCGGATGACCTTTGAGTATTCTCCCGAGAGCCGCGCCCTGCAGGATCGCTTCGACAGCCGTCGCCTGGCCGATCGATTGGCCGAGGTGAAGGTGCATCAGCACTTCACGCCGGATGATCGTGAGCTCATCGAACGGCTCGACATGTTCTTCCTGGCCACCGTGGACGGGCGCGGGCAACCAACCTGCTCGTACAAGGGGGGCGATCCCGGCTTCGTCTCCGTGGTGAACGACACGACGCTCGCCTTCCCGAACTACGACGGCAACGGGATGTTTCTCTCGATGGGCAACATCGCCGAGACCAGGCGTGTGGGATTGCTGTTCGTTGACTTCGAGCGTCAGCGTCGGCTTCGAGTGGAGGGCGTCGCGGAAATCTCCTTCGACCACGAACTCGTGCACCGCGTGGTCGGTGCCCAGTGCGTGGTGCTGGTCCGTGTCGAGACGATCTATCCCAACTGTCCGCGCTACCTGCACCAGCGGCAATTGGTCGAGCGCTCGCCCTTCGTGCCCCGGCCCGAGATCGCCACGCCGACGCCGGATTGGAAGCGCGCCGGGTGGGCGCGCGATGTCCTCCCCGCCGGTGACCCCGCGCTCGCGGCAACCGACATCCGACGCGCGACCCCCGCTGACCGGGATGCACTTCTGGACATCTGGCTCCGCTCGGTGCGTGCGACGCACGACTTCGTCTCCGACGCCGACCTCGACGTGATGCATCCGCAAGTGCGCGACTACCTTGCTTCCGATGCCACGGAATTCTGGGTGGCGACGGACGAGGCCGGGCAATGCCTCGGCTTCATGGGACTTTCGGGAGCGATGATGGAGTCGCTCTTCCTGGCACCGGAGAGTTTTCGTCGCGGAGTCGGCCGACGCTTGGTGGCACACGCCCTGTCGCTGCATCGCGAGCTCACGGTGGACGTGAACGAACAGAATATCGGCGCGCGTGCGTTCTACGAGGCGTGTGGCTTCGTGGTGACGGGCCGCTCCGCAGTGGACGACCATGGCAGGCCGTACCCGATCCTGCATCTGCGGACGGCGTCCACACCGGCGAAGTGAGTACCGACCAGCTGCATCCCCCCACTGGAGGTCGTTCATGTCCAATGCGCTGCGCAACACGCTTGCCGTCGTCGCCGGAGTCGCCGTGGGTGCCGTGCTCAACGGGCTGCTCATCACCATCTCGCCCTCGCTGATCCCGCCACCCGAAGGCGTGGACGTGACCAACACCGAGGCGTTGCAGCGCGGCATCCACCTCTTTCAACCGCAGCACTTCGTGATGCCGTGGCTGGCCCACGCGCTCGGCACCCTGGTCGGTGCCTTCGTCACCTACCGCCTGGCCGCCAGCCACCGAGGCCGCCTGCCGTACCTCGTTGGCGGCCTCTTCTTCATCGGCGGCGTCTCGGCGACGATGATGATCCCGGCTCCGGTGTGGTTCATCGCGCTGGACCTGATCGGTGCGTACTTCCCGATGGCCTGGCTGGCCACCCGCCTTGGTGGGAGCAGGCCGGCGGCCGCGGCTTGAGGCCTATCGGTTGCTGCCTGACGCCACCCGTGTGAACGCGTCTGCGCCGATTCTAAGTGATCTGGCCGGGCCCGGTTCCGCAAAGTCGAAGGAGACCACGGTGCCGGTCCCTGCCACCTCGATCCGCAGCTGCTTCTTGCCGGCGTCGAAGATTTCTGCCGGCCCGTACACCGCGCCCCATCGGAACGCGAGGGCGCTTCCGTCCCGCGTGAAGGTGATGGTGCCGAGCGACGGGTTGTGGTACGCCCCCGCGAAATCGGCGAACGGCCTGTCCATGGCGAGTTGGCGCGCGCGGCGCACCGAGTCACCCTCGGCGATGCGACGGAGGGTGGCCGATCGCTGTGCGATCAACGAGTCGATGCGCGCATAGGCCGCGCTCCGGGCATCCGGTCGGCCCGCCTCCAGGTCATAGGCATACTGCGCGAGGACGTCGGTGGCCGCAGGCCCATCACCGCCAGTGGCCTGGACCACCACCCCGATGCGCCGCACCGGCAGGAAGGAGAGGTGCGAGCGGATCGTCATGTATCCGCCGAATCGGCTGATCATGCGTTCACCTCGGTAGCTGCCGATATCCCACCCTGCCGCCCACCCCTCCCGATCGAAGGGGCCGAAGCGGCGTCCGCGCTCCAGCGTATGCGGCGCAATGAGGCGCTGGCTCAGTTCAACAGCCGCGGCCGAAAACACGCGTCGGCCATCGATCACGCCGCCATCCATCTGGACGGTGACCCAACGTGCGAGGTCGCCGAGCGTGGCGAGATGTCCGCCTGCCGAGTTCATCGTGGCGTCCGTCTTGTAGAAGGGACTCGTGGCATAGCGGCCGTCGGCCCGCAGTTCGTGCGGCATCGCGATGCGCCGCGGATCCAGCCCGGAGACCCGTGCATACGTCTCATGCATTCCTGCCGGGCGGTGCACCGCACTGTCGAGATAGCGACGCCATCCTTCCGGTCGCTTCGCATCAATGACCATCGCCGCCACGTTGTAGCCGAGGTTGCTGTACACGAGGTCCTGCTTCCCCGTCGGCTTGGCATCCTGCAACAGGAGCGGCCAGCGCGCCTCGGGGATCTCCCCGGTGAAGGCGGCGTTCATCACCACGCTGTTGTCGGTGAGGAAGTGCGTGTGCGAGAGGAAGCGGGCGAGGGTGAGTGCGTTGGCATCCACGCCGGCCGGCCAGCGCGCGTCGGGCAACAGCGCGGTCATCGATTGATCGAGCCCCATGACGCCCTCGGACGCCAGGAGTGCCGCCGCGAAGCCGGTGTACGACTTGCTCGTCGAGGCCACGTACCAGAGGGTCCGTGTGTCGGCCGGGATGTGCTTGGTGACGTCCGCATGTCCGTAGGCACCGACCAGAATCGTCTTGCCAATCTTCACGACGGCCACACCCAGTGCCGGGGTCAGCTGGGCGGCCACGACCCGCCGCGCCAACGAATCCACGGCGGCGGCAAGCGCGGTCGGTGTTGGGGATCCCTGTTGGGCGGCCAGCGGCGTGCCGAGGGTGAGCAGGGTGAGGACGAAGGCGGCGGATCGCGAAGCGGGCACGGCGGGTGGTCCTGGAAGATGGGGACTGGGCAGTTGCGGCGACTTGCCCGTCCTACGGCGAGCGGTGGGGAGAGTTTCCATGTGCAACATGACGTGGACTGCGCCCCTTGCGTGTTACGCACTGCAACTTTACAATACAAAGTGCTTTGCTGACTCTTGGAGATACCCGTGACCCGATGCCCCACCCCCCGCCGCGTGGCGCCATGAGCACCCCGACCCCAGAAACGCCTGGGCTCCACGACCGTGCGATCCAGGATCTCTCTTTCATCCGGCGCACCATGGAGGGGGCGGCCTCGTTCACCGACGTCCCCGGCCGCGGCCTGGTGGCCCTCGGCGTCATCGCCCTGGCAGCCACCGTCATCGCCGCACGGCAGACGAGCGCCGAGGGGTGGCTGGCGGTCTGGCTGGCGACCGCCGTGGTCGGTGGAGCGGTCGGCGCGGGAACCATGCTCCACAAGATGCGCCGCCGGGTGACCAGCGCCGGGACATTCCGGCTCAGCGCCCCGGCCCGGAAGTTCTTCCTCGGCTACTGGCCGGCGCTCGTTGCCGGCGCGTTGCTCACGCTCGCGCTGGTCGACATCGGCGCGCCCGGCGTCGAGCCCCGCGTGGTCGAGCGCCTCCTCCCCGGACTCTGGTTGCTCCTCTACGGGACCGGCGTGACCACGGCAGGCGCTCATTCCGTGCGCGCCGTCCCGCTGATGGGGATCGGCTTCATGACGCTGGGTGCCATGGCGCTGCTGCTGCCGAACGTCAGCGGCGACCTCATGCTGGCCCTCGGCTTCGGCGGACTGCACATCGGCTTCGGCGCGCACATCGCCCGGCGGCACGGTGGCTGACCGCGACGGCAACACGGCGCGGGCGCGCAAGGCGGCCTCGGGCGAGACGCCCGCCGCGCGCGGACCAGGCGCCCACCTGAAGGCCATTGATGGGGACGTGTCGATGCCGATGTCGCTCGATCGCATCATCCATGAACGGATGCGCCTCGCGATCGTGAGTGCGCTCGCCGTGCACGAGGTCCTCACGTTCAACGAACTCAAGGGATTGCTCGAGACCTCCGACGGCAACGTCTCGGTGCACGCGCGCAAATTGGAGGAGGCGGGATACATCACCTGCACGAAGGGGTTTGATGGCCGCATTCCTCGCACCGAGTACCGCCTCGCCGATGCCGGGCGTCGGGCGCTCGAGGAGTATCTCGGCCACATGGAGGCGCTGATCCGTCGCGTGGGGGCGGGATGACGACACCGACCGGCATCCCGTCGCACCTCGCGATCATCATGGACGGCAATGGCCGCTGGGCCACGTCGCGCGGCCGTCCGCGCTGGATGGGGCATGCGCGCGGGGCGCGCACCGCCGCCGAGGTGGTGGCACACTGCGCCCGCCTCGGCGTGCGCGACCTCTCGCTCTACGCCTTCTCCAGCGACAACTGGAAGCGTCCACGCGAGGAAGTCGGCTTTCTCTTCGACCTCTTCGCTTCGCACCTCGAGCACAAGCTCGCGGCGCTGGTGACCCACGGCATCCGGCTCTCGATCTTCGGGCGGCGCGACCGGTTGCCGCGTCCGCTGGTCGAGGCCATCGAGGCGGCCGAGCAGCGGACCGCGGCCGGGCAGCGGATGCACCTGCACGTGGCGATCGACTATTCGAGTCGCGCGGCGATCACCGAGGCCTTCCGCGACGGAACCGCCCCCGCCGCGACGAGCGCGGCGCTCCTTCCGCCGGTGGACCTGCTGCTGCGCACCGGCGGTGAACGCCGCCTCTCGGACTTCCTCCTCTGGGAGAGTGCGTACGCGGAACTCGCGTTCCTCGACGTCTGCTTCCCCGACCTGAACACCGACCATCTCGACGCGGCCTTTGCCGACTATGCCCGGCGCGACCGTCGCTTCGGTGCGGTGCCCGCTTCACCTACACCCATGCCCATCATGGAGACGATCCGATGACCATCGCGCGCATTCAGCAACTCGCCGACGATCCCGAGGCGCTCGAGGCGCTCTACCGGAGCGACCCCACCACCTTCGGCCGCTCCCTGCCACAGGTGGTGAGCGCAGCGCCCGACTCGCTGTTGTGGCGGGCCTGGCGTGCGCGCCTCGCCGAGGATCGACCCGTCGAGCGGACCATCAATCGCACCGCGTTGGTCGCCACGATTGCCATCGCCCTCCTGGCCGGACTGCTGGTTCGCCTCCCGGCGCTCGCGCTCGGTGAGGACTGGTACTACGTGCGCTTCGCCCCGATGATCGTGATGCT
>Ga0073899_10004177_pt1 | contig 12690 bp, 5 predicted proteins | sample KloWWTmetaKNB5Ph_FD_88975 | JGI IMG/M metagenome (GOLD analysis project Ga0073899, IMG submission 88975) | Active sludge microbial communities from Klosterneuburg, Austria, studying microevolution and ecology of nitrifiers - Klosterneuburg... | ecosystem: Engineered > WWTP > Aerobic digester >... | reverse complement strand
GAGGTGGGCGCGGTGCGTCTCCACCGTGCGCGGGCTCAGGCCCAGCGCGCGGCCGATCTCCTTGTTGGTGAGGCCGGCGACGATGAGCCCCAGCACCTCGCGCTCGCGCGGCGAAAGCTGGCCGTAGCGTTCGCGCGCCTCGCGGTCGGCCAGGCCGCGCTGGCGCGAACGCACGTGCTGGCGCACGGCGGACTGCAGCGTGTCGAGCAGCACCTGGTCGTCGACGGGTTTTTCCAGGAACTCGGCCGCACCGCCCTTGAACGCCTGGCGGCACAGCGCCACCGTGCCGTGGCCGGTGAGCATGACCACCGGCTGGTCGGCTCCCTGGGCGCGCAGCGTCTCCAGCACCTGCAGGCCGCCCAGCCCGGGCATGCGCACGTCCAGCATGATGGCGCCGATGGCCTCGCGGTCGAAGCCGTCCAGGAAGGCCTGTGGATGCGCCCAGGGCATCACGCGCAGTCCCACGGTGCCGATCAGCAGCGCCAGGCTGCTGCGCACGCCGGCGTCGTCGTCCACCAGGTGGATGAGCGGTGTCTGGTTCATGCGGCTCCTGCGGCCGGCGTCGCAGCGCTTGGCAGGGTCAGACTGAGCTCGGCACCACCCTCGGCCGCATTGCGCGCCACCAGCGCGCCGCCCATGCCAGCGGCCAGCGACTCGCAAAGGCTCAGGCCCAGTCCGAGCCCGCCTTGGCGGGTGGTGAAGAAGGGTTCGAAGGCGCGCTCCAGGGCCGCCGCGGGAAAGCCCGGCCCGCTGTCGCGCACGCCGAGCACCACGCGGTCGGCCGTCGCCGAGGCATGGATCAAGAGCCGTCGCGGCCCCGCTGCCACCCCCTCCAACGCCTGCAGCGCGTTTTGCACCAGGTTGTGCACGATCTGCTCCAGCGCCACCGGGTCGACCAGCACCTCGGGCGCATCGTCCAGGCCGTACCGCTCGACGTGCACGCCCGCGGCTTCGATCTGCGGCGCCAGCAGGTAGAGCACGCTGTCCACGGCGTCGGTCAGCCGCATCGGCCGCGCGGCGCCGCCGCCGGCGGGCTGCACCAGCCGGCGCAACCGGGCCACCACGTCGGCAGCGCGGCGCGCCTGCTGCACGCTTTGCGCCAGCGCCTGGCGTGTGGTGGCCAGTGTGGTGGCGAGGTCGGCCCCGGTCTCGTCGGGGTCGTCCAACAGCCGCTGTGCCGCCTGCGTGCTGGCCAGCACGGCGGTGAGCGGCTGGTTGAGCTCGTGCGCCATGCCGGCGGCGAGCTCACCCAGCGCATTCAGCCGTCCGACCTGGCCCAGCCGCAGCAGTTCCCGGGCGCGTCGCGCGCTGTCGCGCTGGCGCTGCCAGGCGGCCAGGCCCGCGACAGCCGCCGCCGCCGCCACGCACCACAGCAGCAGGCGCCACCAGGGCAATTCGCCGGCCTGCAGAGTGCGGGTAACGACCAGCGTGAACGGCTGACTGTCGGAGGCCAGCCGCTTCTCGGCCGCCAACCGCCAGCGACCGGGTTCCCCGGTCCCCGGCTGCAGCACCCAGCGTGCATCGCCGTGCTGCAGAACCACGCGCACCGGGCCCTGGCGCGGCAGCGGCCAATCGGCCCAGGGCACGGCCGCGGCAGCGTCGATGCGCAGCGCAAAGCTCGAAGGTAGGCCGGCGCGCACCAGCGTGTACTGACCGCGCGCCAGGTCGATGTCGGCCAGCACGGCGCGGCGCAACGTGGCCGATTCCGCCTCGGCGCGCGCCAGCGGCGCCGGCCAGGCCTCGACGCCACCACGGCGCAACACCTGCAGCACTTGCGAATACAGCGCCGGCAGGCGCTGTTCCGCCGACGTCGCCGCGGCCGCCCCGGTACCCGGTTGCAGCAATGCGAGCGTGGCCAGCACCGCATCGTGCTGTGCCGCCTGCTGGCTGAGCAGCCGGTGCACGATGCGGGCGTCGGTATCGAAGGCTTCGCCGCGTGTCGCCAGGTCGGCCTGCGCGAGCCAGGCACAGCCCGCGGCGCCGAGCAGCACCGCTGCCACGGACCAGGCCCAGCGCGGCAGCGTTCGGGTCACCATCCCTTCATTCTGGCACCCGGTGTGCCCACGCGGCCCGCCGAACGCATTGCGTGCACCCTTTGGGCCGGACGCCCTCGGTCACGGACCGATGTCACGGGCCGAGGCGCGCTGGCTACACTGCAGACGCTGCGCTGGAAGGGTGGTCCGGATGATCCGCGAACGATGGCTCGTCGTGCTGGGGCTGTACCTGGGGGCCGCCTCGGGCGTGGCGGCGCAAGGCGCCGGAGCGCCCAGCCCGGCAGGCGGCACCCCGGCCGCGCTGCCCGAGCTGCGCCTGCCCAGTGTGCAGGATCTGCGCGCGTCGTTGCCGCGCAGCGCCAAGGCTGCCGCCGCGCTGGCCGGCCTGGGCCGCCAGCGCCTGGCACTGGTGGTGGGCCTGGGCACCATCGGCCACCGGGTCGTCGTCACACCGGCAGCGCGCGACGCGCAGGCCGTGGCCACCGCGCTGCGCGGCGGTGGATTCGTGGTCATGCGGCGGGACGACGTGAGCGGCGACGCGCTGCGCGACGCGCTGGCCGAATTCCGCAGCCGGCTGCAGCCCGAAGGCGTGGGCTTCGTCTACGTGGCGGCGCTGGGCGCGCAGCTCGAGGGCATCAACCTGCTGCTGCCGCGCGATACGCCGCTGGCCGCGACGCCAGACGGCGCGTCCGCGGCGCTGTCGCCACGGCAATTGCAGGCCCATGGCGTGCCGCTGGCCGAGGTGGTGGCCGCGCTGGCGGGTCCGCCCGAGAGCCTGCGCCTGCTCGTCGTCGACGCCGCCTACCGCCACCCGGCCTTGGCCGCGCTGCCGCAACCCGGCCTGAACGAGCAGCCGCTGCCGCCCGGCGTGATGGCCTTGTTCGGCCACGGCCTGCAGGTGGCGCGGGACATACCGGCCACGGCGCCCCTGCCCGAACCCGCGCCGGCCGACCCGGCCGAGATCGCGGCCACACCCTTCGCGGGTGTGCTGGCCGGCGTGCTCACCACGCCGCGCATCAGCGGACCGCAGGCGCTGCTGAGCACGCGCCGGGCCATCGTGGACGCCACCCAGGGTCGCGAGAACCCCTGGCTGGGGGGGGAGACCGACAGCGACGAGGAACTGGCCGAGGCCACGCTGCCGGACGCCCTGCTGCCGCGCACGCCCGCCGAGGTGGTCGACGAAAGTGTGCGCCAGGTCGGCGGCCACTTGCGGCGTCGGGTGGTGGCGTCGGCGGGCGAACGCAGCGTGGCCGACGTGCTGGCCGAACCCGTGGCGTCGCGAGACGGCGCGGGCGCGGCCGACGCCAACGCAGCCGGCTCGTCGGGAACGGCGCCGCCCGCTCTGCCGGAGCCGCCGCCCGCCAGCGGCCCGGCCGGCACCGTGGGCGCTGCCGCCAACGCGGTGGGCACGGTGGCGGCCGTCGTGGGCGGCGTGGGAGCGACCGGCGCCGCCGTGGCGGCGGTGGTCACGACGTCGGAGGCGGCTGCGGTGGCCGGCGGTGCCGCCGGCACGGCGGGGGCGGTGGCGGGCCAGGCCGCGCCCCTGATGTCGCGCAGCGCCGGTGGCGAGGTCGCCGCGACCGAGGCCGTGCGCCCGCTCGCTGCAGGACCGACCGTGGCGTCGGCCGCGCCGGCCGTGGCGCCGGTCGCGGCCGGCGCAGGCGCCGCCGTGGTCACCGCGGCCTCGACAGCCACGCCCGCCCGGCCTGGCTCGGTTGCCGACCCGGCCGCGGCGCCGACTCCAAGCCCGCGCGGCGGCACCCCGGCCGTCGACGGCCGCACCGTGCGCCGCGCCGAAGGCGGTGAACGACCGGCCTTCGTGCCGCGCCGCAACGCCTTCGGCTATGCCGAGGGCGACACCTTCAGCTACCAGGTCGTCGACATGGCCAGGGACCAGGTCACCGGCTCCTTCACCACGGTCATCGAGCAGGTACTGGGCGAGGGCCACCTGGTCGCCAACGGGCAGCGCCTGCTGCTCGACCCCCAGGGCCGCATCAAGAGCCAGCATCGTGCGGATGGCGGCTTCTCGGAGTTCGTGCCCAGCCAGGACCTGTGGTGGTCGCACCCCAAGCCCGGGGAGCAGCGCGACATCCGTTTCACCGAGACCTTCCAGCGCGCCGGCGACGCGCGCGGCGTAACTGAATGGAAGGGTTCCAGCCGCGTCGCCGTGCCGCGCCGCATCGAGACGCCGGCCGGCGAATTCGAGGTTATGCCCATCGAAAGCAGCGGCTCGTACGTGGAAACGACGGCCGACGGCCGGCGGACCGCGGGCCACTGGAGCCGTACCGTCTACCACTCGACCGAACTGGGGCACCCGGTGGCCATCGACATCCAGGATCTCAACCGCATGGGCAGGCCGCTGCGGCGCGAACGCGTGGAACTGACGCACGCGCAGACCTCGCGCAACCTGCCTTGACAGCTGGCGCTCACATCCATATCGACTGTCGGCAGCCCTTGCGTCGGTCGCCGCGCCTGTGGCCCGGCTTGGCGGGCCTGCTGGCCCTGCTGATCGCCGGCTGCGCCAGCCACGTGCCCGAGCGCGACGGCCCCGAGGCGCGACCGCCCGCGGGCCTGGAGCGCGTGCCGGACGCGGTGCCGCGTGTCGAGCCACTGCGCGTGGGCGGCCCCAACAAGCCCTACGAGGTGCTCGGCCGCCGCTATGTGCCGATGACGGCCGACCTGCCGCTGGCCGAGACCGGCCTGGCCTCGTGGTACGGCCGAAGATTCCACGGCCGGCCCACGTCCAGCGGCGAGATCTACGACATGTACGCCATGACGGCGGCGCACAAGACGATGCCGATCCCCAGCTATGCGCGCGTGCGCAACCCGGTCAACGGGCGCGAGGTGGTGGTGCGCATCAACGACCGCGGACCGTTCGCCGACGGACGCGTCATCGACCTCAGCTATACCGCGGCGCTGCGCCTGGACCTGCTGCGCGGCGTGGCGCCGGTGCAGGTGCAGCGCATCACGCACGACGAGATCCGCGCCGGGCTCGTCGCGGCCAGCCCGTTGCCGCCCGACGACGGCGCGCCCGGTGACCCGGTGGCCGTCGGCGCGGGGCTGTGGCTGCAGCTCGGCGCCTTCCGCGACCGCGACGGCGCCGCCAGGCTGCAGCGCAGCGTGCTGGGCGACGCCGAAGTCCGGGTGACGCAGGTGGTGATCTTCGAGGAGAACGCCTTGTACCGCGTGCAGGCCGGGCCCTACGCCACGCGCGAGCAGGCCTTGCAGGCCGGCGACCGGGTGCAGCGCCGCCTCGGCATTTCGCCCTTGCTGGTCGAGCGGCGCTGACACCGGCGAGCCCGCCACCCCTAGGTCGGCAGTCGTCCCGGCTTGATCGGCAGCGCCTTTGCGTCGATGCTCACCGCTGACGCTCAAGAGCAACCAAGGTCACCAGGAGACGCCATGGCAGGCCAGCCGAGCACCGCCCCCATCACCTTTCTCGTCTCCGGCCAGAGCCAGGCCACGCGCGGCGCGGCGGCGGCGTCGATCCCCGGCCTGCCGGGGCGGGTGAAGGAGAACGTGCGCATGGCGGCCCGGCGCGCCGGCAGCGAGCCCCTGCGCGTCACCGCAGTGCCGGGCGAAGACGTGGTGGTGCTGCAGATCGCGGGCGGCCCGCCGTTGCTGCTGCACCCGGAGAATGCACGCGACCTGCTGCTCGGCCAGGGCAGCGCGAAGCGAAGCGCAGCGCCAGCCGGCGGTGACGTGGCCGTGCCGGTGCAACTGCGCTGGCAAGGCCTGGAGCAGGCCGCGCCCACGCGCACGCGCGGTTTCCTGGGCGACGTGATGCTGTCGGCCTTCCAGGTGCTGACCGGCCTGGCCAAGGACAGCGCGGTGACGCTGGCCACGAGCGCGGTGCTCAATCGCGTCGACGGCCAGGTCGAGGCCGGCGTCTATGCCCTGCGGCCCGAGTCGCTCGAACCGCTGAAGGGCAGCGGGCTGAAGCTGAACCAGGTGCCGCCGTCGAACGAGCCGATGCTGGTGCTCGTCCATGGCACCTTCGTCGAGACCGTCAGCACCTTCGGTAAGCTGTGGGCTTTGCACCCGCAGCGCGTGCGCGCGCTGTTCACGGCCTACGGTGGGCGCGTCTATGCGCTGGACCACCCCACGCTGGGTGCCAGCCCCGTCGCCAACGCGCTGACGCTGGTGCGGGCCCTGCCCAAGGGCGCGCGGCTGCACCTGGCCACGCATTCACGCGGCGGCCTGGTGGCCGAGGTGCTGGCGCGCGTGGCCGCGCAGCCGCGGCTGACGGCCGACGACCTGACTTTTTTCGCCGGCGCCGGCCTGGCCGGCCAGCGCGCCGAGCTGCAGGCGCTGGCCAAGGCGGTGGACGAGCAGGGCATCACGGTGGAGCGCATCGTGCGCGTGGCTTGCCCGGCGCGCGGCACGCTGCTGGCCAGCAAGCGGCTCGACGCCTACCTGTCGGTGCTGAAGTGGTCGCTCGAACTCACCGGCGTGCCGGCGCTGCCCGAGGTGGTGGACTTCCTGGCCGAAGTGGCTCGCCGCCGCGCCGACCCGGCCGAGATCCCCGGCCTGGCGGCCATGATCCCCGGCACGCCGCTGGTGGACTGGCTGAACAGCGCCGAGGAGCCGATCGCCGGCGACCTGCGCGTGGTGGCCGGCGACCTGCAGGGCGATTCGGTGACGAGCTGGCTGAAGACGCTGCTGGCCGACGCCTACTACTGGACCGACAACGACATCGTCGTGCAGACACGCTCCATGTACGGCGGCGCGCCGCGCGAGGGCGGCGCCAGCTTCCTGCTCGACCAGGGCGGGCGCGTCACGCACTTCAACTATTTCGCCAACGAGCGCACGGTGGCGGCGGTGGTGGACGGCCTGACGCAGGTGCAGCCGGCGGGCTTTCGGCTCATCGGGCCCTTGTCCTGGGCCGGTCAGGACTCGGGTGGCGTGCGCGCGGCACGGCGCGCGCGGGCTGCGTCCGCCGCCGCCGGGCCGGCCGGCGAGCGCCCCGCGGTCTTCGTGCTGCCGGGCATCCTGGGCAGCCACCTGGCCGCCGACGGCAAGCGCATCTGGCTCAGCCTGCGCCTCGTCGGCGGCCTCGCCAGGCTGCGCTACCGGCCGGGCGTGGACGACCAGGTCACGCCCGACGGCGCCGTCGGCCTGGTCTACGACGATCTGATCGACCACCTGGCGGCCACCCACGAGGTGATCGAATTCGCCTTCGACTGGCGCCGTCCGATCGAGGAAGAAGCGCGCCGCCTCGCCGATGCCGTGGAGCAGGCGCTGGAGGCCCGCGACGCCAGCGGCCAGCCGGTGCGGCTGCTGGCGCATTCCATGGGCGGCGTGATCGCGCGCACGATGCAGCTCGAGCGCCCCGCCGCCTGGCAGCGGCTGATGTCGCGCCCGGGCGCGCGGCTGCTCATGCTGGGCACGCCGAATGGCGGCTCGTGGGCGCCCATGCAAGTGCTTTCGGGCGACGATACCTTCGGCAATGCGCTGGCCGGCTTCGGCTCGCCGCTGCGCGACCGCCAGGCGCGGCAGATGATGGCCGAGATGCCGGGCTTCATCCAGCTGCAGGCCGACCTGCTCGACGCGCAGCGCGGCCTGGACCAGGAAGCGACCTGGCGCAAGCTCGCCGACGACGACCTGCGCACCCTGCAGGACGCCAACTGGTGGCACCGCTCGGCGGGTGAAGCCATGCAGGACGCCTATGCCTGGGGCGTGCCGCCGCAGGCCGTGCTGGACCAGGCGCGAGCCCTGCGCGAGCGGCTCGACCGACAATGCCGCGACGACCTGCCGGCCTTTGCCGACAAGCTGCTGCTGGTGGTGGGCCAGGCCCGGTTCACGCCCGACGGCTATGAATGGACCGACCAGGGCCTGGTCTACCTGAATGCAAGCGACGGCGGCGACGGCCGCGTGCCGCTGGCTTCGGCGCTGCTGCCCGGCGTGCGCACCTGGACGCTGGACTGCGAACACGGCAGCCTGCCCGACGCGAAGGGCGCGTTTGCGGCCTTCGTCGAGCTGCTGACCCAAGGCGACACGCGGCAGTTGCCGCTGCTGGTGCCGGTCGTGGCCACGCGTGGCACGGGCTTCGCCCGGGGTGCTGCGGCAACACCCGCAGTGCAACACGTGCGCAGCCGGCCGTCGCGCGGCCAGCTTTCGGCGCTGCCGGCACAGAACCTGCGCTCGGTCTTCGACAGCGACCGGCGGCCGGCCGCCGAAACCGCCGACGAGGTGCGCGGCGCCGCACTGCAGATCACGGTGCTCAACGGCAACCTGGCCTTCATGCGCCAGCCGCTGCTGGTGGGGCACTACCGCACCAGCGTGCTGACCGGCACCGAGGGCGTCGTCAACCGCCTGGTGGGCGGCGCCATGCGGGCCGCGCTGGACGCCGGCCTGTACCCCGACGACGTGGGCACGCACCAGATCTTCTTTATCACCTGGCACAGCCTGGACAACCCCTGGCGACCACCACGGCCCCAGGCGGCGGTGGTGGTGGGGCTGGGCGACGAGGGCGCGCTCACGGAAATGCGGCTGCGTGACAGCGTGCGCCAGGCCACCATCGCCTGGGCGCAGCGGGTGGCCGAAGACCCGCAGCAGGCCGACGCCGAGATCGAACTCGCGGCCACCTTGCTGGGCAGCGGCGGCATGGGCATCTCGCCCAGCGCCACGGCGCGTGCCATCGCGCAAGGGGTGCGCGAGGCCAACGATCGGCTGGCCGGCAGCGGCTGGCCCCTGGTGAGCCGGCTCACGCTGGTCGAGTTGTACCTGGACCGCGCGGCCGAGGCCTGGCGCGGCCTGCAGGTGCTGGTCACGGCCAGCCCCGACCGTTTCGGGCTCGCGCCCACCATCGCCAGCGGCACCGGGCCGCTGCGCTGGCAGTCCGACAGCGGCTACCGCGGCGCCGACCACGACTTCATCACCGCCACCGCCGGCGCGCTGCCCGGCAGCATCGACTTCACGCTCGACACCCGGCGCGCGCGCACCGAGATGCGCTCGCAGCGCACGCAGGGCAAGCTGCTGCTCGACCTGGTCGCGCGCGCCTCCACCGACGTCAACGACGACCCGAATATCGGCCGCACGCTGTTCCAGCTGCTGGTGCCCGTGGAGGTGGAACCCTTCCTGGGCGGCACGCAGCGCATGCTGCTGGAACTGGACGACAGCACCGCGCCCATTCCCTGGGAGCTGCTGGAGACGCCCGACGACGGCCGCGGCCACGCCGACGCGCGGCCGTGGGCGATTCGCAGCCAGTTGCTGCGCAAGCTGCGCAAGACGCACTACCGCACCGCGCCACGCGACGCCAGCGCCGAAGACGCCGTGCTGGTGATCGGCGAGCCCGCGGTCGACCCGGCGAAATACGGCCCGCTGCCCGGCGCGCTGGCCGAGGCGCAGGCAGTGGCGGCACAGCTCACCGGCCCCGGCGCGCTGCCGGCCAACCGCGTCACCGCGCTGGTCGCCAACGACGACGCGGCCGCCGTCATCGGCGCGCTGCTGGCGCGTCGCTATCGCATCGTGCACGTGGCCGGCCACGGCGAAGCGGGCGCCAACGGAGGGGTCGTGCTCTCGGGCGACACCTTCCTGGGCCCGCGCGAGATCGAGACCATGCGCACGGTGCCCGAGCTGGTGTTCGTCAACTGCTGCCACCTGGCGGGCCGCGATGCGGCACAGACGCTGGCACCGCCGCCGCTGGACCGCAGCGCCTTCGCCGCAGGCGTGGCCGACAAGCTGATCGAGATCGGCGTGCGCTGCGTCGTCGCTGCCGGCTGGGCGGTGGAAGACGGTCCGGCCGAGACCTTCGCCACCACCTTCTACCGCGAGTTGCTGGCCGGCGCGACCTTCATCGACGCGGTGGCCGCCGCGCGCGAGGCCGCCTGGGCCGACAACCCCGGCGGCAAGACCTGGGCCGCCTACCAGTGTTATGGCGATCCGGGCTGGACCTTCCGCACCGGCGGCGGCGACGCCCAGACCGTGCAGCGACCGGCCGGTGACGAATACGCCACCATCGCCTCGGCGCTGGGTCTGGCACTGGCGCTGGAAGAGGTCGCGGTGCGCGCGCGCTGGACGAGCGCGCAGACCGAAGACGAGGGGCAGGCCCAGCTGCAGACGCAACTGCAGAAGATCCGCCTGCTGGAGGCGCGTTTCGCCGCGCTTTGGGGCGGCATGGGTGCGGTGGCCGAGGCCTACGCTGTGGCCTATGCCGAAGCCGGCGACTTCGACGCCGCCATCGCCTGGTACGAACGCGCCGTGCAAGCCGATGATTCCAGCGCCTCGTTGAAGGCCTGTGAGCAGTTCGAGAACCTGCGCGCGCGCCAGGCCTGGCAGGCGGTGGCCCAGGGGCAGCCCACGGCGGCGGCCCTGGCTTCGGCGCGCGAGTGCATCGAGCACGCCATCGAGCGGCTGCAGTCGCTGGCCGACCGCCACGCCACGGCCGCGCGCTGCAGCCTCATCGGTTCGGCCTGCAAGCGCCTGGCCATGCTGGAACAGCGCGCGGGCCGCGCCGCTGCGGCCAGTGCGGCACTGGACGCCGCCGCCCGCGGTTATGGCCAGGCCGAAGCGCTGGCCGCGGCGGCCGGCAGCAGCGACCTCTTCTACCCGGGACTCAACCGCATGGCGCTGGAACTGGTGGTCCATGGTGGCCGCAAGGGCTGGCGCGGACTGGACCCGGCACGCACGCAGGCCGTGCGCCAGAGCCTGGCGCAGCGCACGCAGACCGACCCGGACGTCTGGAGCTCCATCGGCCAGCTCGACGTCGAGCTCTACGAAGCCCTGGCCGAAGGCCGACTGGCCGCCAGCCTGGCCTCGCTGGCCGCGGGCTACGCCAATATCCATGCCCGCCTGAATGCCAACAAGGCCTGGCGCACGGTGGCCGACCAGGCGCGCATCGTGCTGGGGGCAGTGCTGGCGCGCACGCGTGGCAAGGAACAGGCGGCGGCCCAGGCGCTGCTGGACCAGTTGCTCGGTTATGCGCGGGGCCCGGCCGGCCGGTGAAGCCTGGCAGGCAGGGGCCGACGAGTCGGCGCCACGGCGCCCGCCAGGGGCGACCGCGGGCCCGCACCGGGTCAGCGCCCGCCGTTGACGTCGAGCAGCGCGCCGGTGGTGTAGCTGGCCTCGTCCGACAGCAGCCAGACGATGGCCGCGGCCACCTCTGCGGCCGAACCGGGGCGCTGCATCGGCACCTGCGGCGCGAGCCGGCGGGCCCGGTCGGCTTGGCCGCCGCTGGCATGGATCTCGGTATCGATGATGCCCGGCCGCACGGCATTCACGCGCACGCCCTCGGTCGCCACCTCCCTGGCCAGGCCGACCGTGAAGGCGTCGATGGCGCCCTTGGCCGCCGCGTAGTCCACGTACTGTCCCGGCGCACCCAGACGGGCCGCCACCGACGACAGGTTGACGATGGCGCCGCCGCGGTGCCCGCCGGCCGCGGCCCAGGCACCGCCTTCGCTGTAGCGGGTGCTCATGCGCTTGACCGCCTCGCGCGAGCAACTCATGGTGCCGAAGACATTGATCGCGAACATGCGCTGCCAGCGCGCGATATCCATCTCGTCGACGCGTGCGGCCACGTCCACCACGCCGGCGTTGTTGACCAGTCCGGACAGCACGCCGGCCTCGCGGTCCAGCCGCGCGAACATCGCCTGCACCTGGGCGTCGTCGGCCACGTCGGCCGGCAGCACCCAGGCACGTCGGCCCTCGGCACGCACGTCGGCGGCCACGGCCTCGGCGGCTGCGGCGTCGCGCGTGTAGCTGATGGCCACGTCCCAGCCGCGCGCAGCAGCCAGGCGGGCGGTGGCGGCACCGATGCCGCGGCTGCCGCCGGTGACGAGAAGCAGTGGGTTCATATCCCGATATTAGGGCGGGCGGCACTCGGCTAGAGTGCGCGGCTTCACAAGGAGACAAGACCCCATGCAAAGACGCCATGTCCTCGTCGCCGGCAGCGCCGCATTGCTGGCCGCCCCTGCCTTCGTTCGCGCCCAGGCACTGGAAAAGCCCAAGGTCACCATTGCCGTGGGCGGCAAGAACCTGCTGTACTACCTGCCGCTGACGATCGCCGAGCAGCGCGGCTATTTCAAGGCCGAGGGCCTGGACGCGACCATCGTCGACTTCGCCGGAGGCGCACGCGCGCTGCAGGCCGTGGTGGGTGGCAGTGCCGACGTCGTCTCGGGGGCCTTCGAGCACACCGTGAACATGCAGTTCAAGGGCCAGGCCATGCGCGCCTTCGCGCTGCAAGGCCTGGCGCCGCAGATCGTGCTCGGCGTCAACCCCAAGACGATGCCGAACTTCAAGACCGTGACCGACCTCAGGGGCAAGAAGATCGGCGTCACGGCGCCGGGCTCGAGCACCAACGTGATGGTCAATTTCATCCTCGCCAAGGCCGGGCTCAAGCCCAGCGACGTGTCGATCATCGGCGTCGGCACCTCGCAGGGCGCGGTGGCGGCGATGCGCTCCGGCCAGATCGACGCCATCAGCAACCTCGACCCGGTGATCACGATGCTGCAACGCTCGGGTGACCTGAAGATCGTTTCCGACACGCGCATCGTGGCCGAGGCCGAGAAGGTCTTCGGTGGCCCCATGCCCGCCGGCTGCTTCTACTGCCCGCAGGCCTTCATCGACAAGAATTCCCATACCGTGCAGGCGCTGGCCAATGCGCTGGTGCGCGCCAACAAGTGGATCCAGGCCGCCGGCCCGGGCGACATCATCAACAACGTGCCCGAGAGCTATCTGCTCGGCGACCGCGCGATCT
>Ga0073899_10004175_pt1 | contig 12692 bp, 8 predicted proteins | sample KloWWTmetaKNB5Ph_FD_88975 | JGI IMG/M metagenome (GOLD analysis project Ga0073899, IMG submission 88975) | Active sludge microbial communities from Klosterneuburg, Austria, studying microevolution and ecology of nitrifiers - Klosterneuburg... | ecosystem: Engineered > WWTP > Aerobic digester >... | reverse complement strand
TGCCTCGATCAGCGTGTCCAGTGCCTGCAGCCCGGGCTCATCGTATTTCCGCAGGCCGCGCGGGTCGTCGTACCAGATGTGTGCCAGCTGCGGGCATTGCTCGCGCAGCTCAAGCATCTTGTCGACCTGCTCCTGGTCCTCGACCACCGCAAAGCGAACCTCGGCGTTGTTGATGGGGAAGGCATATTCGGCGGCCACGGCGTCCTGGTACAGCGGTACCGGCACCGCCCCCAGCGACTGCACCGCCAGCATCGTTGCGTACAGCCGCGGCCGGTTCTCGCCGACCACGACCACGTGGTCGTCGCGCCGGATGCCACGTTCGGCCATGCCGCAGGCCAGTTCGCGCACCAGCAGCGCCAGGGCAGACCAGGTCTGCGTCTGCCAGATGCCGTACTCCTTCTCACGCAATGCTGCCGCTTCGGGCCGCGCCCTGGCGTGATCGAGCATCAATCGGGGGAAGGTCGATTGCACCTGGTGTGGTCTCCATCGGTGATGGGCGTGGGCGGAATGTCGGCCCCTGCTGTCCTTGCTTGCACAGCATGGGTTCGCGATAACCGCTGACCGGCATTGTCCGCAAAGCTTTGACGTCAATATGTCGGTTCGACGACAATCATCGGGTCTTCACTGACAGGTTTTTCACTGAGGGCCCTCTCATACCTTCAAGCAGTTTCCCGTCTGCTCGACACGCCGGTACGGTGCAGGTCTCGCGCTCGCGCACGATCCGTTCTGCAGAGCTGAATGGCATCCCCTGGATCGAACGGCTGGATGCCGAAGAGCGCAGCCGGGTGGTGGCTGACCTGCGCGTGGTGCAGGTCGAGCCCGGCGAACTGGTCTGCCGCGTCGGTCGGCCGGTGACCTACTGGTTCGGCGTGCTCGACGGCCTGCTGAAGATGAGCAACGACAGCGCGCTGGGCATGCCAATCACGTTCACCGGTGTGCCGCCCGGCGGCTGGTTCGGTGAAGGCACAGTGATCAAGCGCGAGGCCTATCGCTACAACATCCAGGCTCTGCGCCGAAGCCTGGTCACGGGCATCTCGGTGCAGACCTTTCACTGGCTGCTCGATCGAAGCATCGGCTTCAACCGCTTCGTCATGATGCAGCTCAACGAGCGCCTGGGGCAGTTTATCGCGGCGCGTGAGATCGACCGTCTGAACAGTGCCAACGAACGGGTCGCGCGCAGCCTGGGCGCGCTCTTTCACCCGGTGCTGTACCCGGGTGTCGGAGAGCTGCTGCGCATCACGCAGCAGGAATTGGGCTACCTGGTCGGGCTGTCTCGGCAGCGCGTCAACGAGGCCTTGCACGCGCTGCAGCGGGCCCGCGTGATCCGCATCGAATATGGGGGCCTGCGCGTGCTCGACCTCGACGGCCTGCGCAGCTTCGACGACGCGCCGGCGCGCGGCTGATCAGGCCTTGAATGCTTCGGCAGCGGCTTGCAGCGTGGCGTCCAGGTCGGCTTGGCTGTGCGCCGCACTGACGAAGCCGGCTTCGTACAGTGCCGGTGCCAGGTACACGCCGCGCTCGAGCATGGCGTGGAAGAAGCGGTTGAAACGGTCCTTGTCGCTGGCCATCACCGCGCTGTAGTTCTGCGGCAAGGTGTCGGCAAAGAAGAAACCGAACATGCCACCCTCGCATTCGCTGACCAGCGGCACGCCGGCCGCGCGTGCGCCCGCCTGCAGGCCCTCGGCCAGTTGTCGCGTGCGCGCTGACAGCGCATCGAAGAACCCGGGCCGGCAGATCTCGCGCAGCGTGGCCAGCCCGCAGGCGGTGGCCACCGGATTGCCGCTGAGCGTGCCGGCCTGGTACACCGGGCCCAGCGGCGCCAGCTGCGCCATCACGTCGCGCGTGCCGCCGAAGGCCGCCAGCGGCATGCCACCGCCGATGACCTTGCCGAACACACTGAGGTCGGGCCTGAAGCCAGGGATCTGCCTGGCATAGACACTCTGGGCGCCGCCCAGCGCGACGCGAAAACCCGTCATCACCTCGTCGAAGATCAGCAGCGCACCGTGCTGCGTGCACAACTCGCGCAGCCGTGACATGAACGGCAGCGACGCGCGCACGAAGTTCATGTTGCCGGCGATGGGCTCGATCATCACGCAGGCCAGCTGCGGGCCATGCAGCGCAAAGGCTTCTTCGAGCTGGGCGACGTTGTTGTATTCGAGCACCAGCGTGTGCTGCACCACCTCGGCCGGCACGCCGGCGCTGGTAGGGTGGCCGAAGGTGGCCAGCCCCGACCCGGCCTTCACCAGCAAGGCATCGGCGTGTCCGTGGTAGCAGCCTTCGAACTTGATGATCTTGGGCCGGCCAGTGGCGCCGCGGGCCAGCCGCAAGGCGCTCATGGCCGCCTCGGTGCCGCTGCTGACCAGGCGCAGCTGCTCGACCGTCGGCACCTGCGCGATGATCGCTTCGGCCAGTTCGGCCTCGGCCTCGGTGGGGGCGCCGAACGACAGGCCGTTGCGCGCGGCCTGTATCACCGCATCGAGCACGGCCGGATGACCATGGCCCAGGATCATCGGACCCCAGGACCCGATGTAATCGATGTAGCGCTGGCCTTCCACGTCCCACAGGTAGGCGCCCTCGGCGCGCCGGATGAAACGTGGCGTGCCGCCCACGGCGCGAAAGGCGCGCACGGGTGAATTGACGCCCCCGGGCGTGACGCGCTGGGCGCGTTCAAAGGCGGCTTCGTTGCTGGTGGGCCTGGATTCAGTGGACACGGCGTGAGATTCCCTTGCTGCCCTGCGGCTGCTCGTCAGCGCTTTCACCGTCGGTGCCCTGCTCGGCGTCTGCGCCTTCGTCGGGCCCGGGCAGCGCCCAGAAGAAGCGGTCTGGCACCACGTTGCCCATGCCGGGTCGAAAGCCCGAGTCGAGGCTCTGGTCGAGGAACGACAGCGCCTCGCCGACGGCCGCCTGCAGCTCGCTGCCGGCCGCCAGCAACGACGCCAATGCCGCCGACAAGGTGTCGCCGGCGCCGACGAAGGCGGTGTCGAAGCGCTCGAATTTCTCGCCGGTCAGCGCGCCCTGGGCCGAAGCCAGCACGTTGTCGATGAACTGCTCGCTGCCCTTGGTCGGCAGCATCACCCCGGTCACCAGCACGTAGCGCGTGCCATGTTCGGCGGCGGCCACGGCCAACTCGCGAGCCGATGGCGGGCGCTCGCTGTCCCAGTCGGGCAACAGGAAGTCGGTCAGCGTCTTGTGGTTACCAACCAACACTTCGGTGGCCGGCAAAATCAGCTCGCGAAAGGCCTCGAGGTAAGGCTGCAACTGGTCTTCGTCGAGCCACGACAGGCCGGGCAGGTAGCTGACCAGCGGCACGTCGGGGTAATCGGACAGCACCTCGGCCACGGCAGCCACGGTTTCTGCGCTGCCCAGGAAACCGACTTTCCAGCCGGCGATCGTCACGTCCTCCAGCACCGAGCGCGCCTGTTCGGCCACGGCCTCGGCGTCGACAGGGTGCTGGTCGAAGACTTCGGCGGTATCGCGCATCATGATGGCGGTGACCACCGGCAGCGCATGCGCACCCATCGCGGCGATGGTCGCGATGTCACCGGACAGGCCGCCGGCGCCGCTGGGGTCGCTGCCGTTGAAGCTCATCACGCAGGCCGGTGGTGGTGGCTCGGTGGCGGCGAGGTCGGCTTCCGGGGCCGGATCGGGGGTGGGCTTCATGAGGTGATGTGTCGTCGGAAGTGGGTCTGGCCGCTGTCGCTGATGGCGGCCGGAAGCTTCCGATAGAACGTGATGAGAAACCTGAGGAGTGTGGCGTAGGTGCGCACAAATCCTTGCTTTTTCGCCAAGACGAGTGGCTACAATTCGCTTCCATTGTAGTGATGTGACTGTATAAACGTGAGTGAGCCTCGAACCTGGATGTGCCTGATCTGCGGATGGATCTACGACGAGGCGGTTGGTGATCCGGATCACGGCATCGCACCCGGTACCGTCTGGGCCGATGTGCCGATGAACTGGACCTGCCCTGAGTGCGGTGCGCGCAAGGAAGACTTCGAGATGGTGGCCATCTAGGCCCCTGCCGGGGCCGCGCCCGGCGTGTTGAGGAGAGCAGCTCGTGGAAGGTGGCAGCGCCGAATCAGGTGGCACGGGGACCAAGGTCCTGGTCATCGACGACAGCAATACGATCCGGCGCAGCGCCGAGATCTTCCTGCGCCAGGGTGGGCATGAGGTGGTGCTGGCAGAAGACGGCTTCGATGCGCTGTCCAAGGTCAACGATCACGATCCGCAGCTGATCTTCTGCGACATCCTGATGCCTCGCCTGGATGGTTATCAGACCTGCGCGATCATCAAACGCAACCCTCGCTTCGCCCATGTGCCGGTGATCATGCTGTCGTCCAAGGACGGGCTGTTCGACAAGGCACGAGGTCGCATGGTCGGCTCCGAAGAGTATCTGACCAAGCCCTTCACGAAGGAACAGTTGCTGCGCGCGGTCGAGACCTTCCGCCCGTCTGCCTGATCGTGGTCCACGGCGACTTGCAGTACCCGAACCTGAGGACCCAGTCATGACGATCCAGAAGATCCTGGTGGTCGACGACTCCAAGACCGAGCTCTACCACCTGTCTGAGCTGCTGGGCAAACGCGGCTACAGCGTGCGCACCGCTGAAAACGGCGAGGAGGCGCTGCGTCGCCTGGCCGAGGAAAAGCCCGACCTGGTGCTGATGGATGTGGTCATGCCGGGCCGCAACGGGTTTCAGCTCACGCGCACCATCACGCGGGATCCGCGCTGGGCCGACGTGCCGGTGATCATGTGCACCAGCAAGAATCAAGAAACCGACCGAGTCTGGGGCATGCGTCAGGGCGCCCGCGATTACATCGTCAAGCCTGTCAATGCTGACGAACTGTTGACCAAGATCCGCGCTTTCGACGGCGCCTGAAGGCGACCGACACCCACCCATGGCCAAGCGTGAAGCCCTTCGAGAGCTGCAAAGCCGGCTGGCCCAGCGCCTGCAGGCCGCCATGTCCGAGGTGCCCGCGGCGTCATGGCTGGCGGTGCAATGTGCCGGCGTCGGACTGATCTTTCCATTGCGCACGGCCGGAGAGATCTTCACCGCCGCCGGCGTGCTGCCCGTGCCGCACACGCAGCCGTGGTTTCTCGGTGTCGCCAACCTGCGTGGTGGCCTGCATGGCGTGGTCGACATGGGGGCCTTTCTGGGCCTGCGCAAGCGACCGCTGACGCTCGACAATCTGGGCGACCAGGCTCGCTTGCTGGCGCTCAATCCCAGCACCGGAGGTCATTGCGCACTGCTCGTCGACCGCTTGGCCGGTCTGCGCAACCAGCCTCAGTTGACGCGCCTGCCTGACCCGCCGGGTGCCCGTCCGGCCTTTGCCGGTGCGCTGTTCCGCGACCATCAGCAGCAGGTGTGGCAGGAAATCGATCTGGCCGCTCTGGCCCAGCAGGAACAGTTCCTGGGCATCGCCGCGTGATCCTGCCGCAATCCAAGAGTGCCCGAACCCCTGCGCCGAACCCGATGAGGACCCCATGAGCTTCCTGGACAAGATCGCCGGATCGCCGCGCAAGACGGACGACATGGCCGGCCAACGGCCCGACATCGATCACACGCCGCCACCGCCGGTCTACAACCCGATGGAAGAGACCATGCGCCTGGGCCCCGGCTCGGTGCTGCCCGACATGGTCGGTGGCCGCGCTGATTCGTCCATCATCTCCGAGGCGGCGCCATCGGAGCTGGCAGCCGAGTTTGGTGAGACCCACCTGCCTGGGGACGCCGACGACGCCGGAGCCTCGGGCTTGCCCATCATTGGCGCATGGTCGACCGCGCGCCAGCAGCGCGTGCTGCTGAGTCTGTTTGGCGTCGGCCTGCTCGGGCTCATCTTGATCGCCGTGGTTGCGCTCACCAGTTCCAACCGCAGCGCCTCGCAGGTGGCCGCTGCCGGCCAGGCGCAGACGCAGTCGCAGCGTCTGGCCAAGTCGGTTTCACAAGCGCTGCTGGGCGGCGCCGCAGCCTTTGCCGAGGTGAAGGAAAGTGCCGAAGTGCTGGCCCGCAACCTGCGCAGCTTGTCAACCGGCGAAGGCGGCGTGCCGGCTGCGCCGGCGTCGCTGCAGGATCAGGTGTCGGCCCTGCTGCCGCTGGTCGACCGCGCCGAGAAGAGTGCTGGCGTGGTGCTGGCGCAGCAGAAGACCCTGACCCAGGTCGGCCAGGCGCTGCGCACCATCAATCGTCAATCGTCCGATCTGCTCGAGCTGGCTGAGACCGTGTCGTCGCTCAAGCTGCAGCAGGGGGCGTCGGCAGCCGAGTTGTCGGCCGTCGGTCAGCTGGTGATGCTGACGCAGCGCATCGGCAAGAGCGCCAACGAGTTCCAGACCATGGAAGGCGTCAGCCCCGAGGCCGTGTTCCAGCTCGGCAAGGATCTGAACTCGTTCCGCGAGATTGCCGACGGCCTTCTGGCCGGCAATGCCGAACTGCGCCTGCCCGGCACGCGCGACACCCAGGTGCGCGAGCGTCTGCAGCAGTTGATCAAGCAGTACGAAGAGACGCGTGGCCAGGCCACCGCCATCCTGGGCAACCTGCAGGGCCTGGTGGCCGCGCGCGACGCACACACTGTGATCGTCAGCGACAGCGAGCCGCTGCGCCGCGAGCTCGGCAAACTGCAGGACGACCTGACGCGGGCCGGCAGCTTCGGCCCGCTGTCGATGGTCGGTGCCATCCTGTCGGTGCTGTTGATGCTGGCCGGCGGTCTGGGACTGCTGCGCCTGTTCGTGGTCGACCAGACCGCGCGTTCGCAGGTGGCCGAGTCGCAGCGGCTGGAGGCCGAACGCCAGGAGCAGGAGGCCAAGCGTGTCAACGACGCCAACCAGGCGGCCATCCTGCGGCTCATGAACGAACTGCAGACGGTGGCCGAAGGCGACCTGACGCAGCAAGCGACGGTGACCGAGGACATCACCGGCGCCATTGCCGATTCGGTGAACTACACGGTGGAAGAACTGCGTTCGCTGGTGGAGGCGGTGCAGAACACGGTGGCCCGCGTGACCGAGACCACGCAGCAGGTCGAGCAGACCTCTACCGAACTGCTGGCCGCATCGACCGAGCAGCTGCGCGAGATCCGCGAGACCGGTGAATCGGTGCTGCAGATGGCCGGCCGCATCAACGACGTGTCGGCGCAGGCGCAGCAGACGGCTCAGGTGGCACGCCAGTCGCTGGAGGTCACCGGATCGGGTCTGACGGCGGTGCAGAACACCATCGGCGGCATGAACTCGATTCGTGACCAGATCCAGGACACGGCCAAGCGCATCAAGCGCCTGGGCGAGTCGTCGCAGGAGATCGGCGAGATCACCGAGCTGATTTCAGACATTACCGAGCAGACCAACGTGCTGGCGCTGAACGCTGCCATCCAGGCGGCGTCGGCCGGTGAAGCCGGCCGCGGTTTCTCGGTGGTGGCCGAAGAGGTGCAGCGGCTGGCCGAACGATCGGGCGATGCGACGCGGCAGATCGCGGCGATCGTGCGCACCATTCAGACCGACACCCAGGATGCCGTGGCCGCCATGGAGCGCTCGACGCAGGGCGTGGTCGAAGGCGCCAAGTTGTCCGACGCTGCCGGTTCGGCGCTGGCCGACATCGACCGTGTGACGCGGCAGCTGTCTGAACTGATCGGGCAGATTTCCGACCAGGCGTCGCGCGAAGCTGAATCGGCCAACGTGGTGGCTGCCAACATCCAGCACATCTTCGCCGTGACCGAGCAAACCGGCGAGGGCACGCGCTCGACCGCGCAGATGGTGCGGGAGCTGTCGCGCAGCGCCGAAGACCTGAAGGCCTCGGTGGCCCGATTCAAGGTCGCCTGAGCGGGCGCATCGGCGAACTCGCACCCCCACTCGTCATCCCTTCCAGCAGGACCGCCGTGGCCGACACCCCCGAGACCAAGCCGACCGATGATGTGAGTGCGCTGGCCTGGGTGCACAACGAGTTGCGCCGCTCGCTCGAGAACGCGCACAAGTCGCTGCGCCGCTACCTGAAGGAATCCGACAGCGCAGCGCGTTCCGACGTCGACACGCTTGACCCGGCGGCGCTGCGCAGCGCGCGCACGCAGTTGCACCAGGGTGTGGGCGCACTTGAGCTGGTGGGCCTGCCGGCTGCAGCCCGCGTGCTGCGCGCGTCCGAAGCCGCGGTGCAGCGCATGCTGGCGCGGCCGGCCATGGTCAACGAAGCGTCGGTGCACACCATCGAGCGTGCGTCATTCGCGCTGCTCGACTACCTGAGCCGAATGCTGGCCGGCAAGCGTTTGTCGCCGGTGGGATTGTTCCCGCAATACGCCGCGGTGCAGGCGTTGGCGGGCGCTGACCGCGTGCACCCAGCCGACCTGTGGGAAGCCGACTTTGCCTGGCACGAGATCCCGGCCGAGATCGGTGTCGCTGCGCGCAGCGCCGACGAAGCCGCGCGCAGCACGATGGAAGCCATCGTGCTGCGCCTGATGCGCCAGGCCGATCCACCGTCGTGGATGCGGCTGTCAACGCTGTGTGCCGAGCTGGCGGCTGGCGATCCTGGCCGCGGCACCACGCTGTGGCAGCTGGCGGCGGCTTTCGCCGAGGCCGAGGCGGCCGGGCTGCTGCCGCAGGGTGATCTGCACACCAAGCGCGTGGCCGCGCGCTTGCTGGCGCAGCTGCGACTGAGCGCGCGCCACCAGGACGAGCCCTCCGAGCGGCTGGCGCAGGACCTGCTGTTCTTCTGCGCCCACGCCGGTCGCGCCGACCAGCCCACGCCCCGCCTCGATGCGGTGCGCGCGGCCTGGCGACTCGAACCCGCTGCCGCGTTGGACTACGAAAGCGAGCGTCTGGGCCGCTTCGACCCGGCCTGGATCGCGCAGGCACGCAAGCGGGTGGTCGGGGCCAAGGACGTCTGGTCGGCAGTGGCCGGCGGCGAGTTGCACCGCATGCCGGGGCTGGGCGAGCAGATGGCGCTGCTGGCCGATTCGGTCGACCGATTGTTTCCGGCCGGCCCGACCCTGAGCAAGGCGCTGCAGGACACTGCGGCCCGGGTCATGGCAGAAGGGGTCAGCCCTGAGCCCACGCTGGCGATGGAAGTTGCAACCTCGGTGCTGTACCTCGACGCCACGCTCGAGGATGGTGAACTCGATCAGCCCGACCTCGAGGACCGCGTTCGCCGTCTGGCGCAGCGCATCGTCGACGCGCGAGATGGTGCCGATCCGCTGCCGCTCGAGCCGTGGATGGAAGAGCTGTACCGCCGCGTGTCCGACCGCCAGACCATGGGCAGTGTGGTGCACGAACTGCGTGCTTCGCTGTCCGAGGTCGAAAAGCAGATTGATCAGTATTTCCGCGACCCGTCGCAGCGCGAGTTGCTGATTCCGGTGCCCAACCAGCTGTCGGCCATGCGTGGCGTGCTGTCGGTGCTGGGCATGGACCAGGCCTCGCAGGCGGTGCTGTTCATGCGCGACGACGTCGACGCACTGGCGGCCACCGAGGTCGATCCGCAGCAGGCCATCAAGGCCGGAACCTTCGACCGTCTGGCCGACAACCTGGGCGCGCTGAGTTTCCTCATCGACATGCTCAGCGTGCAGCCGCAGCTGGCCAAGTCGCTGTTCCGTTTCGACCCCGAGGAAGGCAGCCTGAGCGCCGTGATGGGCCAGAGCGAGCGGCCGTCGGCGTTCGGAGGCCTCGATGCGGTATCGGCCGCCGGCAAGCCGCTGGCCGATCAGGCGCGCGCCCTGGCGGGCAGCTTCAGTCTTGAACCCGAGGCCGATCACGGCCCGGCGCTGGAAGCCTTGAGCCAGCGGGCGCTGGCTGCCGACCTGCCAGGTGTGGCGGGTGCCGTCAGCAGCGCGCAGCGCGCCTTGGCGGAGGCCACCGACGAGCAATCACGCCAGGCGGTTGGCGCCGAACTGGCGCACAGCATGGGCGAGTTGCTGCCTCCGACGCAGTCGCCGGTGGCGGGCCCGGCCGCGGCGCCCTTGCCGGCCACTGCGGTGGACCTGGAAGACGACGCCGAGATGCGCGACATCTTCCTCGAAGAGGCGCGCGAGGTCATCGATGCGGCGCGTGTGTCGCTGCAACAGCTGGCCGGTGACCCGGTCGACGTGGGCGAGCTGACCACGGTGCGCCGCGCTTTCCACACGCTCAAGGGCAGCTCGCGCATGGTCGGCCTGCGCGACTACGGTGACGCGGCCTGGGCTTGCGAGCAGCTGTACAACGTCCGCCTGGCGCAGTCGCCGCGCATGGACGCCGATCTGGCGGCGTTCTCGAACGATGCGCTGGACCACCTGGCGGCCTGGACCGACGGCATCGCCGCGGGACAGGCTGGCGCCCATCACAGCGCGCCGATCATCAGCGCTGCCGACAGGCTGCGACTGCAGGGCCGACGCGTCGCCATCGACGCAGCGGAATCGACCGAGCTGACGCAGCGTCTGGACGCCGCTGCGGCGCCGATGCTGCCGCTGATCGAGCCCCTGCCTGCCGTGCCCGACGCGGCGCCCGATTTCGATCTGGACGATCTGCCCGAACTGCAGCTCAGCTCCGTGCTGACCGATCGAGTGCCCGACCTGCCGCTGGCAGCCGATCTCGAACTGACTGCCGCGCCGCTCGCCGAGCCCGAAGCAGCGGCGCCGGAGGCGCCGGCGTTCGAACTTGATCTTGGGGGCGACGACGAATCCGGGATCCAGGGCTTCGAGCTGCCGGCGTCCGTGCCGGCACCAGCCACCGAAGCGCTATCGCCGCTGCCGACAGCGGATCTGCCGGTCCTGCCCGAACTGCCCGAACTGGGTGACGTGGTCGAAATCGACTTTGCCGACTTCGACCATGTCGAAGCCACGCTGCCGACGGCCGACCTGCCCTTGCCGGAGGTGGCACCGATCCTCGATGAAGGCCTTGGTATCGGCGAGATGACCTTGCCGCTGGACCTGCTGCGCACTGACGTGGCACCAGCCATGGCCGACATCGACCTGACGGACGCCGTTGATCTCAGCCTGGACCTGAACGATTTCGACGCCGCGCCTGCAGCCTTGCCGGACGTGTCGGCGCCGGCCGTCCCGCAGCCGGCAGCCGAAGAACCCGTTGATGTCGAAGCCGAAACCGAAACCGATGACGAGCAGGTCAAGGTCATCGGGTCGCTGCGCATCCCGATCCCGCTCTTCAACATCTACCTCAACGAGGCCGACGAACTGTCGCGCCGGCTGTCGACCGAACTCGCCGAATGGGGCATCGAGCACGAGCGCCGGCCGGTGTCCGAGACCTCGGTGGCGCTGGCCCACTCCCTGGCCGGAAGTTCGGCCACGGTGGGCTACGCGGACTTGTCCAGCCTGGCACGCGCGCTCGAACACGTGCTGATTCGATCGACCGCCGTCGGTCGCGGCACGGCGGGTGAGTCGATGCTGTTCAACGAGGCTGCCGACGAGATCCGGCGCCTGCTGCACCAGTTCGCGGCCGGTTTCCTGCGGCCCATGACCGCCGGCCTGATCGATCGCCTGGCTGAATGCGAGCGCGCCCTGACGCTGCGCGCTGCCGAGGCGGGTGACGCCACCGATGAATGGCCCGCAGGCCTTGAAGACGTGCTCGAAGCAGCCGCGGGCGGCACTCCGCTGGCGCCTGCGATGCAGGGTCTGGCGGCCAGCTTCGGCGCGCTCGAGGCGTTGCCCGACACCCCCCCTGTGGTGCACGCGGCACGCGCCGACGCCTTCGACGACGATGACGACATCGAGGCGATCGACGTCATCGACACCGAGCTGTTCCCGATCTTCGAGGAAGAGGCCGAGGAACTGCTGCCGCAACTGCGTGCGCGGCTGCGCGACTGGATGCTGCATCCGTCGGACGACGATGCACCTTCGGCCTGCATGCGCACCTTGCACACCTTCAAGGGCGGCGCCCGCCTGGCCGGTGCGATGCGCCTGGGTGAGATGGCCCATCGGCTGGAAACGGCGATCGAACACCTGGCGACCAGCCCGGAGATCCATGCGGCCCAGGTCGAGCCGTTGCTCGGTCGTGCCGATGCCATGGTGACGGCTTACGAGGCATTGCGTCGACCCTTGCCGGCGTCGTCGGTGTCGTCGATGCCGCCGGTTGCCGCCGCCCCGGAAGCCTTGCCTGCGCAGGCGGTTGCGGTCGAATTGCCGCTGGGTTGGGACCAGCTCTCGAACGACGCCGAGGCGACAGGCCTAACGCCCGAGGTGGCTGTCGGTGGTGACGAGCCGAAGGTGCGGGTTGCCGTGCCGGCGGTGGACTGGTCGCTTTTCAACGACCGACGGCAGGCGCAGGCGGTGGCCGCTGAGCGCAGCACCGGCGGTGCGGCCGCGGTGCGGGTGCGCGCGGGCCTGCTCGACCGACTGGTCAACCACGCCGGCGAGGTCAGCATCACGCGTGCACGCATCGACGCCGACGTGCGCCAGTTGCAGGGCGCAGTGAACGACCTGACCGACAACCTCGACCGCCTGCGCAGCCAGCTGCGCGACATCGAGCTGCAGGCCGAAGGCCAGATCACCTCGCGCATCGAGGCCGCCAAAGCGGCCTCACAGGCCTTCGATCCGCTGGAGATGGACCGTTTTACGCGCTTCCAGGAGTTGACGCGCATGATGGCCGAGTCGGTCAACGACGTGGCCACGGTGCAACGAAGCGTGCAGCGCACCCTGCAGTCCACCGAAGACGAACTGGCCGCCCAGGCCCGTTTGACGCGAGAGCTGCAGGACGACCTGCTGCGCACGCGCATGGTCGAGTTCGAGAGCTTGGCCGACCGCCTTTA
>Ga0073899_10004173_pt1 | contig 12694 bp, 9 predicted proteins | sample KloWWTmetaKNB5Ph_FD_88975 | JGI IMG/M metagenome (GOLD analysis project Ga0073899, IMG submission 88975) | Active sludge microbial communities from Klosterneuburg, Austria, studying microevolution and ecology of nitrifiers - Klosterneuburg... | ecosystem: Engineered > WWTP > Aerobic digester >... | reverse complement strand
AACTCCAGCAGCGCCTCTTCCAGCGCGCGCAGGGTTTCGACGTCCAGGTCGTTGGACGGTTCGTCCAGCATCAGCACGTTGCCCCCCAGGGCCAGCGTCTTGGCCAGGTGAAGGCGGCCGCGCTCACCACCGGAGAGGTTGCCCACCAGCTTCTGCTGATCGTTGCCCTTGAAGTTGAAGCGGCCCAGGTAGGCGCGCGAGGGCATCACGAAGGGGCCGACGACGATGTTGTCCAGCCCACCCGACACGTCCTCCCACACCGTCTTGTCGGCCGCCAGCGCATCGCGGCTCTGGTCGACAAAGGTCGGCTTGGCGGTCTTGCCGATCACCACCTCGCCCGCATCCGGCTGCTCCACGCCCTGGATCATGCGGAACAGCGTCGACTTGCCGGCGCCGTTCGGGCCGATGATGCCGACGATCGCGCCCGGCGGCACCTTGAAGCTCAGGTTGTCGATCAGCAGGCGGTCACCGAAGCTCTTGGAGACGCCCTTGAACTCGATCACCTCGTTGCCCAGGCGCTCGGCCACCGGGATGAAGATCTCGTTGGTCTCGTTGCGGCGCTGGTAGTCGACATCGCTCAGCTCCTCGAAGCGCGCCAGGCGCGCCTTGCTCTTGGCCTGGCGCCCCTTGGCGTTGGAGCGCACCCACTTGAGTTCCTCCTTCATCGCCTTGATGCGGGCGTCTTCCTTCTTCTGCTCCACCTCCAGGCGGCGCTCCTTCTGGTCCAGCCAGTCGGAGTAGTTGCCCTTGTAGGGGTGGCCGAAGCCGCGGTCGAGTTCCAGGATCCACTCGGCCGCGTTGTCCAGGAAGTAGCGGTCGTGGGTGATGGCCACCACGGTGCCCGGGAAACGCTGCAGGAACTGCTCCAGCCACTCCACCGACTCGGCATCCAGGTGGTTGGTCGGCTCGTCCAGCAGCAGCATGTCCGGCTTGGACAGCAGCAGGCGACACAGCGCGACGCGGCGCTTCTCACCGCCGGAGAGCACGCCGATCACCGCATCCCAGGGCGGCAGGCGCAGCGCGTCGGCGGCCAGCTCCAGCTGCAGGTCGGTGTTCTCGGAACCGGCGGCGGCGATGATGGCCTCCAGCTCGGCCTGTTCGGCGGCCAGCGCGTCGAAGTCGGCATCCTCTTCGGCATAGGCGGCGTAAACCTCGTCCAGCCGCTTCTTGGCGGCGAGCACGCCGCCGATGCCCTTCTCAACGGCCTCGCGCACCGTTTCCTCGGGCGCGAGCTGCGGCTCCTGCGGCAGGTAGCCGATCTTCAGACCCGGCATCGGATAAGCCTCGCCCTCGATGTCCTTGTCGAGACCGGCCATGATCTTGAGCAATGTCGACTTGCCCGAGCCGTTCAGGCCAAGCACGCCGATCTTGGCGCCGGGGAAGAAGGACAGCGAGATGTCCTTCAGGATCTGCCGCTTCGGCGGCACGATCTTGCCGACGCGGTTCATGGTGAAGACGTATTGAGCCATGTCTGGAACTGTTCGAGGGCGGTTGGCAACCCGTTATTGTCGCTGTTCCGCACCTCGATCGCTCGGTTGGCCCCGTTGGACCTGTTGAGCCTGTTGGGCCAGCCTCAGGCCGCCGTACCCACCACAGCGGCAGCGGCAGTTGTTCCGTTGGCCGCCACCTGCGCATAGTGCTGCACCTGCAGGGCCTGCATCTGCTCATGGAAACTCTTGAGCTCCGCAGTGCTCAGCGAACCATCTTCGTCGCCGTCGATGGCATCGAACAGCTGCTGCAGCTGAGCCGTCGCGCCTTCCAGGCCGAACTCCTCGGCACTGATGGCACCGTCCTCATCGCTGTCCAGCGAGGCCAGCGGATCGCTGCTGCCCATGTCCCCGGGCGGCGGACCCGGCGGGGGTCCACCCGGTCCGTGCATGCCCCCCGGGCCGCCACCCCTTTGCGCAGCAAAGTCGGAGGTGGACCTCTCGACGTTGAAGGATGAGGCCGCAGATGACGAGTCGGACGACTCGGTCGGTTTGAAGGCCTCGAACTCGCCCTGCGTGATGTTGCCGTCTCCGTCGCTGTCGATCTGGGCAAACAACTCCTCCATGCTTTGGGCACCCTGGGCGCCCTGCCCTGCCTGCATCCCTGCCTGCATGCGCGCGCCCGGCGGTGGCCCGCCGCGCTGCATCTGCGTGGCCCAGGCGTTGCCTGCCGAGCCCACATTGCCGATGTTCATGACGCCGTCCTTTCCAGCTGGTTGATCGAAACCCCAGCTTAGGGACCGGCTCCGGCCTCCAAACAGCGAACAGGCTGCCTGCAGCGAACGGCTTCACCTGCCGGACACAGGATCGCAACAGAGTGCGAAGCAGCTTCACGCGCGAACACAAATGCACTCAGGACAAAGGCTGCAGAGGTTGCCTTCCCGTCAAAGACTGTATAAAAATACAGTCTCATGACCCTGCATGCCATCCATGTCCACCGCCCCCATCCACCGCCTGCAAGGCCAGCCTTGGCCCGCCGGGTTGTGGCGAGCCGACCAGCTCGACAGCACTCCCATGCCCACCTGCCCCAGCGGGCATGCGGCGCTGGACGCACAACTGCCCGGTGGCGGCTGGCCGCTGGGGTGGCTCACCGAGCTGCTGCTGGCCGAACCCGGTCAGGGTGAATGGCGGTTGCTGGCCCCGGTGCTGGCCCGGCTGACCCAGGGCCGGCCGGGCGAACCAGGGCGGGAGGTGGTCTGCATCGGCAGCCCCGGTCCCTGGCGCACCTACGCCCCCGGGCTGGCCGCCCTCGGCCTGGCGCTGCCGCGCCTGCTCTGGGTGGAAACCGACGCCGAGGCCGAAGGCGCCTGGGCGGCCGAGCAGGCCCTGCGCAGCGGCGCCGCCGCCGCGGTGATCTGGTGGGCCTGGGGCCCCGCAGCGGCCCCCCAAGCCCACGGCCACGCCAACGGCAGCGCCCGCCCGCCACAGCCATCCACCGCCGCCCCACCCCCCCCCCACCGCCTCTCCACAGGCCTGCCCACAGCCTTGCCCACAGGGTTGCCCACACATCGGCGAGGAGTCCCTCCACGCCCTTCACACAGCCACTCCACAACCTTGTCCACAGGCCCGGCGAACTCCGGCCTGGCGAAACAAGGCCGGCTGGGCATGCACCTGCGCCGGCTGCACCTGGCGGCACAGGGCCGCCCGGTGCTGCTGTGGGTGCTGCGGCCGCTGGCGGCTGCGGCGCAGTCCTCCCCCGCGGCGCTGCGCCTGGCCTGCCGGGCCGACGCGCTGCAGCCCGGCCAACTGCAGCTGGAACTCCTCAAACGCCGCGGCCCGCCGCTGGCACAGCCGCTGGAGCTCGACCTGCGCAGCGCCCTGGGCCTGCCGCTGGCGCACCGGCTGTCGCAGCCCCTGCCCATGCCCTCCCTGCCTCCCACCCCGGTGCCCACCCCACCGTCCACCCCGGTGCGTCAGCCGGTGCGGCCCAGCCGACCGGCCGCGCCACCGCCGCCGCGCCCCTGGCCCTTCCCCGAACGCGCACTGCCCCCAACCACCTCCCCCCTGTCGACACCCCCACCGGCCCCTGCCCCGCCCCCATTCCCGCCACTCCCACCATCCCCGCCATCCCCTCCCCGCCATGAACGCCCTGTGGTTGTGCCTGCACCTGCCGCGCCTGCCGCTGGACGCCCTGGGGCCCTGGCCTGAGCCGCTGGCCGCCTGCCCCGCGCTGGTCTGGGCGGCCGACGCCCGCGGTGCCCGGCAGGTCTGCTGCGTCAACGCTGCGGCGCGATCCCTGGACCTGCAGCCGGGCCAACGCCTCAACACGGCCGAGGCGCTGGCACCCCAGGCGCTGCGGCTGGCACGCAACCCGGCCCGGGAGGCCGCTGCGCTGGAACGGCTGGCCCTGGCGCTGGGCTGCCTGACGCCCCACATCTGCCCCGCCCCACCGGACCAGCTGCTGCTGGAGGTGCGTGCCAGCCTGCGCCTGTTCGGCGGCATCCGGCGGCTGCGGACCCGGGCCCTGGCGATCACCCGCAGCAGCGGCCTGCAGGTGCGCAGCAGCCTGGCCACCACCCCGCTGGCAGCCCAGTGGCTGGCGGCGGCCGGCCAGCGGCACCGCCACGCCCTGCGGCTGGAGAGCACCCGCCAGCGCCTGCAGCCGCTCGCGCTGGCACGGCTGGCCGGGCGGCTGGCCCCCGATGAGGTGGCCACCGCCGACAGCCTGGAGATGCTGCAGGCCCTGGGCGCCCGCACCCTGGCCGACCTGCACCGCCTGCCCCGCAGCGGGCTGAACCGCCGCGGTGCTGCCGCCTGGGTCGACGCGCTGGACCGGGCCGAAGGCCGTCGCCCGGACCCGCGCCGCTGGCACGAACCACCCGAGGCCTGCCGGCTGGACCTGGAGCTGCCCCACCGCGCCGAGGCGGTGGCCGACCTGGAAGGCGCCCTCACCCCGCTGGTGCACAGCCTGTGCGGCTGGCTGGCGCGGCGCTGGCAGGCCGCCACCGCGCTGCGCCTGAACCTGCGCCACGAACAGGGCGCGCGCCGCCACCTGCCGGACCAGCTCATCGAGCTGCAGCTGACCACCCCCAGCCGCGACGCAGCCCACCTGATCACCCTGCTGCGCGAGCGGCTGCAGCAGGTGGTGCTGAGCGCTGCGGTGGACAGCCTCCGCCTGGAGCTGACCGGCCAGCAGGCCGAGGCCGGCCGCCCCCTGGCCCTCCTGCCGGACCAGCCGGACGAGCGCGGCCACCAGGACGCCCTGGCCGGCCTGATCGACCGCCTGCGCGCCCGCCTGGGCGACGAGCGCCTGCTGCGCCTGCAACTGCAGCCGGATGCCCGGCCGGAGAAGGCCCAGCAGCGCGCCGCCCCTCAGCCGGGCGGCCGGGAGGGTGCAGAGCGCCGCCTGCCTTCCTCTGCCGCCGCAGCCGCTGCCGCCCCGCCGCGCCCGGCCTGGCTGCTGGAGGCACCACGCCCGCTGACCCCGCCGGGGCCACCGGGGCCACCGGGCGCGGCCGGCGCCTCAGACAACACCCCCGCGCTGGACGGCCGGCCGCTGCGCCTGCTCACCCGGCCGGAGCGCATCGAGACCGGCTGGCACGACGGCGCGCTGCTGCGCCGGGACTACCACGTCGCCCTGGGCGAGGACGGCCGGCTGTGGTGGATCTTCCGCGAGCGCCAGGGCAGCCTGGAACAGGCCGACGGCGCCGCGCCGCGCTGGTTCCTGCACGGCCTGTTCGGCTGAGCCGGCGGCTGAACCGACGGCTGGATTCCCCATGCCCGAAAGCCCTCAACCCGCCCGGGAGCCGGTGCCCACGCCGCCGCTGGCCGGCGTGCGCCAGGCTGGCGTGCTGCTGCCCAACGGCGTCGCCGCCGAGGCGGGCACCGGCAGCGACGCCCCCCACAGCAGCCATCCCTGGGGCCTGCCGGCCTATGCCGAGCTGGTCTGCCGCAGCAACTTCAGCTTCCTGGACGGCGTCTCGCACACCGAGGAGCTGGTGGCCCGCGCCGCCCAGCTGGGCTACGCCGCGCTGGCAATCACCGACGAGTGCTCGCTGGCCGGCGTGGTGCGCGCACACGAGGAGGCCAAGCGCCAGCGCGAGGCCGGCAACCCGCTGCAGCTGCTGATCGGTGCGGACTTCATGCTGCAGCCCGGCGCCGATGCGCAGCACGCGCCGGGCGGCCGGCTGGTGCTGATCGCCCGCCATCGGGAGGGCTACGGCCACCTGTGCGAGCTGATCACGCTGGCGCGCAGCCGCTGCGCCAAGGGGGCGTACCGGCTCGGCATGGACGACCTGGACCCGACTGCCACCGCCCCGGATCCCGACGGCGACCCGACCTGGCAGCACCTGCGCGGCATGGCCGGCTGCTGGTCCTTGCTGATCCCGCGCGAACAGGACGACGCAGCCACGCTGCGGGCCCAGGCGCGCTGGATGGCGGCCACCTTCGGCGAGCGCGCCCGGCTGGCGCCGGCGCTGCTCTTCCATGCCGACGACAGCCTGCGCAGCGAGTGGCTGCGCGCGGCCAGCGCGGCCAGCGGTGTCCCCATCGTGGCGGTGGGCGACGTGCGCATGCATGTGCGCTCGCGCAAGCCGCTGCTGGACACGCTCACCGCCATCCGCCACCGCGCCGCGCTGGCCGACTGCGGCGCGCTGCTGCCACACAACGCCGAGCAGCACCTGCGCTCCCGGCTGGCGCTGGCCCAGGTGTACCGCCGCGCCTGGCTGGACGAGACGCTGCGCCTGGCCCAGGGCTGCAGCTTCAGCCTGGATGAACTGCGCTACGAGTACCCGCAGGAGGTCGTTCCGCCCGGGCACAGCCCCGCCAGCTGGCTGCGCCACGAGACGCTGGCCGGCGCGCAGCGGCGCTACCCGCCGCACCGCCACCCGCAGGGCGTGCCGGCCGCCGTGCGGGCCCAGATCGAACACGAGCTGGCGCTGGTGGCCGAGATGCGCTACGAGGCCTTCTTCCTGACGGTCTACGACGTGGTGAACTTCGCCCGCGGCCAGGGCATCCTCTGCCAGGGCCGCGGCTCGGCGGCCAATTCGGCGGTGTGCTACTGCCTGGGCATCACCGAGGTGGACCCGACGCAGACCACGCTGCTGTTCGAGCGCTTCATCAGCCGCGAGCGCGGCGAGCCGCCGGACATCGACGTGGACTTCGAGCACGAACGCCGCGAGGAGGTGATCCAGTACATCTACCGCAAGTACGGCGCGCAGCGCACCGCGCTGGCCGCCGCGGTGGCCACCTACCGGGTGCGCGGCGCACTGCGCGACGTGGGCAAGGCGCTGGGGCTGGATGCGCTGCTGGTGGACGCGGTAGCCAAGTCGCAGCAGTGGTTCGACGGCCGCGAAGCGATGGGCGCACGCCTGGCCGAGCAGGGCCTGGACGCCCAGGCGCCGCTGACGCGCCAGTGGCTGGAGCTGACCACCACGCTGCTGAGTTTTCCGCGCCACCTGTCGCAGCACAGCGGCGGCTTCGTGATCGCGCGCGACAAGCTCTCGCGGCTGGTGCCGATCGAGCCGGCAGCGATGGAGGGCCGCCGCGTCATCCAGTGGGACAAGGACGACCTGGAGTCGCTCGGCCTGCTCAAGGTGGACGTGCTGGCCCTGGGCATGCTCACCGTGCTGCGCAAGACGCTGGCGCTGGCCAACGCCTGGCATGGGCGCCCGGCCTGGCTGCTGCAGGACATTCCGCGCGACTGCCCGGCCACCTGGGCCATGATCCAGCGCGCCGACACGGTGGGCACCTTCCAGATCGAGAGCCGGGCGCAGATGAGCATGCTGCCGCGGCTCAGGCCGGACAAGTTCTACGACCTGGTGATCGAGGTGGCCATCGTGCGCCCCGGGCCGATCCAGGGCGGCATGGTGCACCCCTACCTGCGCCGCAAGCAGGGCCGGGAGAAGTCGGACTCGCCCTACCCGCAGCTCAACGCCGCGCTGGCGCGCACGCTGGGGGTGCCGATCTTCCAGGAGCAGGTGATGCAGGTGTGCATGATCGCCGCCGGCTTCTCCCCCGGCGAGGCGGACGGCCTGCGCCGCGCCATGGCCGCCTGGCGGCGCAAGGGCGGGGTGCACCACTTCCACGAACGCATCGTCGAGGGCATGGTGGAGCGTGGCTATGCGCGCGAGTTCGCCGAGGGCATCTTCCGGCAGATCCAGGGCTTCGGCGAATACGGCTTCCCGGAGAGCCACGCCTACGGCTTCGCCATCCTGGCCTGGTTCAGCGCCTGGTTCAAGCAGCACGAACCGGCCGCCTTCCTGGCTGCGCTGCTGAACTCGCAGCCGATGGGCTTTTACGGCCCGGCGCAGCTGGTGCAGGACGCGCGCCGCCACGGCGTGGAGGTGCGGCCGGTGGATGTGACGGTGAGCGGGTGGGAGAGCTCGCTGGAGGGGGCGTTGGAGGGGGAAATCCCCCCCGGCCCCCCTTTGTCAAAGGGGGGAGGAAGGCAGGGGGAGGCCGGAACGCTGAAGGGGCGACCGGCGGTGCGCCTGGGGCTGCATCAAGTCAGTGGCTTGTCCGAGGCGGTGGCCCGGCAGCTGCTGGCCGCCCGCGCCGAGCGGCCCTTTGCCGACGTGCAGGACCTGGCGCTGCGCAGCGGGCTGGGTCCGCCGGAACTGCAGCGCCTGGCCCGGGCCGATGCGCTGGCCCGCCTGGCAGGGCACCGCCGCGAGCAGGTCTGGGCCGCGGCCGCCCCCCGCGCGGGAGGTGCCGGTGGCGCCGACAACCTGCTGCGCCGGGCACCGGTGGACGAATCGGCCGAGCGCGCCCAGCTGCAGCTGATCGAGGCGCCGGAGGGCGAGGCCATCGCGCTGGACTACGCCGCCACCGGCCTGACGCTGCGCCGCCACCCGCTGGCGCTGCTGCGCGAGCGCCTGGCCGCCAAGGGTGTGCGCAGCGCCGCCCAACTGGCGCGCACCGCCGACGGCCGGGTGGTGCGCGCCTGCGGCCTGGTGGTCACCCGCCAGCAGCCGGCCACCGCCAAAGGGGTGATCTTCGTGACGCTGGAGGACGAGACCGGCCCGGTCAACGTCATCGTCTGGAAGGACGTGCGCGAGGCCCAGCGCCAGGCCCTGCTCGGTGCACGCCTGCTGGGCGTGGTGGGCCCCTGGCAGAAGCGCGACGGCGTCACCCACCTGGTGGCGCGCCGGCTGGTGGACCTGAGCGCCTGGCTGGGGCGGCTGACGACCACATCGCGGGACTTCCGCTGACCCGACCCGGACACCGCCCGACGAGCGGACGGCGCCACCCGACAAGCGGCAACCCACCCGGCTGACAGGCGGCAGGCGGCGGCCTAGCATCGGGCCGTCCCGAACTGAAAAGATCCGCCATGGCCGTCCCTGCCCGTATTCGCCCCACCTGCGCGCTGCACCGCAGCGGGGGCTTCACGCTGATCGAGCTGATGATCACCGTGGCGGTGATCGGCATCCTGGCCGCGGTGGCCCTGCCCTCGTACACCGACTACCTGCGCCGCGGCCGCCTGCCCGAGGCCTTCACCCAGCTGAGCAACCAGCGGGTGGTGATGGAGCAGTACTACCAGGACAACCGCAAGTACGGCGCCACCACCTGCGGCCCGGCGGTGCCCACCGGGCTGAAATACTTCACCATCACCTGCACGCTCACCAACACCGACCAGGGCTACTACCTCCAGGCCACCAGCAGCACCGCGGGCGGCGGAACCCACACCTACCGCATCGACCACAACGGCAGTCAGACCACCCGCTACTTCAAGACCACAGACTACAACTCATCACCCAAGACCTGCTGGCTGGTCAAGGGCAGCGAGTGCTGAAGCCCATGACTGACCGAACAACCGCCCGCCGCAGCCACTGGAGCCACCGGGGCTTCACCCCCATCGAGCTGATGGTGGTGCTGGTGATGATCGGCGTGCTGCTGGTCACGCTGGCGCCCAGCATGACCGAGTGGCTGCGCAACCTGCAGGTGCGCAGCGCGGCCGAATCGATCAGCGCCGGGCTGCAGAAGGCCCGCGCCGAGGCGGTGCGGCGCAACCAGAACGTGTATTTCTCCCTGGTCACCAACCCGACCAACCCGACCAACGAGCCGGGCCAGTTGACCTCCGCCTGCGCCCTCTCCAGCACCAACGCGTCCTGGGTGGTGAGCCTGGCCAGCCCGGCCGGCAAGTGCGAACAGGCCGCCGGCGGCAGTGCGGCACCGCAGATCCTGGACAAGCAGGCCAAGGGCAACGGTTTCCCGGACGTGACGGTTCAGGTGAAGACCGAGCGCTGTGCAGCCACCGCCTCTTCTACCCAGGTGATGTTCAACAGCCTGGGCTCGCCCGCCAACGCGAGCCCGATCCGCTGCATCGAGATCACCCACCCCACCAGCCCCTCGGTGAAGCTGCAGGTGCGCATCGATGCCGGCGGCGGTGTGCGCAGCTGCATCCACGGCCTGCGCAGCGACGACGCCCGTGCCTGCCCGGCCTCCTGATCGCCCTGCCCCCTGCGTGAAACCCCAGATGAAACCCGCCCCAGCCCCGCAGCGCAATCGCTGCAATCGCGGCCACCGCGGCCACCGCGGCTTCGCGATGATCGAAGCCCTGATCGCCCTGCTGATCTTCACCCTGGCCACCCTCGGCCTGGTCGGGCTGCAGGCTTCCATGATGCGGGCCAACACCGGCGCCAAGTTCCGCGCCGATGCGGCCTACCTGGCCAGCGATCTGGTGGGCACGATGTGGGCGGACAGCCCCAACCTGCAGTCCTACACCACCGCCAACTGCGCCTCGCACGCCAATTGCCAGGCCTGGGCATCCCGCCTGGCTGCACGCCTTCCCGGTGCCAGCTACACCATTGCCCCGCAGGCCAGCGGGCGGGTGGAGATCTCCATCAGCTGGTCGGTGCCCTCCGAAGGCAGCCACGCCTTCAGCACCGTCACCTCGATCAACGCCAACAGCATCAGCTGAGTGCCATGCCCGCCTGCGTCTACCGCCCCTTGAACGCCCGGCCCGGCCGACACCCAGGCGTGCGCCCAGGCGTGCGCCCAGGCGTGCGCCCTGGCATGGATCAGCGCGGCGTGACCCTGGTCGAGCTGCTGGTCGGCATGGCCATCGGCCTGTTTGCGGTGCTGCTGATCACCCAGGTGGCCATCCTCTTCGACAGCCAGAAGCGCAACACCACCTCCGGTGCAGACGCCCAGATCAATGGCGCGGTGGCGCTGCACACCCTGCAGCGTGACCTGCAGGCCGCGGGTTTCGGCCTCACCGCCGGTGGTGGGGCTGGCTGCCTGGTGCGCTACAAGCTGCTGGCCGAAGGCCGCGGCGAGTTCCGTCTGACCGCGGCGGTGATCAGGAATGGCGACGACGGCGCCCCCGACGAGCTGACCCTGCATTCCAGCGCGGGCAAAGACTTCGCGCTGCCGCTCAAACTCAAGGGCCACCGGCGCGACGCCACCCAGTTCGACCTGGACGGCGCCATCCACCACGGCATCCGCAAGGGGGATCTGCTGCTGGCGGTGCCGCAGAACTTCTCCGACACCCTGTGGTGCAACCTGTTCAACGCCAGCGCCGACCGCGACAACGCGGCCCTGGGTGTGGTGAAACACGAAGCCGGTACCGATGGCCCCTGGAATCACGAGGGCGCCGCCAACCCGGGCAGCCTCTACGCAGGCGTGGACAGCACCGCGGTGAACTTCCCACCCGGCAGCCACCTGCTCAACATCGGGGTGCTGCGCACCCGGGTCTATTCGATTGCGGGCAACTCGCTGCAGCGCAGCACCCGCGAGTTCAGCGTCGGCAGCGCCAACACGGCCACCCCGGCGGCCGAGGCGATCCAGCCGCAGGTGGTAGACCTGCAAGCGGTCTACGGCAAGGACAGCAACGCCGACCGCATCGCCGACACCTGGAACAACACCCCACCGACCACTCCGGCCGAATGGGCCCAGATCGTGGCGATACGGGTGGCCGTGGTGGCCCGCAGCAGCCACTTCGAGAAGCAGGCCGTCACCAACGAACGCCCCAATGAAACGGCCTGCAGCAGCGGCCCGGCGGCCACCGGCAACTACCCGGTCTGGAGCCCGGACGGCAGCACCTGGGCCTGCTTGAGCGTGCCCGGGCTGGACAGCAGCGAGGCCGACAAACCCTACACGCACTACCGCTACAAGGTCTTCGAGACCCTGGTGCCGCTGCGCAACATGCTCTGGCAGTCATGACCCCGCATCCGCCTTCACCCCTCATGCACCGGACCCGGTCGGGCCTGCACCGCGCCAGCCGTGGTGTGTCGCTGCTGTTCTCGCTCATCACGCTGGTGGCCTTGTCGCTGGCCGCGGTGGCCCTGATCCGTGCGGTGGACACCGGCAGCATCCTGCTGGGCAACCTGGGCTTCAAGCAGGACACGCTGCTGGCCGCAGACGAAGCCACCCGACAGGCCATCGTCTGGCTGAGCGGCAAGGTCGGCGGCACGGACCTGCACAGCAACCAAACCACGCTCGGCTACTACGCCAACGGCGGCACCGGCAACAGCCAGACCGCCCGACTCGACCCCACAGGCACCAGCAGCAACAGCGCCGACGTGCGCATTGACTGGGACAACAACGACTGTGGCGGCCACGCAAACTGCCTGAAGCCACGCAACACCCCGGACAGCCTGCCCAACCAGGTGACGGCACGATTTCTCATCCTGCGGCTGTGCGATGCCGAAGGCGATCCCAACGCCAGCGGTGGCACGCTGCAGTGCGCCCGACCGATGTCGGCCACCGTCACCACCGCCGCCCAGCGCGACGATCTGACCTACGCCAGCTCGCAGCGCTTCGGCAGCTCGGTGCTGACGCAGTACTACCGCATCGTGGTGCGCGCCAAGGGCGCACGCAACACCGTCAGCTACACCGACACGGTGGTGCACTTCTGATGCAGTGTTGATGCCAGCACCCCGATCGCTTACCCCCCGGAGTCCGTCCATGTCCGCCGCCGCCCCCCGCCGCCCTGTCCTGCAGCGAACCCCGAGCCTGTTCGCTGCATTGGCCGTCTGCGGGCTGTTCAGCGCTCCGGCCTCGTCCCAGTGGGCCAGCGTCGCCCAGGCGCCGCTGAGCCTGGCGACCAACCCCAAGCCGAACGTCATGTTCATCCTGGACGACTCGGGATTGATGACGCAGGACTACATGCCCGATGACCTGAACGGCGCGCCGACCCACGGCATGCTCTCGGCCTGGTGCAACGGGGTCGCCTTCGACCCCAACGAGGAATACCCCGCGCCGCCGAAAGCCGACGGCAGCTCCTCTGGAGACTCCACCTTCACGGCGGCCTGGACCGATGGTTT
>Ga0073899_10004172_pt1 | contig 12694 bp, 16 predicted proteins | sample KloWWTmetaKNB5Ph_FD_88975 | JGI IMG/M metagenome (GOLD analysis project Ga0073899, IMG submission 88975) | Active sludge microbial communities from Klosterneuburg, Austria, studying microevolution and ecology of nitrifiers - Klosterneuburg... | ecosystem: Engineered > WWTP > Aerobic digester >... | reverse complement strand
TTGGCCGGTTTCTGGTGTCTTTGCCGTTCGTGAACTATGGCGGATTGATCGCAGACGCTCCGGAAGCGCGTCGACTGCTTGAATCATATGCCATTGAAGAGGCTAAAGAGCTAAATGCCGACCATATTGAACTTCGACAGCAAGAGCCGATGAATACGACCTGGGTTTCCACTGAACGGAAAGTGTCTATGCGGCTTCCCTTGCCGAACTCGTATGAGCAACTGGTCAAGGAGTTTCCCTCGAAATTGCGAAGCCAAGTTCGCCGGGCGCAAAAAGAAGGCATGACGGTACGTGTGGGCGGGAGCGACTGTCTCGACGAGTTTTATGCCGTGTTTTCGCGCTGCATGCGCGATCTGGGGACGCCAGTATATGCAAAGGGATTTTTTGGAAAGGTTCTTGAGGTATTTTCGAAGGAGGCGCGTATCTGTATCGTCTCCCACGGTAAAACGCCGGTTGCCGCAGGCTTTCTCTATGGATTTCGCTCCTCATTGGAGATTCCTTGGGCGGCTTCAGACAAGCGGTTTAATAAGCTTGCTCCCAACATGTTGCTTTATGGGACCGTCCTGGAATATGCCTGCCAACAAGGATTTGAGGTCTTCGACTTTGGGCGCTCAACGCCGGATAGCGGAACCTATCGCTTCAAGGCGCAATGGGGAGCCCAGCCGAAACAACTTCATTGGTACTATTGGATGAGAGACGGGAGTCCAGTGCCTCAACTCAATCCGCAGAATCCGAAATATGCTCTGGCCATTCGTCTGTGGCAGAAATTGCCCGTAGCGGTCGCAAACGTGCTCGGGCCTCACATTGTGAAGCACCTCCCATGAGAGTGCAACGGACACTGCCTCCATCTGCTGCACCGATCAACTGGCGCGACCTTGTACATGGTTTGGTGAGTATCCTGCGTCCGCAGACGACGATGCGTCGCCTCGAAGCCGAGTTTCGACAGTACTTCGGGGTGAAGCATGTGTGGTTTGTGTCATCTGGGAAAGCCGCCCTCAGTCTCATACTTCAGGCTCTACATAGCTTGTCTGGGCGACAAAAGGTGGTCACTCCTGGATATACGTGTTTCTCCGTTCCGTCCGCTGTCGTTCGTGCTCGATTGTCAGTCACGCTGTGTGATGTGGACCCAAAATCGTTTGACCTCGATTATGATCAGCTGACACAGATGGCGGACTCCACAGTGTTGTGTGTGCTGGCGACACATCTGTTAGGGATAGGGGTTGATGTTCCACGAATTGTCGAGATTTGCCGCCACCGAGGAATCTTTGTGGTTGAAGATGTGGCACAGGCCTTTGGCGGCGATCGTGATGGAAGGCCGTTCGGCACTATGGGCGATGTAGCATTCCTAAGTTTTGGGAGGGGTAAAAATATCAGCTGTGGATCCGGAGGGGCCATTCTTTCGAACGATGATCGGATTGGGGAAGCCATCACTCGTGAGTATGCTCGGCTCCCTGAGGAATCGGTGTTCGGCATGTTGAAGAATTGGCTAGAAGTGGCGGCTACGCAACTACTGATCACGCCTTCGTACTATTGGTTGCCAGCAGGCCTTCCGTTTTTGAAACTTGGAGAAACAAAATTCGATACGGACTTCTTGGTGACGCGGATGGATTCTGTACGGGCAGGATTGTTACGGGGTTGGAAGGAGCGGCTTGTTCATGCGACCGCGAGCCGGGTGATACATGCGGAGCAGGAGATGCGCCTTCTCGCCTCCAGCCCTGCTCAACCAATCAAGCCATCTGGACGAAGTCACTCAGTGTATCTGCGGTTGCCTCTGTTGATGCGCTCTAAAGAAGAAAAGGAAGCATTGTGTCGAGCATCAGTGGAGCAGGGACTGGGAGTGAGCTCCATGTATCCGTCGTCGGTTCAATATATTGCCGAACTTCGTACGGCACTCGAGTCCCAACCTGTCCCTCAGGCGACGATGATTGCTGAGCGACTCGTTACGCTTCCGACGCATGAGTTACTATCCGGGGCTGATCTTGCGCGCATTTGCAGTGCCGTGCAGGACGTTCAGCGTGCTGAAGGGGTAAGCACTACGTGCTCGCCGGAAGTCAGAGAAGAGCAGCCTCGGGTTTCTGAACTGCCTCGGATCGGTTGAATCGGCCAGTGGCAGTTGAGAAGAACCTGAGGGATCAGTGAGCGATAACCGTGAGATACGGAACGATGTGGTTTGCTGAGTCGATATTTTGGGGCTCGCTAGTATTTATATTTTATGCCTATGCCGGGTATTTGCTTGCCTTGCTGGCCATTTCCTGTTTCAGAAGCCGACCGGTGCTGGTGGGTGACATTCAACCAACGGTTTCATTTGTGATTACGGCCTATAATGAGGAACTGCGCATTAAGAATAAGATTGAAAATGCGCATCAGCAACAGTACCCCAGGGCACGTCTCGAAATCGTGGTGGCGTCTGATTGCTCGTCGGACCGAACCGACGAGATCGTGCGGTCGTACGCGTCTTCAGGTGTGCGTCTTATACGTGCGCCTGAACGAAGGGGAAAGGAAGCTGCCCAGAAGTTGGCGGTCAGCCAAACAAGCGGAGAAGTGCTGGTCTTCTCGGATGTGGCCACTACCTTATCACCTGAGGGCATTGCCAACATTGTGAAATCATTCAATGATCCAACGGTGGGCTGCGTGAGCAGTGTGGATCGATTTGTGGATGCCCAAGGAAACCTGAGCGGGGAAGGCGCGTACGTCAAGTATGAAATGCTGCTGCGTCGGTTGGAAACGAAGGTGAATACGTTGGTCGGCCTCAGTGGGTCCTTCTTTGCTGCCCGGAGGACGGTCTGTAGCCCATGGGCAGATGATTTGCAAAGCGATTTCAATACGCTACTCAACTCGATGAAGGCTGGGCTTCGTGGCGTGTCAGATTCGGAAAGTGTCGGATACTATAAAAATTTGACCGACGAGAAGAAGGAATATCAGCGCAAAGTTCGGACCGTCTTAAGGGGAATTGCTGTCCTGATGCGAAGTCTGCCAATGTTAAATCCCTTTCGCTATGGAATGTTCGCCTGGCAGTTATTCAGTCATAAGCTGTGTCGATGGCTCGTGCCCTTTGCCATGATTGGAGCGCTAGTGTCCAACATAGTATTGGCGACGCAGTCTGCGTGGTATCGGGTGCTACTAGTGGCGCAAGGCATTTTTTATGTTCTAGCAGCTGCCTATGCAAGCTGTCACTGGATGCCCAAGAACAATCTGTTTCGGCTACCGTCATTTTTTGTCCTGGTCAATCTCTCCATTCTGGATGCCTGGATCCGTTATGTGAGGGGGGATCGGGTTTTTCGCTGGGAGCCATCCAAGCGTTAGGCAGGAACCGGTTCCAAGTCCTGGGAGCCGATGGCCATATGCGCCGTGGACACTGCAGTGCGGTCGGTCGAAGACAAAAAGAGGTGCTGAATGGATGGGATGGTTGAAAAGAAAGAACTGCGTAATTTTGGATTGATCGTCGGTGGCGTTTTTTGCCTGATCGGAGTTTGGCCGTTGATCAGGTACGGTGAAGGATTGCGTCTGTGGGCCCTCATTCCCGGAGCTCTTCTTGTTCCATTGGGGCTTATCGCACCGACGGTTCTCGCGCCTGTCTTTAAGGTCTGGATGAAAGTGGGACATGTCATGGGGTGGATCAATACCAGGATTATCCTGGGAGTGCTCTACTTCGGACTCATCACCCCGATGGGAATGGTCATGCGGCTGTTCGGTTGGGACTCCATGAGAAGAGCGCTGAGCAAAGACGTCCAGAGTTACCGAGTCGTACGTCAAGCAAGGCCACGGAATCACATGACGAGGCAATTTTAGAGTTACGGAGGCAGCATGGGCGAGTTCTTAAAAGAGCTGTGGGCGTTTATGAAAGAGCGGAAAAAATTCTGGTTGTTGCCGATTATTGTGATGCTTGTGCTGTTGGGGAGTTTGATCGTCCTGACACAAGGCTCGGCGGTAGCACCCTTCATTTACACGCTATTCTAGTATTGCGGAGGAGCGGGCCCAGTTTTAGCTCTGGCTCCAGAGCAGCCTCTTCCGGTTCGATGCCGGGGTCGAGAGGGGTTTTCTGGATATGTCGGAACGCGCTGTTGCAAATGCAACATTCGACCCACGGGACGACGCAGGTGGGGTAAGCGGCCGGATCGACGAACATCACATACTGGTGCATCTCTGGGGACAGCAAGAATGTTGGAGTGGGAAAGATGGTAGATTTTTCGCAAAATGCAGGTGAAATTCGGACTTCGGGCGATGCCGATCGCCGATAATTCCTCTTCTCCCCATGGTCGAGATTCCGAGATGATGAAATGCACGATGTTTGCTTACAGTACCTCACCACATGTGTCCCAACTCTACACGGGGTTTTCGCTGCTGGCCGCGAAGGGAAAAATTAGCCTTACACAGAAGTTGTCTAACTATTCCCACAGAAGCATTGAGTCGATGAAGAACTTGCGTCCTCAAGACCTCAATGGGTTATTCCTTATTCTGGATGAGAAGAAAACGCTTTTTTACGATACTAGCGACTCACCCAATCTGCAGAATGATGCACTGGAGATTTCGGATGCCTACTTCAAGCGAAGTTTTACACACGCATCAATTCCAGATCGCCACAAATCCCGCGTATATCCCCTAGGACTCAACTATGAACTATACACAGGCACTCTTAACCGTCATGAGATTGTGAGATTTATAGCTCGCAGGAATGTGTTCAAGAATTTTCCATGGGAACTCATGAAGCGTATGGCAGAACTTCTCTCGCTAAGCTTTCTTCCAACCATCAAAAATATGTGCGCTCCGCCAGTACTCCATCAGGAGCCGTGCGTATTATTTATGGCACGGGCATGGGATCCAAGCGGTGAGGGGGCTGAATTGTCTGGCGAGGAAAAGGCGCAGCGTGGGCAAATCAACGAGACGCGAGCGCGTTGTATCGAACTGCTACGGAAAGAACTTGGGCCCAAGTTCTATGGGGGGTTTGCGCAAACGAAGTACGCAGTGAACAACTACAGTAAGCTGCTCCTGGAGAGTCCGCTTACATCAGGAAAGGAAAACTATCTATCATTGCTTCGGCAATATCCGATCTGCATTGCAACAACGGGTCTGCATGATTCGATTGGCTGGAAGATGGCAGAGTATGTGGCTTTTTCTAAAGCAATTGTTTTGGAAAAATTAAAGTGTTTGGTGCCTGGTAATTTTCAGGCAAAGAAAAATTACTTGGAATTCGATACGCCAGAGAAGTGTCTGCAGGAAACCATGAGACTAGTTGAAGACAGGCAATCAAGACAGCGAATGATGGAAGACAACTGGGCCTACTATAAGGACCACATCATGCCCGACAAACTTGTTTTGAGGACTCTCAGTATAGCGAGGGAAACTTAGCCGTCATGACCGACTCTCGTATGGATATCAAACGCCATGCTCACGTTGGAATAAAAAATGCAGTGACTCCAGTGGATCGCACTGGCATTAAATAGCCAGGCCTATGACGGTACACTGTCTAAAGATAGATCATTCGCAGCCGAAATCGAAGACTAACTCGAGAAAGTCTATGAGCGCGTCACAGTTACTGCGTCAACTAGTGAGGGGGCGGACACATCTATGCTGAATATGTTCGCACGAGTAGGGGCGGCGAGTAGGAAATATCGTCAGCGATATGGTCACCTAGCCGGGTTTTTACTCTGGTTTCAACTTCGTCGACACATGAAGGTTGCTCGAGGGACGTTGCATAAAGTGAGCGTTCCGGGGCTCAGGGCTCCGATATTCTTGCGGGCAGGGACCTCAGATATACTGGTGTTCATCCAGATATTTATCGATGGAGAATTAGAGTTTGAGATGCCAGAGCTGCCGGGAAGCATCGTCGATGCGGGGGCAAATATTGGATTGGCGTCTTTATACTTTGCGCATCGCTTTCCAAAGTCGAAAATTGTGGCACTGGAGGTAGATCAGGCCAATTTTGAACTGCTGAGGAAGAATACAAATGGTTATCCCAACATCAGCTGCGTGCGAAAGGCGCTATGGTCCGGTCAAGCGCAGTTAGGCATCCTCAATCCGACGGACGAGCCGTGGGCTTTTAGGGTGGGCGCCGTGTCTGGCGAAGACAGCACATCAATTGCCGCTCTTGGAGTGGGTGACCTGGTGGGTCAGTTTGAACATCAGCGAGTTGATCTTCTAAAGGTGGATATTGAAGGTGCGGAAAAAGAGGTGTTTCAAAACGGGGTGGGCGGCTGGATCAATCGAATTGGGGTAATTGCGATTGAGTTGCATGACAATATTGTCCCCGACTGCAGCAAGGTATTTGTCGCCGCATTGGCAGGGAAGAGTCATCGCGTGAGTCGATCAGGCGAATACACGATTGTCTATTTCGAGTCTTAAAGAGATGGCGAATTACGCAATTAATTGAGGTCGTATCACAGTACGTGCGGCGGTCGTGGTGGTGTCAGTAGACAACTTCTAGCGAGATGATAGATACGTGCGCACGACCTCAAATCTTTCTAGACTAAAGGCCTTGATTCGGGCCAGTGTCGCCGTGCCTTTCTATGTGTCATCGCTCCACCGATGGCGGCATCGAGGCAAAGTTGTTGTGCTGATGTATCACCGAGTCTTGACCGCCGACGAGGTCTCTCGTCAGCCTGTGCAGCCTGGTATGTATGTGCTTGACACCGTCTTTGCTCAGCACATGGCTTTTGTGAAAAATAATTTTACCGTTTTGTCTTTGCAGGAACTCCTCAGTCTCTGGCAGACCCATGCATGGGATGAGGATGCTCGGTATTGTGTGGTGACCTTTGATGATGGCTGGTTGGATAACTACTGCCATGCGTATCCCATCCTGAAGCGGTTGGGCCTTCCCGCTACTATTTTTCTTCCCACGGACTATGTGGGAAGCAATGAGTGGTTCTGGCCGGATCAGTTGTACTTCCTGATGAAGGTTGTCGCTGAGAGGCCTGCAAACATCGAAGATATGAACGCGATTGAGCGTGTGTTCTCGCATTTCTTGGACGGAGACGGCCGTCCGTTCATTGAGGCGATAGCTCGACGCGACCAGGTGACTGACCAAATCATTGAGCGCTGCAAGCAGCTGCCGATCCAGCGAGTTCGTGAATTGCTTCGGACGCTGGCGGCGGAGCTCAAGGTGTCGTTGCCGAATGATCGGGTAATCGTGAATTGGGGCGAGGTGCGCGAGATGTCCCAGCATGGTATGTCGTTCGGATCGCATTCGTGTTCACATCGGATTCTGACCAACATTACGACGGAAGATGTGTTGGATGAGCTCGCGAGATCGAGGCAAGTCTTGCTCAGGCAGGGGGCGAACTATGTGCCAGTCTTCTGTTACCCCAATGGGAACAGTGACCCACATATTCAAAGCCAGGTTCGAGCCTGTGGATATGAGGCGGCGGTGACGGTGCGGATGGGCGTCGAATGCAGCACGCCCGCCAATCGATTCGCTATCCATCGAGTCGGGATTCACAACGACGTGACCAGCACCATTCCCTTGTTCGCGTTCCGACTGTTCGGTCCGATACCGGGTTCGGCATGAAGCATCTACGGCAATCGGTGCGGTGCATATTCATGAAGCGGGGGAATCTATGAGGTTCTGGTCACGGACGGTAACGAACGTACGGCGCTGGCAATCACAAGAGCGCTCGGCCGAGAACAGGTCGAGGTCATTGTCGGAGCGCAGTCTTTTCGGTCGCTTGCAGGGGCTTCGCGGTATTGCCGGCAACGTTTTGTCTATCCTCCTCCCTATCGCGAGCCCGAACAATTCGTCAGCAGGCTGTCGGCCGCCGCTCGCGAATACCAGGCCCGATGCGTTGTTTCCGGTGTCCGATATTGCCATGCATGTATTGGGGCCGGAAAAATCACGGTTCGGATCTCATCTTCATATTACGACTCCCAGCGCCGAGGGATTCGAAGGAATCTCTGACAAGTATCGGCTGATGCGACAAGCTGTAGAAGCGGGGGTGTCGATACCCGAGACCATCTTTGTTCCCGATGGTCGGCTTGATGGGGTGAGTGAGCGAATTACCAAATACCCAGTGGTGATCAAGCCGGCTGCTCCTTGGTAAAGGAGCAGCGGCGGTGGACCAAAACGTCGGTCTGTTATACCGAATCCAGGGAAGAGCTGGAAGCGATCTACCGCGACCAGCCCCACCTGCACGGCCCCTCGTTGATCCAACGGCGGGTGCTGGGGGAAGGCCAGGGCTTATTTGTCCTGATGGAGGAAGGGAGGATCCTGGGCATGTTCGCTCATCGACGAATTCGGGAGCGCCCGCCGTTTGGAGGAGTGAGTGTGCTGAGGGAGAGTATTGCCTTGCCGAAAGACATGGTTGAGGCTACGCTCAAACTCTTGCAGCGGGTGCAATGGCAAGGTGTGGCTGTGGCTACTGGGCGATCTCGATCAGCTGTTGATGCGCCTGATGAAGCAGGAAAAGTCCCTGCATCTCCCGCCTGACGCTCAGTCGAGGCTGCTATCACTGATGGTCAGCCTGGCGCTTTTTTGAACGAGACCTGTTTTCTGAAATAGAACAGGTGGATGATCTGGCTCCGGGCCGGTCTGAAATCATGCGATACCTCAAGTTGGGATAGGAGTTTCAATGCCGCAGAATCCCTCAGAGTTGGTTACGAACGCAAGCAACGAACCATTAATCCATGCGGCGCGCTCCGCCAAGCGATCGCTGGGCGGCGTATTGAATCTGTTGCGGTACCGCAGGCTCGTCAGTCGACAGACCCTTCCGAAGCCTCCACGTTCCATTCTGGTTGTCTGTAAGGGCAACATTTGCCGTAGCCCACTGGCTGAGGCCTACCTGAAGCTTCTCGTTGAAAAGCATGGCCTCCCTACGGTCGTTCGGTCGGCGGGTCTGGAAACTTCATTTGGAAAACCCGCGCATCACTTCGCGCAGGCTGTCGGCACGGCAGGCGGCCTTGTGCTGGGTAGGCATGCCACGCAGCCATTACAGAAGGATCACGTGGAACAGGCTGATATGATCCTCGTCATGGAGTGGCGGCAGCGGAGGCGGGTGATCAAATTATATCCTCAGGCCAGGAAAAAGGTCTTCTTGCTCCGACAATTTTACGATCAATCCGTGAGAGAAGTCGCTGATCCCTATGGCGGAACGCTGGAAGATTTTCAAACGTGCTTTTTGATGATCAGGCGCGCCTGTGACGTGCTCGTTGCCAGAATGTTGCTACCGAGTCAGCAGGCATAACGTCAAGCTGCGCAGAAAAAACCGTGAAAGAGTAGTAGCACTGATTGAGGGAGGCCCGGCATTGACATGAGCGTACGGTCAAGACTGTTCAACATTTATTGGACGCTGCGAGGAGCGATCGCGCCGACCCTGAGATACTCTCAGTCCTGGTATGAGGAAGCCCTGAAACGGTATGTCACCCCATCCGTTGAATGGGTGGAAATCGGCTGTGGACATTCCATACTTCCCAGTTGGCGGATCAACGAAGAACGTCAACTCGTCAAAGCGTGCAAGGCGATTTTCGGGATTGACTATGATCTGCCTTCGCTGAAAGCCCATCCGAACATCTCAAAAAAACTTCAAGGAGATGTCACCAAATTACCTTTCAGGAATGAAGCGTTCGACCTGGTCACCGCCAACATGGTGGTGGAGCATTTGGATAATCCGGATGAGCAGTTCAGGGAAATAAACAGGATCTTGAAGCCTAAAGGGATATTTCTCTTCCATACGCCGAACGCCTACGGGTATGGGGTCATTTTGTCTAAAGTCGTGCCCGAAGCGCTGAAGGGCAAGCTCATCTATTTCCTGGAGGGAAGAGAGGAGCACGATGTCTTCCCCACACACTACAAAGCGAACACCGAGGCACAGGTTAAGGCCCTGGCTCATGCCAATGGCTTTGAAGTGGTCCAGCTTGACCTCATCGCGACCGATGCAATTTTTGCCATGCTCCCACCACTTGCGGCCCTCGAATTGTTGTGGATTCGCCTGCTCATGACACAACCGTTTCGTTCGCTCAGAACGAATATGATTGTTGCTTTGAGGAAAGAAGCGTAAAGAGAGTGGGAGATGATATAGAAGGCGAGGTTCTTCCTCATGCTAAGAACAGACAATCCTAGGTTTCTGTCAAATACATCGTCGTCGCTTACCTAAAAATTCAGGCGTTATGCTGCCAGGGACAGAAAAACATACGCTCGCGGGTCGGCCGGCTCGACTGACGGGCAATCGTCCCGTACCCGCCGAATCCAATATCGGATTCTATCTGGTTATGTTGGCAATGCTCTTTGAGTTTGGTCGCCCACAGGATCTTTTCCCACCGCTCAAAGCTATCCCAATCCCCACCCTTCTTGATGTGTCCTTGGCCCTAGCCACATTCATGTCCGGCAAGGCCAACTTTTCCAATACGCAAACTAAGTTGTGGATCTCGTTGCTGGTGGTGATGGCACTCTGGGTGCCATTCGCGAACAATAATTATCATGCGCTTATGACTTTCAAAGACAACACTTTGTGTTTTTTCTTCTATTTGGGAATTGTAGTTTTTGTCAATACAAATGAGCGCATGCACAAACTGATTCTCATGTGGCTGGCGGTTCACACGGTACTTGCGGTAAATGGATTGCTACATGGGGGGCATGGCGTTGGGGGATGGATGGGAGACGAAAATGATTTTGGGATGGAAATGAATGTGGCCATTCCGGTGGCATTCTTCATGTATCAGGGAGCCACCAGCAAGGGAAGTAAGATTCTTTACATTGGCCTGGTAGGACTCCTCGTGATGGCCTTGGTATCCACCGGCTCGCGGGGGGGATTTCTCGGATTACTGGCCGTTGCTGCGTATTGCTGGTCCTATTCACCGCAAAAAATTACGTCACTGGTAGTTGGCTTATGTCTTACGGGGCTTGTACTTATTGCTGCTCCTCCAGAGTATTGGGAGCGAATTAGTTCAATCACCGATGACCGTACGATGGAAATTGGTACAGGGGCTCAGAGGATGTTCACTTGGGGAATTGGCTGGGAAATGTTCTTAGCGAATCCTATCTTCGGTGTAGGACAAGGGAATTTCCCATGGACTATTGGGGAATACCTGGGTGGCAGAACGTGGCAAACTAAGTCACTGTCCGGTCGCCAGGCGCACTCGTTGTATTTTACGTTGCTACCAGAGCTCGGCCTGGTGGGGGCGCTAATTTTTGGGTCAATGGTCTATTGCAATTATCGTGATACGAGAGTGAGGCAACGGCAGCGTCATGCGTCGATCCGAACCGCTGGAGCACCTCCACTGGTTGAGGATAACCAGCTTTCGCGTGCAGGCTTGTACGGCAATGCTATTTTAGGCGGCATGATCGGCTATCTTGTCAGCAGTGCCTTTATTTCGACCCTTTGGTATCCGACCTTCTGGATTGTGATGGGGCTTGCCGTGGCAGTCAGGAATACCACACAAAGACATGCGCTAAGCCAATCCGCAGACATTGTCGCACCCTTTTCTGCGAAGATTGCAATCGGTAGAGTGGTTAGGCCGGACAGATAGAGATAGGATTTGAGACCACTTTCAATGTCTCGTGCATGCTGTTGCAAATTGATGCGATAAGACCCTCTCGGCCATGATCTCAAGTTTACCAGCATCGCAGGTCAGCATGCCCTCCGTAAAGACGGTTCGGACTGTTCTTTATCTGTCGACCAGTAGTGGGCCCGGTGGTGCCGAGCGCGTTATCAGCAATCTAGCATCTTCCCTGGAGCCTGAGAAGTATCGAGCTATTCTCTGTTTGTTTCGGCCGGGATGGATTCAGGAACGAAGCGAAAGTTGTGGTGTTCGCACCTATATCATTCCGACGCACGTCATGACGGATTGGCGCTGGGCTTTTCAATTCAAGCGATTGCTGCAACAAGAGCAGGTAGATCTAGTCCATGCCCATGAGTTTGATGCCAATGTGCAGGTGGACCTGCGTAGCAGCCTTGTTGGGAATTCCAGTTATTGCCACCGTCCATGGGAAAAACTATTTCTGGGAAAAACTTGGACGCCGCCTGTCCTATCGATGGGTGAGTCGTCGTGCCACCATGGTGGCCGTATCAAAGGACCTGAAACAATTTATCGTTGAGAATGTGGGGATTTCTCGGGATCGAGTCAAGGTGATCCATAACGGGGTGGATGTGCTTCCGCACTTTGACCACCATGAGGTAGAGAACTGTAGAAGAGAGTTAGGTTTGCCCCAGCACAACCAAATTGTGGGTGTCGTTGGCAATCTATATCCAGTAAAGGGGAATCAATATTTGATTGATGGCATTCCGGAGGTCTTGCAGAAATCTCCCCATACGTCTTTTGTGTTCCAAGCAGGGGCGAACTTGAGTCTGCCTTGAAGGAGCAGGTTCATCGACTTGGATTGGATGCGCAAGCTCATTTTTTTGGCCTGAGGCAGGATATCGCCAGGATTCTTGCCCTAATTGACGTATTCGTACTGCCTTCGTTATCGGAAGGGCTCTCCTTGGCGATCCTGGAGGCAATGGCGGCCGGGAAACCTGTGGTGGCGACGCAGGTGGGCGGGAATCCTGAGCTCGTGCTCGACGGAGAAACGGGATTTCTCGTCCCGCCTCGAGACAGCCAGGCCTTAGCATCGAGTGTAGCGACATTGTTGACGAACAAGCAGCAGGCCGTTCAGTTTGCGGAGAAAGGAAAGCGTCGTGCGGAAGGGCAATTCAGTTTGGCGACCATGGTGCGAGCGTACCAATTACTGTACGACGAATGCCTGCAGTCCAATTCGTAAACTGATGCGACG
>Ga0073899_10004170_pt1 | contig 12696 bp, 11 predicted proteins | sample KloWWTmetaKNB5Ph_FD_88975 | JGI IMG/M metagenome (GOLD analysis project Ga0073899, IMG submission 88975) | Active sludge microbial communities from Klosterneuburg, Austria, studying microevolution and ecology of nitrifiers - Klosterneuburg... | ecosystem: Engineered > WWTP > Aerobic digester >... | reverse complement strand
TCGATCGCGCGCGAGGTGGGCGCGCTGCTGGGCAACCGCGTGCCGGACCCGGCGCAGTTCGCCGTCGACTGGCGCGCCCAATACCAGCCGGCGATGGAAGCGGTGCGCAGCGGTGTGCTGCCCTTCTGCAAGCTCGACCTGCTGCACCGCCACAACCTCGACCGCGTGCTGGCCGACCGCGGGCTGCACGATGTCGACGAGGCCACGCGGGTGCAGCTCAACCTCGCCTGGCACCGGCTCGATGCCTGGCCCGACGTGCCGCCCGGCCTGATGCGGCTGCGCGAGCGCTTTCGCATCGCGCCGTGCAGCAACGGCAACATCAGCCTGATGGTCGACCTGGCGCGGCGCAACGGCCTGTGCTGGGACGCCATCCTCGGTGCCGAACTGGCGCGCGACTACAAGCCGCAGCCGGTGGTCTACCGCTCGTCCTGCGCCGCCTTCGACTGCGACCCGGCCGAGGTGCTGATGGTGGCCGCCCATTCGTCGGACCTGGCCGCGGCGGCAGCCTGCGGGCTGCGCACCGCCCACATCGCGCGGCCCGACGAGCACGGCACCGGCATCGGCGAACGTGCGGCCGACGTGCCGGTGGACTGGCAGGCGCGGGATCTGCTGGACCTGGCGACACAGCTGGGCAGCTGACCCCGCGGCGCCGCGTCGGCGCCGATACCTGCGGTCACACCATGCGGCCGGGTTGTCACACGGTCGCCCTCCTGGCACGCTAGGGTCTGGTCCCTCGCGAGTCACGGAGGTCGCCATGTCACCCGCCTGCCCGCCGGCCACGCCCGTGGCCGTGCCGCGCGCCAGCATAGCGCGCCTGATCGCCCGCCTCTATGCCCAGGCCGCGCCGACGGCCCGCTGGCAGCTGCTGGTGCAGTTGCTGCGCCCGCTCGGTCCGCTGGCGCTGGTGGGCATTGCCGCCGGTGCCTTCGCGCGGCTGCTGCCGGCGTCGCGCTGGTAGGGGGCGCAGCTGACGCCGGACGACGCCCGGCACTTCAGCACGCAGCAGGTGTTCGAACTGGCGCGTTATGTCGAACAGAAAAGCCCCGAGCTGCTGCTGCAGCTGCCCGAGCTGATCAACGACCCGCGCCTGTGGCTGGGCAGCGCCACCGGCGCGCTGCTGCTGGCGCTGCTGCGCGCCAGCCCGTCGCGGTCACCGGCCGATGCGGCTCTACCATCGAGCCCTGGCCACGACCGGCTGCAGGAGGATCCATGAACGACCACGTGCTGCACGGCAACCCCGGCTGGGGTTCGGCCCTGGTCGAGGCGCAGCTCGACTGGTATGGCCTGCCCTGGCGCTACCAGGCCAGCGGCGACCTGTTCGCGTCGGCCGAGGCGCGCGAGCGGCTGCGCGCGCTCAACCCGCTGTCGCAGGTGCCGGTGCTGGAACTGCCCGACGGCACGGTGATGACCGAGAGCGCCGCCATCACGCTGCACCTGGCCGACCGCAGCGGCCGCGACGACCTCGTGCCCGGCCCGACGGCGCCCGAGCGCGCGGCCTTCCTGCGCTGGCTGGTCTTTCTGGTGGCCAATGTCTATCCGACCTTCACCTATGCCGACGAGCCGACGCGCTTCGTCAAGGACGCGGCCGCCGCCAAGGCCTTCCGCGCCGAGGTCGACGCCTATGCGCAGCGCCTGTGGCTGGCGATGGAAGGCGCCGCCGGCGCGCCCTGGTTTCTGGGCGCGCGCTGCTCGGCGATCGACATCTACCTGGCGGTGATGACGCGCTGGCGCCCGCGCCGCGACTGGTTTGCGCAGCAGGCGCCGAAGCTGCACGCCGCCGCGCTGCGTGCCGACGCGCTGCCGGCGCTGGCACCGATGCTGGCGCGCAATTTTCCGCCGGCGGCGTGAGCACCGGGGCGCGCCACCGCGGTCCGGCCTGACGATGGGGTCGCGGCTGCACACAGCCGGGCCGCCGCACGCGCGTTCGCGGTCGATCGCACAAGCTCGTGAGGCTGGACCTCTTCGGATCGAGGGGCGGCTTGCTGCGCGAAGCGGTCGTTCGCGATTTGCGTGGCGCGTGCAGGCGGCAGAGCAGCAAAGGGCTGTGCGGGCGGGGCGGGGCGCTTCGATGCGGCGGTCGCCGCTGCGCGTCGACTCCCCTGCGATGCTCAGTCGCCTGGGCCGGTCGGGCAACTCGTTGCACTCACTGCGTTCGTGCCACTCAAACACTCCCTCCCGAGTCAGAGCACGAAGCGCGCTGCGCGCGCGGCCCAGGCGCCCTGCGCTTCTCGGCACCGCATAGGCGCGCCCCGCCCCGCCCGCACAGCCCTTTGCAGAACCGGTGGTGGCGTGCGAACTGGAGGCACGCCACAGCCGGTGCCGGCCGCAACGGGGTGAGCCCGTCCCGGCCCGTGTGCGCAGCCGAGGACCGCAGCGACGCGGGGGAAGTCCGCCGCAGGCGGACCGAGCGAGGAGGATCTATGCATTGACGCGGGAGCGTCAATGCGGAGCCACCGCAGCCGCCCCGTGGCGCGAGGAGTGTGCCCGGACGCAGAACAGTCCCTGCGGACTGTTCTGCGCCTGCACGCGCCCCGGTGCCTGCAAGCGCCGGGGCCGCAGGGGACCCCACGCAAAGCGTGGGGCAAGCAGTCGGGCCGGGACGGGCTCACCCCGTTGCGGCTGCGGTGTCGTTCGCACACGGCGACCAACGGCTGCCAAGCGCCGGCAGCCAACGCCGCCGAACCCGGCAGCCCCGCCACAGCCTCAGGGCGTGATCAGGTATTTCTCACCGGTGGCACGGCGGGTGTAGGCGGCAACGGCCTCGGCGCTCAAGGCGCCGGGCAGCGAGACCTCGTGGCTGTAGTGGCTGGCGAAGGTGGTGGTCAGTTGATCGGCCACGCGCTGCTTCAGGCCCTGCACGACTTCGGGCGCCAGCTTCGAGAGGTAGGGAAAGACCAGCCAGCCGCCCACGCCCCAGGCCATGCCCACGCGGCGGTGGATGACCGTAGGCGCGGCGTCGAGGTTGCCATAGAGGTAGACCTGCTTGTGCGTGTCGCTGCCGTAGCGGCTGTAGGCACCGCCGGCCTTGCGCTGCAGCGCGGCCTCCATCGCCACCAGGATCTGCGACGCCAGCGTGCCGCCGCCGGTGGCGTCGAAGGCCAGCGTGGCGCCGGTGGCGGCGATGGCATTCACCAGGCCGGCCTCGAAATCGGGCGCGCTGCTGTCGACCACGTGCTCGGCACCCAGCCCGCGCAGCAGCGCCCCCTGCGCGGGCGTGCGCACGATATTGACGAGGCCGATGCCGTCCTGCCGGCAGATGCGCACCAGCATCTGCCCGAGGTTGGACGCGGCGGCGGTGTGCACGAGCGCGGCATGACCCTCGCGCTTCAGGGTCTGCACGAAGCCGAGCGCGGTCAGCGGGTTGATGAAGCACGATGCGCCCTGCGCCGGCGTGGCCCCGGCGGGCAATGGCAGGCAGGCCTCGGCCCTCACGGCGCGGTATTGCGCATACATGGCGCCGCCCATCGCCGCCACGCGCCGGCCCATCAGCGCCTGCGCCGGCGCCGACGCACCGGCAGCGACCACCGTGCCGCAGCCCTCGTTGCCGGCCGGCAGCGCCAGGCCCACGCGGCCGGCCATCGCGCCCATCGCCGCGGCCGGCACGCGGGCCCGCACGCGCGGGCGATCGGCGGGGCCATCGACCGCCACGGTGGCGAGATCGGCGGCACCGAAGAGCAGGCCGATGTCGGAGGGGTTGATGGGCGTGGCTTCGATGCGGATCAGCACCTCGTCGTCGGCCGGCACGGGCACCGGCACCTCGTGCAGCGAGAGGTCGAGCGTGCCGTCGGCGCCGATCAGCGAACGCAGTTGCAGGGCGGTGGCGGGCAGCGTGGTCATGGCGGTCTCGGTGTTGTGAAGGGGATTCGGGGACAGCGGCGCGGCTTCAGCGCGTGGGTTTGGTGCCCTGCAGCACCAGCTCGATGCGGCGGCCCAGGCGCGTGGCCTCGGCGGCATCGCCGGCGTCGCGCGCACGCTGTTGCTGTGCGCCCAGCCAGGCCAGCAGGGGCCGGCGCCAGCCCTGCGCCGATGCGGTATCGACGGCCAGCGCCAGCACCGCCGGCGCCGCCTGGCCGCCCTGCAGCCACAGCGCCGCGGCCAGCAGGCGCGACAACGGGTCGGGCGTGGCCTGCAGCGCGGCGAGCTGAGCCGCTTCGGCGGCCGGCGCGGCCGCCAGCGGCTGCTGCGGCGGCGGCAGCAGGCCGCGCTGCGCGGGGTCGAGCCGGCCGCGCAGGTAGGCGGCGTAGGCCAGTTCGGGCCGGCCGGCGTCGACGCGCAGGCGCTCGAAACCCTCGCAGGGGCCAAACTGCAGGCTGGCCACCAGCGCGGCGCAGCGCATCAATTCGGCGCGCGCCATCAGGTCGGGCCGGCCGGTGCGGGCGATCTCGGCGCGCGCGCGGGTGAATTCGTCGGTGGCGACGCGGTCGTTGCCGGCCAGCAGCGCCTGCTGCGTGCGCTGCAGCGACGAGCTGGCATCGAGCTGCCAGTCGGGCGTGGGCGCACCGGCGCAGCCGACCAGCAGCGCCGCCAGCAGCATCGGGCCCAGCCTCGGCGTCGTTCGCTTCATGGCAGCTTGAGCTCCGGATCTCGTTTGAAGGGCCAGCGGCGCTCGAGGTCGTTGACCAGCTGTTCCACCTTGCGCAGGCTGGCGTCGACCTCGGCGCGCAGCGCACCCAGGTCGGCGCTGGCCACGCGCGCATTGGCGGCCACGGCCTGGGCGTCCTGCAGCAGGCCGTCGACCTTCTGCAAGCTGGTGCGCGCCTCGGCCAGCAACTGGTTCAGCTGGCGCACCGCGGCCTGCGCATCGTCGACCAGGCCTTTGTCGCCCAGCAGCTTGCCGTCGGCACGCGCGACGACGCCGTCGGTGCGCTGCACCAGGCCGTCCAGCCGCGTCAGCAGCTGCTGCGTGCGCGCCAGCGTGGCCGCGACCTGGGGTGCGTCGTCGCCCAGCAGCGCACCCAACGCACCGCGCTTGCCGGCCAGCTGTTCGTCCAGGCGACCAGTGGCGCGCTGCAGGTTGGCCAGCGTGGTCGACAGCGCCGACTCGTCGGCCGTCAGCCGGCCCAGGTTGGCCAGCAGGTCGCGTGCGGCGCTCATCAGCCGCGGGATCTCGGCGCTGGCGTCGCCGGCCAGCACCGGGCGCTCGGCACCGTCGGGCAGCGGCGGGTCGGTGAGGATGCCGCTGTAGGCCCTGATGGCGGTGCCGCCGACGAGGCCACGCGTCATCGTGAAGACGCTGCTGGTGCGCAGCCAGTGCGCGTCCTTCCTCGGCACGTCGACCAGGATGCGCACGTTGCCGTCGGCGGCGAGCTCGGTGCGGCGCACGCGGCCGATCGGAAAACCCGAGAAGGTGAGGTCCATGCCGACCACCACGCCTTCGGAATCCTCGGCCATCAGCACCAGGCGCTGCGTCGGCTCGAAGGCGCCGCGCGCATACAGCACATACAGCACCGAGGCCAGCACCAGCGCGGCCAGCAGCAGCAGCAGCGCGGTGGCGCGGCGCTCTTCGCGCCCGCTGCTCGGGGGCAGGGTCGGCACGGGCAGCGGGGGCGGGGTCGGCTCGTCGCTCATCGGCGGGTGATTCAGAAATGGTTGCCGGCCAGGCCGGCGACCTCGATCGCCAGCACCACCATGAACATGCGCACCAGGCCCTGCAGCTCGAGCCCGGCCAGACCGGCCTCGCGCGCGTGCAGCGCGGCGCCGATCGGCACCACCGAGACGGCCAGCGCCAGCGCACCGGTCTTGAGCACGAAGACCAGCGACACCACGGGGTTGAAGACCTGGCCGACCAGCCGCGTATAGCGCTCGAAGGCAAACGGCGTGAAGCCATGCGCCAGCACATAGGCCAGCACCAGCGCCACCAGCGAACTCACCGCCGCCAGCAGCAGCACGCAGAAGATGCCGGCCAGCGCCCGCGGTGCGATCTCGGTGCGCAGCGGGTCCGCCCCCTGCGCGCGCACGCGCTCGAGGCGGCCGACCTGGCGCGCCTGCGCCAGTTCGGCGGCCATCGGCACCGTCACGCGCACGGCCACGGCGAAGGCCGCGGTGAGCGGGATCAGCTCCAGCACCAGCACGCGCACCACCATCTCGAGCGCGTACTGCGACAGGCCATAACTCTGCGCGGTAACGAGCACGATGCGGATGATGACCAGGCTGAGGATGGCCGCCAGCAGCGTGAACCAGGGCAGCAGCGGCAGCGCCGCGCGCACCAGCTGCACCGCCAGCGGCCGGCGCCAGGGCGCGCGCCAGCTCGACGGCGACAGCGCCAGCAGGATCACCATCGCACCCAGCTGCAGCACGCGCCAGGTCACGCGGCCACGCTGGCGCAGCCCGTGGGCCAGGGTGCGCAAGGGCGATGCGGCGGCCTGCATGCCGGTCATCATAGGGTGCCCGCGATGCCGGGCCCGCGCCGGTGTCACCGGCATGAAACACTGGCCACCATGAAGCTGCCCGACCGCGTGCTCACCCTTGCCGATCTGCAGGCGCTGCAGGCCGCCGCCCACGTGCACCACACGCCCTGCGGCGGCAGCGGGCCGCTGGTCTGGCATGCTTGGGGCGCAGGCGCACCCGTGCTGCTGCTGCACGGCGGCTCGGGCAGCTGGACGCACTGGGCGCGCAACATCGCGGCGCTGGTGCGCGCCGGCCGTCAGGTGTGGGCGCCCGACATGCCGGGCTTCGGCGATTCCGCCCTGCCCCCCGGCTGCCAGGACGCCGACCACCTGCCGCCCTGGCTCGAACAGGGCCTGCAGGCGTTGCTGGGGCCGCAGCCGGTGGACGTGGTGGGCTTCTCCTTCGGCGGCCTGGTGGCCGGCTACCTGGCCACCGCGCAGCCGCAGCGCGTGGCCAGCCTGATGCTGGTGGGCGCGCCGGCGCTCAGCGACGAGCGGCTGCCGCCGCTGCCGCTGCGCATCTGGAGCACGACACCCGCGGGCGAACGGCGCGACGCCATCCACCGCCACAACCTGCGCACGCTGATGCTGGCGCGCGACGCCTCCATCGACGCGCTGGCGGTGGCCATCCACGCCGCCAACATCGAGCGCGACCGCATGCGCCGCCGCCGCCTGATGCTGACCGACGCGCTGCGCACGCTGCTGCCGCGCATCGCCTGCCCGCTGGCCGGGCAGTGGGGCGAGCACGACGTGCTCTTTCGCGGCCGCCTGGGCCTGCTGGCCGAGGTGCTGCCGCTGGCGCGCGACTTCCGCGGCCTGACGCTGGTGCCCGGCGCCGGCCATTGGGTGGCCTACGAGGATGCCGCGGCCTTCGATGCCGCGCTGGCCGTCTGGCTGGCCGCGCTGGCCGGCCCCGACCCGTCGCTCAGGTCCGGCGCCGACCGCCTGCGCTGAAACGCGGGAACAGCACCTCGTCCTCCAGCTGCACATGGGCCGCGAGGTCGGCGAACAGCCGCCCCAGGCCCGCGCGCAGCGCCTGCGCGTCGGCGCCGTCGTCGGGCCAGCCGGCCAGCACCTCGTGCAGCGCGGCCATGGCGTCCTCGTGCAGGCGGTGCTCGGCCTCCAGGTCGTCGATCAGGTGGCCCATCAGCGTATTGCCGCCCTGCTCCATCATCGGAAACAGCCGCATCTCCTCCTTGAACTGGTGCTGCTCCAGCGCCACGGCCATGGCGTCCAGGTGCTCGGCCAGCGCCGGCGGCGCGCCGCGCGCCACCGCCGCGCGCGCCTGCGCCTGCAGCGGCGGCAGGTCGCGCCGGTGCGCCTCGTGGAAGCGGGTCAGGATGTGCTCGATCAGCGCCTCGGCGTCGAGGGTGGCGGGGTCGGTCATGGCGGCAGGCAAGGGTCGCTGGGATGCACCCGATGCTAGCCAGCTCGCGCCCGCGCCGCTGCCGGCCGTCGAGCGGCCGTGCCCTGAAAAGGCCGACAATCGCGCCCGCGGCCTGCGCGCCGCGGCGGCCCGCCCGGCCGTGAAGCCACCGACCCCCTGCGCCTGCGCCGCGAAAGCCCGCGTGTCCGACGAGCCCGCCACCGCGACCTTTCTCTTCACCGACATCGAAGGCAGCACGCGCCTGTGGGAGCGCGAGCCCGGGCCGATGCAGCGCGCGCTGGCCCGCCACGACGCCATCAGCCGCGAAGCCGTCAGCGCCCACCGCGGGCGGCTGGTCAAGACCACCGGCGACGGCATCCACGCCGTCTTCGACGATCCGGCCGACGCGCTGCAGGCGGTGCTGGCGCTGCAGCGCGCGCTCGCCGGGACCGAGGCCGACGGACTGGCGCTGAAGGTCCGCTGCGGGCTGCACCGCGGCCCGGCCGAGCGCCGCGACGGCGACTACTACGGCCCCGTGCTCAACCGCGCCGCGCGCATCATGGCCGCCGCGCATGGCGGCCAGGTGCTGCTGTCGCAGGCGGTGGCCGACGGCGTCGCCGGCCGGCTGCCGGCCGGGGCCGCGCTGCTCGACCTGGGCGAGCTGCGGCTGCGCGACCTCGACGGCGCCGAGCGTGTGCACCAGCTGCAGCACCCGGCGCTGCGCGCGCAGTTTCCGCCGCTGCGCGCGCTGGCCGCCACGCCGACCAACCTGACGCAGCCGCTGAACAGCTTCGTCGGCCGCGAGCGCGAGCAGGCCGAGATCCGCGCGCTGCTGTCGCGCACGCGGCTGCTGACGCTGCTGGGCATGGGCGGCATCGGCAAGTCACGGCTGTCGCTGCAGGTGGCGGCCACGCTGCTGGGCGACTACCCCGACGGCGTCTGGCTGGTCGAGCTGGCGCCGCTCGGCGACGCGCGCCGCGTGCCGCACGCGCTGGCCAGCGTGCTGGGCGTGAAGGAAGACGCCGGCCGCAGCATCACCGACGCGCTGCTGGCCTGGGTGCACGACCGCCGGCTGCTGATCGTGCTGGACAACTGCGAGCACCTGCGCGGGGCCTGCGCCGCGCTGGCCAAGCAGCTGCTGCTGGCCGGCCCCGGCGTGCAGGTGCTGGCCAGCAGCCGCGACGTGCTGCAGGTCGCCGGCGAGACGGTATACCCGGTGCCCGCGCTGTCGGTGCCCGAAACCGGACGCGGGCACGCGGGCCTCGGTGTCGATGCCCTCGCGCGGCACGAGGCAGTGCGGCTGTTTCTCGACCGCGCCGGCGCCGTGCAGCCGGCCTTCCGGCTGGACGCCGGCAATGCCGCCGCGGTGGCCGAGATCTGCCGCGCGCTGGACGGCATCCCGCTGGCGCTGGAGCTGGCCGCGGCACGCACGCGTGCGCTGTCGGTGCAGGCCATCGCGGCGCGGCTGGCCGACCGTTTCCGGCTGCTGGTTAGCGGCGACGAGACGGTGCTGCCGCGGCAGCGCACGCTGCGGGCGCTCATCGACTGGAGCTTCGAGCTGCTGAGCGGGCCCGAGCGGCTGCTGTTCCGCCGCCTGTCGGTCTTTGCCGGCGGCTGGACGCTGGCGGCCGCCGAGGCCGTCACCGCCGGCGACGGCCTCGACCCGCTGGACGTGGTGACGCTGCTGTCGAACCTGGTCGACAAGTCGCTCGTCATCATGGCGCCCGCGGGCACGCGCTACCGCATGCTGGAGACGGTGCGCGCCTATGCGGCCGAGCAGCTGGCCGACAGCGGCGAGGACCCTGCCGTGCGGCTGCGCCACCTGCGCCACCACCTCGAGCTGGCCGAGACCGCGCGGCCTCAGCTGGCCGGCCCCGAACAGGGCCACTGGCTGGCGCAGCTGGACGCCGAACGCGACAACTTCCTGGCCGCGCACCGCTTCAGCGAGCAGGTCGACGACAGCGATGCGCCCGGCCTGCGGCTGATGCACGCGCTGCGCCCCTACTGGATCAACCGCGGCGAGCTCAGCCTGGGGCTGGAGACGGCGCTGGCGCTGCTGGCGCGCCCGCGGCTGGCGGCGCGCGACGCGGCCCGCTGCATGGCCTTGTTCGGCGCCGGGCAGCTGAGCTTTCTGGCCGGCCGCCACCCCGAAGCGCAGCGCCACCTCGAGGAATGCCTGGCGATCGCGCGCGAGACCGGCAACGACGCCATCGTCGCGCGCGTGCTGCAGCCGCTGGGCATGACCTGCCTGGCGCTGCGCGACGAGGCGGCGGCCGCGCGCCACCTCGACGAGGCGCTGCAGCGCGCGCAGGGCCAGGGCGACGAGCGCGAATGGGCCTCGGCGCTCAATGCGCGCGCCATGCTGCACCGGCTGCAGGGCCGCCACGAGCTGGCCGAGCCGCTGTGCCGGCAGGCGGTGGCGATCTGCCGCCGCCTGGGCGACCAGGAGAATATCGGCGTCGGCCTGCTCAGCCTGGCGATGGTGAGCCTGTCGCTGGGCCGGCACGAGGCGGCGCAGGGCATGCTGCGCGAGGCCGCCGGCATCGCGCAGCAGACCGGCTCGCAGCCCCTGCTGCTGGGTGCGCTGGAAGTCGCCGCCGGGCTGGCCGCGGCCCGGGGCCGCTGGGCCGATGCCGCCGCCTGCTATGGCGCCGCCGAGGCCCAGCGCCGCGAGGCCGGGCTCGGGCGCGACCCCGCCGACGAGGCCTTCGTCGATGGCGCGCTGCAGGCCGCCCGCCAGGCCCTGGGCGCGGACGAATGGACGGCCCACGAGGCGCGCGGCCGCCGGCAGCCGCTGCACGAGTGGCTGCAGGCGATCGGCAGCGGCAGCAGCGCGCCCGCTGCCGATTGACGCTCACCAGTTGACCATCGGCGGGTCGAGGCTGATGGTCTGCCGGCCGTCGGTCAGCTGGATGGTGTATTTGAAGACACCCGGGCGCGTGTGCGCATTGCGGCAGGCAAATTCGCGGCCGTCGGCGCGCGGCTGGCAGTTGACCACCTCCTTCTGGCCGCTGCCCAGCAGCACGGCCTTGCCGCGGTTGCTGTCGACCAGCTGGTCGAGGATCTCGCCGTCGATGCGGATGCCGTCGCGCGTGAAGCGCCAGGGCGAATCCTTGGGCAGCTGCCAGACGATGTCGAAATCCTTCTCGCCGGGCAGGTAGACCAGGATCGGCGGATCGACGCGCACGCGGCCCGCGACCACCTCGACCTGCGGCTTGAAGTGCGACAGCCGGTCCAGCCCGATGGCGCGCGGCCCGGGCCCGCCAGGGCCACCGGGCCCACCGGGCCCACCTGGAGGCCCGTGATGCCGCATGCCGCAAGCCCCCAGCAGCGCGACGGCCGCGATGACGGCGACCCCCAGTCCCCAACGTCGGTTCATGCGCCCCTCCTGGCTGTGGTGCCCGCCGATGATGCCGCAGCGGCGGTGGCGGCGGCAATGCTGGCGGACATGACAAGATCGCAACCCCCTGTCCGCCACCGTCGAGGACCGTCCGATGCGCCCCCCCCTGCCGCTGGCCTCGGCACCGGCCACCACCCTGCCCGGCATCCTGGGCGTGGTGCGTGCGCCCTTCCTGCCGCTGGCGGTGCTGCTGGCGCTCAGCGGCGGGCTGGCGCAAGGCATCGGTGCGCTGGACCTGACGCGGCTGCTGCTGGGTGCCCTCGGGCTGGCGGCCGCGCACATGCTCGTCAATGTGCTCAACGAACTGGCCGACGATGCCTCCGGACTCGACCGCGAGACCGAGCGCACGCCGTTTTCCGGCGGCAGCGGCGCGCTGCAGAACGGGCTCATCACGCGCCAGGGCGCCTGGGGCGCCGCCTTCGTCAGCGGCGCCGTGGCGCTGGCCGTGGCCGCCGTCGCGCTGGGGGTCTACCGCGCATGGCGGCTGCTGCCGGTGGTGGCCATCGGCGCGGCCTGCATCGTCTTCTATACGCCCTGGCTGCTGCGCATCGGCCTGGGCGAACTGGCAGCCGGCCTCGGCCTGGGGGGCCTGCCGGTGATCGGCGCCGCGTTGCTGCAAGGCGGTGACCTGCAGCCCGCGGTGATCCTGGTGGCCATCGCCGCCACCGCGATGACCTTCAACCTGCTGCTCTTCAACACCATCCCCGACGCCGAGCCCGACCGTCGCGCCGGGCGTCGGTCTCTGGTGCACCGCGTGGGCGTGCCGGGCACGGCGCGCATCGGCGTGGCGGCTTGGGGCGTGGCGACGCTTTCCCTCGGCTGGGGCCTGCTCACGGGGGCCTTGCCGGCCTGGGCGGGGCTGGCCGCCATCCCGGCCATCGGCTTCATCGTGCCGGTGGGCCGCTGGGCGCTGGCCGGCGCGCCGCTGCCGGTGCCGCTGCCGGTGCTGGGGGCCAACGTGGCGCACAACCTCGGCACCCACGCGGCGCTGGTCGCGGCCTGGCTGCTCAGCCGCTGAAGTCGGGCACGCCCCAGCCGGCGGGCAGGTGGCGCAGGTCGGCCGCTTCGTCGATGTCGGCGACCGGCGGCAGTTCGGCGACGCGCAGGCCGGCCGCAGCCGCGCGCTCGCGCGTCGCGGCCATCACCGTGGCGGTGCTCCAGGCGATGTCGGCAAACAGCGTCGGCGCCGGCCGGCGCAGGCCGACCAGCGCATAACCGCCGTCGAGCGCGGGCACGAAGACGGCGTCGTGGCCGTCGAGCGCGCGCGCGGCCTGCCGCAGCCGCAGGGCATCCAGGCCCGGGGCGTCGGTGCCGATCAGCAGCGCGCGGGCGTGGCCGCCCAGCGCGCGGGCCAGCGCCCGCTGCATGCGCGCGCCGAGGTCGCCGTCGCCTTGCATCGTCAGCGCGAGCCCATGGGCCACCGCCAGCCGCTGGAAGGCCGGATGCCCGCCATCGGGCGTGACGCACAGCTCGACGGCCTCGAAGCCCGCGGCCATGCCCTGCGCGACCGCATGGTCGAGCAGGCGGCCGGCCAGCGCGGCGGC
>Ga0073899_10004166_pt1 | contig 12701 bp, 8 predicted proteins | sample KloWWTmetaKNB5Ph_FD_88975 | JGI IMG/M metagenome (GOLD analysis project Ga0073899, IMG submission 88975) | Active sludge microbial communities from Klosterneuburg, Austria, studying microevolution and ecology of nitrifiers - Klosterneuburg... | ecosystem: Engineered > WWTP > Aerobic digester >... | reverse complement strand
TCGCCCAGGAGGTTGGTCGCGGGCACTCGCGCATCAATGAACGTGAGCGGATGCGTGTCGCTCGCGTGCCACCCGACCTTGTCGTATGCGGGCTCCACCGTAAACCCAGGCGTGCCCGACGGCACGATGATCGTCGAGAGTTCCTTGCCCACGGTGCCATCGGCACGCATGCGCTCCCCTGTCACGGCGGTCACTGTGACGAGACTCGTGATGGCGGTGCCCGAGTTGGTGATGAATTGTTTGCTGCCGTTGATCACCCAGTGGTCGCCGTCGAGGCGAGCGCGCGTGCGCGTCGCGCCGGCGTCGGAGCCCGCCTCGGCCTCTGTCAGGCCAAAACCCGCGAGCGCGCGCCCCGCGATGAGGTCGGGCAGCCACTGCTGTTGCTGGGCCTGGCTGCCGAAACGAAACAGTGGCATCGCGCCCAGGCCCACGCCCGCCTCGAGCGTGATCGCCATCGATTGATCAACCCTGGCGATCGCCTCGATCGCAAGACAGAGCGAGAAGTAGCCCCCGCCCTGCCCGCCCACCTCCTCGGGGAACGGAAGACCAAACAGCCCGAGCTCGCCCATTTGCCGAACAACCGGCAGCGAGAGGGTGTGCGTGCGATCGGCCTCATACGACTGCGGTGCGATGACCTCGTCGGCGAACGCGGTCACGACCGCGCGCAGTTGCCGTTCCTCGTCGCTGAGCAATGCATCGCTCTGCAGTGGCACCCCGGCCCCCTCGTGCGTGCTGTGGCTCATGGGATGTCTCCTTCGGCTGGTGCTGCGACAACGTGTGCAACGACTTGATCGCGTGCCACGAGGTCGCCGACAGCAACGCCCAGATGCACGACACCGGCGTGCGGGGCGGTCGCGGGGTGCTCCATCTTCATCGCCTCGATCGTCACGAGCGTGTCGCCCGCCGCAACAAGATCGCCGGTCGCGACAGCGATGGCAACGACGGTTCCCGGCATGGGGGCACGAACGTCTGGCACGGTGGATGCCTCGGCCCGAACGCGCCCGGCGAGTTGCCGTTCGAGCAACTCGCGCCGACTCCACGGGCGAAGCTCGTACGTCTCCCCCGCCGCGTGCACCCAGATGTTGCCATCTTCGGCGCGGGCCGTGGAGATGCCCTCCTCGCCAGGTGCCACGGCGACCTCGACGGGCGGCTCGCCATCGCCGACCAAGAACGTGAAGGTTCGCGGCTGCGCGCCGCCGATCCGCCACGCATCGGCGCGCAACCACGTCGGCGAGGCAGCGGATGCAACTCTGTCGTCCAGCGCCTCGTCGAGCGCGAGCGCCGCCGCCAACGTCGACGCCGCGGCCCCGAGCACCGCGGCGGGTGCGGTCGTACGTGGCAGCAGCTGCGGCATCCGCGCAATGAGGCCAGTATCGAGCTCGCCTGCCAGCACCGCGTCTTCCGCGAGCAGCACCCGGAGGAAGCGAATGTTGGTGTCGAGCCCGAGCACCACGGTGTCGGCGAGGGCCGCATCGAGCCGTGCGAGCGCTTGTTCGCGGTCGTCGCCGTGCGCGATCACCTTGGCGATCATCGGGTCGTAGTCGGCGGTGATGCTGTCGCCGGTGCGGGCCGCGGCATCCACCCGCACTCCCTCACCGTGCGGCTCATGCCAGCACAACATGCGGCCCGTTGCTGGCAAAAATCCGCGCTCGGGGCTCTCGGCATAGACCCGCGCCTCGATCGCGTGCCCGTCGATGTGTACGTCGTCTTGCCCGAGACCGAGCCGTTCACCGGCCGCGATGCGGAGCTGCTGTTCGACCAGGTCGATGCCGGTCACCAGCTCGGTCACGGCGTGCTCGACCTGGAGCCGGGTATTCATCTCGATGAAGGCGAATTCGTCGGGCGCTTCGGCGGAAACGAGAAACTCGACCGTGCCGGCGCCCACGTAATCGACGCTGCGCGCAGCGGCGCAGGCCGCCTCGCCAAGGCGCTGCCGGGTGACGGAATCGATCATCGGTGACGGCGCCTCTTCGACCACCTTCTGGTGCCGCCGCTGCAGGGTGCACTCGCGCTCACCGAGCGAGATGACGGTGCCGTGCCCGTCGGCCAGCACCTGCACCTCAATGTGCCGCGGGCGTTCGATCAGCCGCTCGAGCAGGAGCGTGTCGTCGCCAAACGCCGCGGCGGCGATCCTCCGTGCGGCGGCGAGGGCCGCCGGAAGCTCAGTCGCCGAGCGCACCTCCTGCATGCCTTTGCCGCCGCCGCCGGCCGAGGGCTTCACAAGCAACGGAAAACCGAGAGCGGATGCCGCAGCCACAAGCTCCGCCTCCCCGCCCGCACCGGGTTCGAGCTCCGCCGCCCCCGCGATCACCGGCACGCCGAAGGCCGCGACGTGCGCCTTCGCCCGAATCTTGTCGCCCATGATCTCGAGCGCCTCGACCCCGGGCCCGACGAACACCAGCCCTGCCTCGGCGCAGGCGCGCGCAAAGTCGGCGTTTTCGGCGAGGAATCCATACCCCGGGTGCACGGCCTCCGCGCCCGTGTCACGCGCGGCCGCGATGATCGCGTCGGCGCGAAGATACGAGGCGGTGGCGGGCGCGGGGCCGAGCCGCACGGCAATGTCGGCTTCTTGCACATGGGCGGCCGTGGCATCCGCATCGCTATATACGGCGACCGAGCGGATGCCGAGACGCCGCAGCGTGCGGATGATCCGCCGCGCAATCTCGCCTCGGTTGGCGACGAGCACGGTGTGAAATGGCGGTTTCGAGAGCGTTGATTTCGGCATGGCGATCACATCCGGAACAGGCCGAAGCGAGGTTCGGGCAGCGGCGTGCGGCTGCACACATCGAGGGCCAGGCTCAGCAGGCGCCGGGTGTCGGCGGGGTCGATGATGCCGTCGTCCCAGAGCCGCGCGGTCGAATAGTAGGGGCTCCCCTGCGCTTCGTACTGGTCGCGAATGGGTGCCTGAACTGCTGCGTCGGCCGCGGCATCCCACTGCTCGCCACGCGCTTCGTACTGTTCGCGTTTCACCGTCGCGAGCACCGAAGCGGCCTGCGCGCCGCCCATCACCGATATGCGGGCCGCCGGCCACATCCACAGAAAGCGCGGGGAGGAGGCGCGTCCACTCATCGAGTAGTTGCCGGCGCCGAACGAGCCGCCGATGATGACGGTCAGTTTTGGCACGCGGGTTGTTGCCACGGCCGTGACCATCTTGGCGCCGTGCTTGGCAATGCCGCCGGCCTCGGCCTCGCGCCCCACCATGAAGCCCGAGATGTTCTGCAGAAACAACAGCGGTGTGCCGCGTTGGTCACACAGCTCGATGAAGTGGGCCCCCTTCTGGGCGCCCTCACTGAAGAGCACGCCGTTGTTCGCGATGATGCCCACCGGATGCCCGTCGATGCGCGCGAACCCCGTCACCAGCGTCTCGCCGAATTCGCGCTTGAACTCGTGAAACGCGCTCGCATCGACGAGCCGGGCGATCACCTCGCGCACGTCATAGGGCTGGTTGACATCGACGGGCACGACACCGAGGAGTTCGTCGGCGGACACCAGCGGATCGGCGCTTGGCCACACGGTCCACGCGGGCGCGGCGGGCGGCGGGAGCGTCCCAATGATGTCGCGCACGATCTCAAGCGCGTGGTCATCGTTCTCGGCCAGGTGATCGACGACCCCCGAGACGCGGGCGTGCAGTTCGCCCCCGCCGAGCGCCTCGGGCGTGACGACCTCGCCGATCGCAGCTTTCACGAGGGGTGGGCCACCGAGAAAAATCGTGCCCTGCCCGCGCACGATCACGGTCTCGTCGCTCATCGCGGGCACGTAGGCGCCGCCGGCGGTGCACGAGCCGAGCACCGCCGCGATCTGCGGGATGCGCTCGGCCGACATTTGCGCCTGGTTGTAGAAGATGCGCCCAAAGTGATCGCGATCAGGAAATACCTCGTCTTGCGCGGGCAGAAACGCGCCGCCCGAGTCGACCAGGTAGACACACGGCAGCTGGTTCTCGCGCGCGATCTCCTGCGCCCGAAGGTGCTTCTTCACGGTGAGCGGAAAATACGTGCCGCCCTTGACCGTCGCGTCGTTGCAGATCACGAGCACGTGACGGCCGTGCACCAGGCCGATGCCCGCAATCAGGCCCGCGCCGGGTGCCTCGTCATCGTAGAGACCGTTGGCCGCAAGGGGCGAGAGCTCAATGAACGGGCTGCCCTCGTCGAGGAGCCGTGTCACGCGCTCGCGCGGCAGGAGCTTGCCCCGGGCAACATGCCGCTCGCGCGCACTGGCTGGGCCACCCAGGGCCGCCGCAGCGAGCCGCTCGCGAAGGTCGTCGACGAGGGCGGCCTGCGCGCGCTGTTGCGAGAGAAACGATGTGGATGCTGCATCCACTCTGCTTTGCAAAATGTGCATGGTTGCCCTCTTTGGCGCCCCGTGCCGGGTGTGGCGCGCGGGCCGTGTTCGTCAGCGTTGACTGGGCTCAAGGCTAACCGGGAACGCCCGCTTCGCATAGGGATCTGCGCCGCAGAGAAAGCCTGCGGGCCTAGGCTTTACCAGTGACCAATGATGATCGCCCCACAGACGACGCAGCTGACGACGCGGGGGCAGCTACGCCCGCCGCTGCGCCTACCCCCGCGCCTGCCCCCGCCACGTCGCGTCGAAACTTCCTCCGCGCCGGTGGGCTCGGACTTGCGGGACTCGTTGTTGGCGGTGCTGCGGGTGCCGCCGCGGGGGCCGCGATCGGCCACTCGATAGGCGTCGAAGACGGCCGCGAAGAGTTTGGCCCGCTGAACCCGAACACCGAGCCCGGTTTCGAACACATCGTCGTGTTGATGGGTGAGAACCGTGCGTTCGACAACCTGCTGGGCTGGCTCTACACGCCCGACACCCTGCCGGCCGGGGCAACATTCGATGGCCTCGCATTTGGCAATTACAGCAACGAGGCGCCCGACGGTCGCGATGTGCCGGCGCACGTCTACGCCGGTGACACCGACAAGGTGATGGGCATGCCGAACCCAGATCCGGGTGAAGAATATCCGCACGTGAACACCCAACTGTTCGGCACGGTGTCGCCCGCAACCAACGCCAAGCTCTACGCCGACCAGATGGAATACCCCTACAACGCCCCGAGCTTCGGCGAGAAGCCGAAGATGGACGGCTTTGTGAAGGACTATCACATCAACTTTGAGCGCCTCTATCAGGGCACCGCGCCCACCGAAGCGCAGGGCGACCAAATTATGGGCGGCTTCTCGCCGCAGATGCTGCCCGTGCTCTCGACGCTCGCCCGCGAGTTCGCGGTGTTTGACCACTGGTTCGCGGCGGTGCCCTCGCAGACGTACTGCAACCGCTCGTTCTTTCATGCCTCGACCTCGCACGGCTACGTCACGAACAAGGGCGATGGCGGCTACGACAAGTGGTTGAACGCCAAGGCAACACCAACCGTTTTTAACCGTCTCGAAGCCGCGGGCAAGAGCTGGCGTGTTTACTACGACGAGCTGCAGCTCATTTCAATGACGGGGATGCTGCATGCCCCCGTGCTTGAGAAGTACTGGGCAACCGAACACTTCGCCACGATGGCCCAGTTCTACAAGGATGCGAGCGAGGGCACCCTGCCCGACTACGCGTTTATCGAGCCGCGCATGGTCTACAACCACAACGACTTTCACCCGCCGTTTGGCGAGCTGAAGGAGAGCGTCGTCGACGGCATGCTCGTCGTCGACAGCGCGATCTCAGATGTGCGGGCGGGTGAGGCGCTTGTCAACGACGTTTATACGGCGATCAAGACCAGTGCCTCGACCAAAGGCTCGAATGCCCTCAACACGCTCTTGCTCATCACGTTTGACGAGCACGGCGGCACCTACGATCACGTTCTGCCTCCGTCGGCAGTGCCACCGGTCGCCGGTGCGCAAGTCGGCGAGATGGGCTTCGGCTTCGACCGGCTCGGGGTCCGTGTGCCAGCGATCGCGGTCTCGGCGTACACCCGTGCGGGCACCGTGCTTAACGAAGAGATGCACCACGGCTCGCTGATCGCAACGCTCAATCGCCAGCACGGTCTCGAACCATTGAATGATCGGGATGCCGGGGCCAACACCCTGCACTCAGTTGTCAACCTCACGCAACCCCGCGACCCGAGCACCTGGCCGACGCCGACGCCGCAGTATCTGCCGCCGAACCCACAGGCGAACGCACCGCATCCGGGCCACGCGCACAAGGACAAGCCGCTGAGCCCTCCGGGCCGCGGACTGGTGGGGCTCCTGCTTGCGCGTTACGGCTCGGCTGACGAAAAAGAAGACGAGGCCGCCACCTTTGGCGATGCCTATAACGCGCTCCACAAGTATGGCGAAGGGTTGTTCGGCAAAGAGGCCGAGTAGTCGCCCCCACTCCCGCGGGGCGCCGTCGGGGTCCCGCGGGCGCCGTCGGGGTGTCGGGCGGATGCCGCAACTGAAAACGCAGAATGGCCCCGGAAACCGGGGCCATTCTGCTGAAATCTCAAGCCGGGGTTAGCCCTGCGAGCGACGGTTGGTGCGGGCGCCGCCCACGGTGTCGCCCATGCGCATGCCGCGCGACTGACCGCCCTGGCCGCCACCGGTGCGAGTTGCCGCACCCGAACGGCCCTGGCCGCCCGAGCGACCAGCGCCCTGCGCAGCGCGCTCGCCGCCACCCGAACGGCCTGAGCCGCCCGAACGACCGGCACCGGCACCGGCACGCGACTGACCGTCGCGACCCGAACGCTCGCCGTCGCGAGCCGGGCGCTGACCATCGCGCGAGCCCTGACCGCCACCGGCGCCGCCGCGTGCAGCGCGCTTGCGCTGTGCGTTGGCACCCTGCGAACGACCGCCACCCTGCTGCTGCACCTCACGGGGCACCGGCACAACGTGGTCAGCCTTGGGGCCAACAAGCGTGGTGACCGGCGCCGAATCGGCGACAACCTGGGTCGGGGTGACCTTGATCGCGGCCTTGCGCAGCAGCGTCATGGTGTCTGAACGCTGGCTCGGCAGCATGATCGTGACAACATCTCCCGAGCTGCCGGCACGTGCCGTGCGCCCCGAACGGTGCAGGTACGCCTTGTGCTCCATCGGCGGGTCAATGTGCACGACCAGCGCGACATCGTCGACGTGCACGCCACGGGCTGCGACATCCGTCGCCACCAGCACCTTGACCGAGCCATCGCCGAACGCGGCGAGGTTGCGGTCGCGCTGCGGCTGCGACAGGTTGCCGTGCAGATCAACGGCGGGGATGCCCGACTCGGTGAGCGACTTGGCAAGCTTCTTGGCCTGGTGCTTCGTGCGGGTGAACAGGATGCGACGGCTACGGCCCGAGGCCAGCGCCGTGATCAGGTGCTTCTTGCTCTCGGCATCAACCGTCTCGAACACGTGGTGCGTCATGTCGGCAACGTGCGACGTCGCCTCGTCGACCGAGTGCAGGATCTCGTTCTGCAGGAAGCGACGAACGAGCTTGTCAACGCCGTTATCGAGCGTTGCCGAGAACAGGAGACGCTGGCCGCCGGTGGGCGTCTTGTCGAGGATGCGAGTGACGACGGACAAGAAGCCCAGGTCGGCCATGTGGTCGGCCTCGTCAAGGATCGTGATCTCAACCGCGTCGAGCGTGACGAAGCCCTGCTTCATGAGGTCTTCGAGGCGCCCCGGGCAGGCAACGACGATGTCGACGCCAGCCTTCAGCGCGTCAACCTGACGCTTCTGGTTCACTCCGCCATAAATCGTGGTGCTCTTGAGGCCGTAGGCCGCGGCGAGGGGCTTGATGACCTCGTCGATCTGGTTTGCCAGCTCGCGCGTCGGTGCAAGCACGAGCGCCAGCGGGCGGCCCGCACGGCGGTTACCGCCAGAGAGCGCGCCGCCGAGGCGGGCGACCATGGGCAGTGAGAAGGCAAGGGTCTTGCCCGAGCCAGTCTTGCCTCGGCCAAGCACGTCGCGCCCGGCGAGTGTGTCGGGCAGCGTGTCGAGCTGGATGGGGAACGGCTCGGTCTTGCCCTGTTCGGTCAGCACGCGCACGAGGGGTGCGGGAACGCCAAGCGAGGCGAAAGAAGGAGTCTGATCAGTCATGCAGGTGTGCCTTTCGGGCATGCTCCGCGATCCGCGCGAGTGCGCAGCAAAAACGGCCGGTTTCGTAGGCACACTCCCGTGTGCCCCGGCGCGTCATCGCGGTGGGAGTCTGGCGAAGGCGCCGGGCGGCGCATCCGTTCGCCGTGAGAAGTGTGCAGGAACCCGCTCGCTCGGCTTTTCAGCGCAGATGAGGGCCTCTTGGTGCGTTCTAACGACGCAAGGGAACCGAAAACGGTTCCGCAGGTAGTCAAAGCCTAATGGATGCCACTGGGCAGACGCTGAACGCACCGACCCCGGGCGCGTCGCGCCCTGGCCGGCGCACACTTCGCTCGGCGCTCACACCATCAACATCACGCGCGCCGGCTCGCCCAGCACGCCCGCCACATCGCGCAGGAACGTCGCCGCCTGATCGCCGTCGACGAGTCGGTGATCAAACGAGAGGCTCAGCGTCAGTACGTCCCGCAACGCAATCTCAGCTCGATGCTCCCACGGTTGCCGCCGCACGGCCCCGAGCCCCAGAATCCCCGACTCCCCCGGGTTCAGAATGGGCGTCCCACCTTCCAACCCGAGCGCACCAAAGTTGGTGATCGTGAAGGTGCCGCCTGAGAGCGCGGCGGGCTGGGTGTGCCCGGAGCGGGCGGTGGATGCCAGTGCCCCGAGCGCATCGCTCAGTTCGGGCAGCGGCATCCGCTCGGCGTCTTTGATGTTTGGTACCAGCAGCCCGCGATCGGTCGCGACGGCGATGCCGAGATTGACGTAGTGGTGTTGGACGATCTCGCCGCCGGGCTCGTCCCACGTTGCATTAAGGTTCGGCGTGCGGGCGAGCGCGAGGCACACGGCCTTTGCGGTCAGCGCAAGCAAGCCGATGCGATGCCCCGCGAGCGCGGGGTCGTCGCCGAGGGAACGGAGGAGCGTCGTCGCCCCAGTGACGTCGATTGTGAGCCACGCGCTGGCGTGCGGTGCGGTGAATGCGCTCGCGACCATCGCGGCTGCGGTCTGCTTGCGGACGCCGCGGATCGGGATGCGCGTGGTGCGCGGGGGCGTCTCGGACTGTGCGCCGGGGGTGCCGGGCGCGTCGGGCGCGCTGGAGGTGCGCGGGGTGCCAGGGGTGCCGCCCGCGCTCGGGGTGTCGGGCTGCACTCCCCTGGCCGCCGCGCGCCGGCGCCGGACCGGATGCGTCCCAACCGTGGCCGGGGCGCCATACCCAACAAGGTTTGGCTGGCGAGCGGCCGGGGCGGCCGGGACTGGCTCGCGGGCCTGGGGACCGGCCTCCGCGTCCGTCAGGCTTATGGCTCCGGCATCCGAAGCGGTTTCGGTCTGCGGGCGGGCCGCGGCATCCGTCACTGTCTCGAACGAGACCAGGTTCGCGCCCACCTCGATCGTTTCGCCCGGCTCGGCGTGCAGCACACTCACGACGCCTGCGAAGGGCGAAGGCAATTCGACGATCGCCTTCGCCGTCTCGACCTCGGCGAGTGGCTGGTTGAGTTCGACCGTGTCGCCGACGTTCACGTGCCACTGCACGAGTTCGGACTCGGTGAGGCCCTCGCCAAGATCTGGCAGCCGGAACGTCTCGATCATGATTCCATTCCCGTCAGGCTGTTCGGCCGGCCAAGTGCCCGATCCACCCCGTCAAGAATGCGATCGAGATCGGGCAAGAAATGCTGTTCGAGCTTGGCGGGCGGGTATGGCAGGTCGTGTCCGGTGATGCGCACCGGGGCCGCTCGCAGGTCATCGAAACACAGCTCGACAATGCTGGCGATCACTTCTGCGGCAACCCCGGCCTCGCGAGCGGCCTCGTGTGTAACCACGAGACGCCCGGTCTTTTGCACCGACGCGACGAGCGTCGGGTAGTCAATTGGTGAAATCGATCGCAGGTCGATGACCTCGATCGAGATGCCCTCATCCGCGGCCGCGATCGCCGCGTCGAGCGCCGTGCGTACAAGGGCACCGTAGGTGACAAGCGTGACGTCGGCGCCCGGGCGCACGACCTGGGCGAGTCCCATCGGGCGCGCGTCCGCGAGGCTCCGCACCAGGTCGACCTCGCCCTTGACCTGATAGAGCCGCTTCGGTTCGAAGAACACGACCGGGTCATCGGCCGCGATCGCCTGCCGCAGCATCACGTAGGCGTCTTCCGGGTTCGAGACTGCCACCACGCGCAGTCCAGCCGTGTGCGCGAAATACACCTCGGGCGACTCGGAGTGGTGCTCAGCCGCCCCAATACCGCCGCCCCACGGCACCCGGATCGTGAGCGGCATCTTCACGTTTCCGCGAGTTCGATAGTGCAGCTTCGCGACCTGGCTGACGATCTGGTTGAACGCCGGGTAGATGAATCCGTCGAACTGGATCTCGACGACCGGCCGGTATCCGCGAAACGCGAGCCCAACCGCAGTGCCGACGATGCCCGATTCGGCAAGCGGCGTGTCGATCACGCGGGGCGCCCCAAACTCGTCGATGAGGCCGTCGGTGATGCGAAACACTCCTCCAAGGCGCCCGATGTCTTCACCGAGCAACACGACGCGCGGGTCGTCTCGCAACGCCTCGCGAAGGCCGGCGCCGAGCGCCTTGGCCATGGTGAGCTGGGCCATCACTGGGCCTCCGCATCATCGAACCCGGCGAGGTAGGCGCGATATTCCTCGCGTTCGCGCGCGATTCCCGAGTGTGGCTGCTCGTAGACGTGATCGAAGATCTCGAGGGCAGGCTTGGTCGCGTAGGCAAGGCACGTCGCCCGAAGCTCGGCCCCGAGCCGGTCTGCGAACGACTCGACAGCGGCCGCCTGCGCATCGCTGAACTCACCCATGCCGCGCAGGTGCGCCTCGAGTCGGGCGATGGGGTCACGGCGGCGCCAGGCATCCACCTCTTCTTTCGCGCGATAGCGTGTCGGGTCGTCGGACGTCGTGTGTGGCCCCATGCGATAGGTGACGGCCTCGATAAAGCTCGGTCCGCCACCCGCACGGGCGCGGTGCAGGGCCTCGCGCATCGCCCCGAAACAGGCGAGCGCATCGTTGCCGTCAACACGCCGGCTCGGGATGCCGTAGCCCGCCGCGCGATCTGCAATCGGCGTGTGCGACTGCACCGTGACGGGTTCAGAGATTGCCCATTGATTGTTCGAACACACGAACACCACGGGGGCACCAAACGACGCGGCGAACACCATCGCCTCGTGCACGTCACCCTGGCTTGAAGCGCCATCGCCGAAGTACGCAACCGAGACCTGGTCGGTGCGGGCGCCGACGGGCGCGGTGAGAGCGTCGCGTTGAATCCCCATCGCGTAGCCGACCGCGTGCAGCGTTTGCGCGCCGATGATGATCTGAGGATTCGCGGTATTCAGGTCGTACGGGTTGTAGGAGGAGAGCTCCTCGGCGCGCCACATGCTGATGAAGTCGATCAGCTTCGCGCCCCGCACAACGAGCACGCCGTGCTCGCGGTAACTCGGAAAGACAAAGTCGTCGGGGCGCAGCGCATGGGCTGTACCGATCTGCACGCCCTCCTGCCCCTCGGCCGGGGCCCACAACCCGAGCTCACCCTGCCGCTGAAGGGCAACACCCTCGCGGTCGATGCGGCGAGCGGCGACCATGTCGCGGTGCATTGCGCGCAGCTGCTCGGGGGTAACATCGGCGACCCAACGGTCGAGCGGGGCACACGGTTGGCGCTCGCCATCCGGAGAAATCATGTGCAGCGTGCCCACGAGCGCGCTCTCTGCAGTGCTTGGACGGGATGACAGCATGTGCCAGACCTCCCGGTCGCGGTGTCTTTTTGAGACGGATGCGGTCCGGCTTCATCGCCGGGTGCACTGAGGCTACGTCGGGGTACCAGCTCGCTCAAGCATCCCTCGTAATATTGAGCATCTTGCACTGCATAACCACACCTTGCTTGGTAGTGTTGCGCACTATGGGAACACTCGATCACGTTGACCTCGAACTGCTCGCGGCGCTTTCGATCGACCCGCGCGCGACCGTCGTTGCGCTGGCCGAACGCATGCATCTGTCACGAAACACGGTGCAGGCGCGTATGGGCAAGCTCGAGCGTGCGGGTGTCTTTGGCTCATTTCAGCGGTCAATCTCGCCGACCAGCCTTGGCTATCCCCTTGAGGCATTCATCTCGGTGCACGTCCGCCAGAACGACATTCCGCGCATCGTGCAGGAGCTCGCGCAGATTCCGGAGATCATTCAAGCCCACGGTCTGAGCGGGCTCGTCGACCTGCAACTGCTGGTTGCCTGCCGCGATGCCAAGCATCTCTTCGAAGTGGATGCCCGTGTCCTCGCCGTCGACGGTGTCGAGCGCACCGACACATCGCTCATCATGGGCGAACTGATCCCGTACCGCCTCGGGCCGCTGATGGCGCAATTGGCCGACGAGGGCTGAGATTGGTGCGCGCTGGTCGGGTGTTGCCCACCGGTGCCGAGCTGCCGGCTCCGAGCTGACAGCCTGCCTGCCTGCTGCACCGGGCAACCGGCACTAACTCAGGAAAACTGCGCGGCCCGCGGCAAACACCCGCGTCATTCCGCAGCTCGTCAACGCCGGTGCGCCAGTTTTCCTGAGATAGTGTCGTCGTCAGGCTGGGCGCGGCCCTCTGTTCGTCGGCCGTGAGCGGTGTGCTCGCCGCGGCGCCGAGTTGACAGCCTGCGGGCCGCTTCCGCCTGCACTCACGCAGGAAGAACGCGCCCTGCGCCGCGAAGATTCGCGTGTTTGCACGGCGGCTGGGCGGCCCCACCCCAG
>Ga0073899_10004164_pt1 | contig 12707 bp, 13 predicted proteins | sample KloWWTmetaKNB5Ph_FD_88975 | JGI IMG/M metagenome (GOLD analysis project Ga0073899, IMG submission 88975) | Active sludge microbial communities from Klosterneuburg, Austria, studying microevolution and ecology of nitrifiers - Klosterneuburg... | ecosystem: Engineered > WWTP > Aerobic digester >... | reverse complement strand
GAAGATCGAGACGATCGACAGCGTGAACCACTTCTTGACGTGCGCCTCGAGATCCGGCGGCGCGCCGCCACCGCCACCCATGCCGGGCGGCATGCCGCCACCGGGCGGCGCCATCGGCATTCCGCCGGGCGGCCCCATCGGAGCACCGGGCATCCCGGGAGGCGCGCCGTACCCACCGGGTGCACCACCCGGAGGACCGTACCCGCCGGGAGGCGGTCCGTAGCCTCCACCTTGTGCCTGAATGCCGGTCTGCTGCTCCATCATCTGTGTGCTCCTCTTCTCCGCAGTTCGCTTTCGCTCTGCTAATCCAGTTCCGAACCCGCTCTAAATACGGCTGCACTGCTTGTGCGCGCCGCAGGGTAGCCCGAAAGCTCCGGAAAACGCCACTGTCCGCTGCAGGCTCGGGCCACACCCCGCGCCAATGGGCTAAGCCGTGAGAATTATGCAGCATTCACTCGGTTGGCGCGAGCAGCCGCGTGAGCACCAGGCCGTCGGTCTGGCCGCTCGAAACCGAGAGCTCGACGCGCGCGTCCAGGCTGGCACGACGATCGACGGCGCAGGCGCGCGCCGCCGCGTGCTGACCGCCGAACCCGCGTTCGATCTCTTTGCCGGTCGCCTTGTCGACGATCCGAACTTCGGCGCCGGCAGCGCCCGGCCCGAGCGCGAGCACGACGTCTGCGCAGCGCTGGATCGGAACCAAGAGATCCGAGTCGACGCGCCGGGTCTCGCCGAGGGTGACGACCTTCGGTGCGCCCAGCTGATCGAAGCGCGGGGCCGTGCCGCGCGCCAGCACCCGCGCGAGCAACCGCCCCGCGGCCAGCGGGTGCTGCGTGAAGAGCGGCGGCACCTGTCGCAGCTTCCGCGCCAGCACCTCGACGGGCCCGGGGCGCGCCAGGGCCTCCAGATCCAGACGGCGCTTGCCGGCGGCGCCGCACGCAAACAGCGTGGCGTGACTGGCGGCACGGTCGTGGGCGCTCAGCGCTTCGCCCGCCCAGAGCCACGCCTCGACCCCGGCGAGCGGGCGGCCTCCCAGCACGTCGATACGGGTGCACCCGGCCGCCAGATCGAGATCGGTGCTGGTGCGCTCGGCGATCGGCAGCTCGACGCGCAGCGCCGACCGGGGCGTGTCGTAGTCACCCTTGTCGAGGCGGGCGGCCAGGTCGGTCTTCACCTCGTCCAGCGACCGGCTGGCGCCCAGCTCGACGATCGGAATGCGCCCCCCGAGCTCTGCGCGCCCACCGTCTTTGGACTGCGAGAGCACGACCACCGCCACGCCACGCCCGGACTGCGGTCGCACCTCCAGCGTGACCGCGGTCTTGTCGGCGGCGCAGGCCACCAGGAATCGGCTGCGCCCGTGGGACACGGCGCGCCCCGCCGTGCGCCCATCGGCATCGAGCAGCGCCACGTCGAGGTGCGACACGGCTTCGGTCGGCGTGACCCAGGCGTCCAGGCAGCGCCCGGGCTCGATCACGGCCGAGATCAGGCTGGGCGTGCCCGGCTCGACCGGCAGTGCCGCCCGGCGCAGCTCTTGCCAGCGCCCGCCAATGCCGCGGCGATGGGCGCCCAGCGCGCGCTCGATCTCGGCGACCGCGCCGGCGTCGGCCCGAGTCGCGAACCCGGGAACGTCGAGCAGGGCGCCGAGCTTCGGGCCGTCCGTCGCCGCGACGCTCTGCACGCCGAGCGCCACGATGCCGAAGCCCGAGGCGATCCGGGCGCTGACGTAGATGCGCTCGGGGTGCGGTGGGCACAAGAGCAGCGTGGGGGCCTTGTTCGGGCGCTCGTCGGCGCCCAGCAGCGTGCCGTCGTCGCCGAACGCGAACAGATCGACGTCGTCGATCTCGCGCGAGCCGCGCGCCATCACCAGCGCGCAGGCCTCGGCGGGCACGCTGACGAAGCCCGAGATCCGGTCGCCGGGGGCGCCCGCGTCGGCTGCCACCACGCGCTGCTCGCTGGCGCCGGCGTCGCGCGCGCGGCGGCCGTCGGCGAGCAAGAACCGCTCGCCCTCGACGCGCCCCGGGGTCGGGCGCGCCTCGAGGGCCGCCGGCCGCGGGCCACCCACCCAGCCGGTGCAGCCCACGCAGGCCAACGCCAGAAGCCACGCTCTCACTCGGCCTGCTCCCCGATGGCGGTCTTCCCGGCGCGAAACAGCGCAAACAGCCACGCGCCGCCGTCGCCGCGAACCTCGAGATTGAACCGCGCCACGGGCTCGCCGCGCGCGCAAAAGGCCAGCACGGTGCCCAGCCCCTCGGGGCCCCCGTGGTTCTGCGCTTGCCGCTCACCGAGCTCGACCGACAGCGCGACGCCGGCGTTCTGCCCGCGCACCGAAGCGATGACGGCGAGGTAGCAGCCGCTGGGATCGAGCTCGAGGGGCATCAAGGTCACGCCGGAAACGCCCCGGGCGCTGGCCACGGGGGCGAGCGTGCGCGTGCTTTTGTGCTGCCACAAGACGTGGCTCATTCGAGCGCGCTCGTCCACGGTCCAGCGTTCGGGCAGCGCCTCGGCCAGCGGGTAGTGCTCGGCCAGGAGCGTGACGCTGCTCTGGGGCGTGGCCCCGCGATAGCTCAGGGTGCCGATGGTCTTGTCGCCCACGCAGGCGAAGACCATCGCGTCGGTGGCCTCCGAACGATCGCTGGCCGCCGGCTCGGGATCGCCCCCCAGCATCAGATCGGCATCCAGATCGGTGGGCAGGCTGGCACCCGCGGCGCCGAGCAGCGTCAGGCGATGACAGCCCGGCACGAGCTCGAACAGCGCCCGCCCACGACCATCGGCGTCGGCCGTCATGTCGCGCTTGGCCACGGCGGCTGCCCCGTCACGACGGGCGCGTGCGGTGTGCGCACGCAGGCGCCCCTCGACGGGTTCCGCGCGCGCCGGCGGACCGGCCGTGGCCGGCGGGCCCAGAGCGCCCGGCGAGCGCGCGGGCAGCACCCGGATCAGCGGCGGAAAGGGCCGCGGCCCCCGGGCCACGAGCACCTCGATCACGCCCCGCGGCGAGCGCATCTCCAGCGCCAGGCGCGAGAGCATGGCCTTGCGGATCCCGCAGCGCACCAGCTGGGCGCCCCCGGCAATGCTCAGCTCGGGGTTCTCTCCACGCGGCCAGGTCAGCGCGTCGCTGGTGGGCAAGAAGCGGAGCACGAAGGTGGACGAGCTCGAGCCCAGCACCACCACCGTGACGCAGTCGTCCTTCAGCGGATCGAGCCACTCGCCCGGCACGAGCAGCGGCCGGAGCCCGCCGCGTTCGACGAAGCGCGGCGGCAGCCGCCGCACGGCTCCCGACTTCTCGAAGGCCGCCCCCAGATCGCGCACGTCGCGATCCAGATCCGCGCGGGCGGGCGCCGCCCCGAGCGCGCACCCCGCGGCAATCAGCGCTGCCCCGAGCCGCGCCATCACGCCTCGTCGATCACGAACGGCGCCTCGACGAAGCCCCGGTCGGCGGCGTGCCAGACGAACAAGCGGTGGGCCGTGACCTCGCCGCGGTCGACCGCGGTCACCAGGTAGGCCAGCGCATGCGCCGGCGCACCGGTGTCGCCCATGGTCATGCTGGCGGCGTCTTCCGTGCTGAAATAGGCGCCGCAGTCCAGGTGCGAGTGGAAGAAGACCTTCACGGCGCGGGCGTGCTCGGCGGCTTGCCGGATCGCCTTCTCGAACTTGAGCGAGTTGATCTTGAAGTATTCGCGCCCGGTGCGCGGGTGCCCCTCGGGATCGACCGCGTGGTACTTGTTGGCCAGGTTTTCCAGCTCCACCGCCCGGTCCACGGCCAGCGGGTCGGCGAGCGGGCCCTCCAGATATCCGCAGGCCTCTTCGTCGCGCCCGTAGGCCGCGCGGGCCGCCCGCTCGACCTCGGCCAGCACCGCCGCCGGGATGCGAAGGCCGCCGCTCACCCACGGCGCGCTCACCACGTGTACCGTCTTTCCCAGCGAAGCGGCGCGAAGTAGCGGTCGCCGCGGTCACAGGCAATGGTGACCACGCACCCGCCCAGGCCCGCCGCGTGGAGGCGCTCGGCCACCTTCACCGCGCCGAAGATGTTGGCGCCCGTCGAGTGGCCGACGAACAGCCCCTCGTGTTCCGCGACCCGCTCTGCCATGTCCCAGCCGTCGTCGGTGGACACCGGCAAGATCTCGTCCGGCACGCCGGGGTCGAAGATCTCGGGCACGATGCTGGACGCCATGTGCTTCATGCCCTCGAGCCCGTGCAGCGCCTCCGCCGGCTCCACGGCCACGCAGTGGATCTTCCGCGGGTGCTCGTGCAGCCGCCGGGTGGTGCCCATCATGGTGCCGCTGGTCCCCAGCCCGGTGACGAAGTGGGTGAGGCGATCGCCCAGGGCGTCCAGGATCTCGGCGCCGGTGCCGTGATAGTGGGCGAGGGGGTTCGACGGGTTCGCGTACTGATCGGCGTAGAAATACTTCTCCGGCTCGCTCGCCACCCGCTCACGCACCACGCGGATGGCGCCGTCCGAGCCCTCCATCGGGCTCGAGGCGATCAGCTGGGCGCCGTAGGCCTGGGTGATGTCCTTGCGCGCCTTGCTGACGTTGGCGGGCATGACCAGCGCCACGCGAAACCCCAGCGCCGCGCCGACCATGGCGTAGGCCACGCCGGTGTTGCCGCTGGTTGCGTCGATCAGCGTCTTTTCCGGCGTGAGCCGGCCGCTCGCGATGGCGTCTTGCACGATCCGAAGCGCCGGCCGGTCTTTCACCGAGCCGCCGGGGTTCAGATACTCGAGCTTCACGTAGACCTCGACGCTGGGCGCGCTCTGGCTCACGTGGCGCAAGCGAACCAGGGGCGTGTTTCCCACGGCGTCGATCACGCTGGGCAGCAGCCGTGCACGGCGCAAGAGCGCGCTCATGCGCCCTCCAGCTCCAGCGCGCGCCGGATCTTGCGGAGCGCGCGCCACGCCCCCGCCGCCACCCGGCGCGATGCCGCGAAGCGGAACGCGGCCTCGTGAGCGAACGGCTCGGGCTCGCGCCCCGGAAGCAGCTCGAGCCGCTCCACGCCGGCGCGGTGCAGGTACTCGGCCTCGATGATCGCGCCGTCGGAGCCCCGAACCTCGCAAGCCAGGGCCTGGATCTTGGCCTGCCCCGCGGGGCCCACCTCGGGCAAGAGCAGCTGGCGCGAGCTCATGGTCAGCCCCCTGCGATCGCCGGAACGATGCTGATCTCCTGTCCGTTCTCGAGCGCGGTCTCGAGCCCGTCGAGGAAGCGAATGTCCTCTTCGCCCACGTAGATGTTCACGAACCGCCGCACGCCCTTGTCGTCCAAGAGCCGGTCCTTCATGCCGGGGTGCGCCTTTTCCAGGCCGTCGATCACCGCGCGCACCGTGGCGCCGGTCACCTTGACTGCCTCTTCACCGCCCGTCAGCGAGCGCAGGGGGGTGGGGATCCGAACCGTTACCTCCATGATGGTCTCCTCTCAGGTCGTGCAGATGCCAGATACGTACGCTGATTCGATCAATTCCGCGATCTGCCGCTGCCCGCAGAGCGGGCACGCGGGGCGCGCGGGCACCGCGCTGTCGCGCAGCCGGTCCCGCTTGCCGTCGTAGCTCCAGATGCTGCCCACCGCGCTCGCGTCGCCGGTCAGCCAGCGGAGCGCCAGATCGGCCATCAGCGCCCCCACCACGCCCACCACCGGGCCCATCACGCCGGCCTCGGAGCAGCCCTCTTGGGCCCCCATCGGCACGTCTTCGAACAGGCAGCGATAGCAGGGGGCGCCGCCCGGTGGCACCAGCCAGGCGGTGCCGTGCCAGCGAATGGCGGCGCCGTGCACCACGGCCCGCTGCTCGAGGTGACAGGCGTCCGCCGCCAAGAACTTGGTGGCGAAGTTGTCCGACCCCTCGAGCACCACGTCCACGCCCTGCACCAGCGCGCGGGCCGTGTCGGGCAAGAGCCGCCCGTGAACCCGCTCGAGGCCGCGCGCGGTGCCGCCGCGGGCCCGCAGCGTGTCGAAGGCGGCGTCCAGCTTGTCGCGCCCCACGTCGCGCTCGTCGAACAAGATCTGGCGGTGCAGGTTGGCGGCCTCGACCCGATCGTCGTCGCAGAGCACCACTCGGCCGACGCCCGCGCGCACCAGGGCCAACGCCGCAGGGCACCCCAGGCCGCCGACACCGACGACCAAGGCGCTCTTCTGGGCGAGCCGCTGCGGGTCAGTCCTGAAAGTATTCATCGAGGCTGAAGTAGCGTTCGCCCGTGTCGCACAGCACGGTGACCACGTTCTTTCCGGGCCCGAGCTCCTGCGCCACGTCGAGCGCGACGGAGACGTTGGCGCCGGCGCTGAGCCCCACCAGCAGGCCTTCGCGAAGGCCCAGCTCGCGCTTGACCCGGTGGGCCTGCTCGTCGGACACGGTGCGCACCTGGTGGGGAACCGACGGATCGTAGTTCTTCGGCACGAACCCCGCCGCGATCCCCTGGATCTTGCTGGGGCCCTTCTCGCCGCGCGAGAGCGTGGCCGAACTCTCGGGCTCGACGGCGATCACGCGGCAGCCGGCGAAGCGCTCCGACAGCGCGCGACCCACGCCGCTCACCGTGCCGCCGGTGCCGACCGCCGCCACGAACGCGTGCACCGGCTCGGAGCCCAGGGCGTGCACGATCTCGCGGAAGGTGTCGCCGTAGTGCACGTCGGGGTTGGCCTGGTTCTCGAACTGCTGCGGCATGAACGCACCGGGCGTGGCGGCGGCCAGCTCTCGAGCCAGGGCGATGGCGCCGTCCATCTGGTCTGCCTCGGGCGTGAGGCGAACGTCGGCGCCCAGCGCCGCGAGCAACTGTCGCCGCTCCAGGCTCATGCTCTCGGGCATGGTCAAGATGCAGCGATAGCCCCGCTGGCGGGCCACCAGCGCCAGGCCGATGCCGGTGTTGCCGCTGGTCGGCTCGATCACCGTGCCGCCCGGCCCCAGCTTCCCCTCTCGCTCGGCGCGCTCGATCATCGCCAGGCAGATCCGATCCTTCACCGAGCCGCCGGGGTTGATGTGCTCCATCTTGGCGAGCACGCGCCCGCGGGGTGCGCCCCGCCCGAGTTTGGCGATCTCGACCAGCGGCGTGTCGCCGATCAGCTCGAGGACGCTGCCGTAGACGCAGGGGTGCGCGGGCAGGGGGGGCAGGCCGTCAGATGACATAGACGTAGCGCTGCCCGCGAGGGCGGTGAATGCCGAGCTCGTCGGCTCGGCCACAGATGTCGGCGATGGTCACCGCGTCGAAGCAGGCCTCGATGCGCTGGGACAGATCGCGGAAGACGGCGTCGGTGACGCTGCGGCCGTCCGCCCCGATCTTGCCGCGCCGCGCCCCGGGCTCGGCCTTGTCGCCGAGCGTGATCGGCCCCTCGAGCGCGCGCACCACGTCGCCCAGCCGGATCTCGGCCGCGCGCCGGGCCAGGCTGTACCCGCCCTGGGGCCCGCGCTTGCTGCCGACGATGTTGGCGCGCTTCAGGTCCTGGAAGATCTGCTCCAGAAACCGCGGGGGAATGCCCTGGCGCTCCGCGATGTCCTTGACCTGGGTGGGCCGGCCGTCGTTGTAGAAGGCGATGTCGAACAGCGCCCGAACGGCGTATCGGCCCTTGTTCGACAGCTTCACGAGCCGTTTTGTGCATTCACGCATCGGATTTGTCAAGAACCCATGTGCGACACCTTCGTAGCCACGCCCGAGGCCTCCGAAAACGGCCGCATGCTGTTCGGGAAGAACAGCGATCGCGAGCCCGGCGAAGCGCAGGCGGTGGAGCTTGGGCCGGCGCGCACCGAGGCGATCACGCACTGCACTTTCGCGGACGTGCCGGCGGCCCCGCTCACCCGCGCCGCGCTGCTCTGCCGACCCTACTGGATGTGGGGCGCCGAGATGGGCGTGAACGACGCGGGCGTGGCGATCGGCAACGAGGCGGTGTTCACCCGTGCGCCGCACGCCGCCTCGGGGCTCACCGGCATGGACCTGGTGCGGCTGGCACTCGAGCGGGCGACCTCGGCGCACCAAGCCGTGCGGCTGATCGGTGAGCTGATCGAGACCCACGGCCAGGGCGGCGCCGCCGGGCAGCGCGCGTCGTTTCGCTATCACAACAGCTTCTTGATCGCCGACCCCGAGCAAGCCTGGGTGCTCGAGAGCGCGGCTCGCGCCTGGGTCGCCAAACGCGTGGTCGGAGTGCGAGCGATCTCCAACGGGCTCACGCTCGGTGACGACTGGGAGCTGGCCTGCGACGGGCTCGCGGCCAAGGCTCGCGACTATCGGCTGGATCCCGGCAAAACCCGGGTCGATTTCGCCCGGACGTTCGGCGACGCGCCAATCACGCTGGCCGCGGCCGCCGCCCGGCGCCGCGCGTGCAGCGAGGGGTTTCTCGGCGCGCGCCCGCCCTCGCTCTTGCGGGGCATGGCGACGCTGCGTCAGCACGGCTCGCCCGATCGTCCCGCGCGCGCGCATCGCGAGCTGCGCCAGACCGTGTGCGCGCACGCCGGCGCTTTGCCCACGCGCGCGCACGGGCAGACCGTCGGCTCGTTGGTGGCAGAGCTGTCCGCGACCTCTCGGGTGTTCGTCACCGCGACCTCGGCAGCGTGCCTCTCGTTGTTCAAGCCGGTCCAGCTCGGGCGCGCGCTGCCCCCGATCGGCTCGCCCACCGGTCGCTTCGATCCGACGACGCTGTGGTGGCGCCACGAGCGGCTGCATCGAATCGCGCTTCGAGATCTGGCCGCGGCGCTGGCGCTGATCGCCCCGGAGCGCGATGCCTTCGAACGCGATCACCTCGCGGCCGAGCCCGACGAGGCCTTCGCAGCGGCGGCGGCCCTCGAGGCGCGGTGGGAGACCACGCTGGCCGCCCGCGTCTCGGGCCGCCTCCCGCGCTACTGGCAAGGGCTCGATCGCGACTCCGGGCTCCAAGGCTGCTGAAAGTTTCCAGGCTGGGCGGCCAGGGAGGGTGGGCGCACGTGCACTTGGCGCTCGCCAAACGCTCAGTCCATGCTCCAATGCCCGGACCTGGGAGCCTAAATGACTCGTTTTCTTCCGCTTTCGCTGCTCGCGGCCGCTGGCTTGCTCGTCGTCTCGTGTGGCTCGTCGGATGACAACGCCGCAAACCCGAACTGCTCGAACAACTCGTGCTCGGCCTGCGGCAGCTGTTACGACCTGTGCGTCTGCACCACCGGCAACCTGGCCCAGTGCGCGCCCGCGTGCGGCCTGAGCAGCACCGGCGGCACCTCGGGCGGGGGCGGCAGCGGCGGCGCAGCCACCGGCGGCAGCGGGGGCACGCTGCCCGCCGGCGAGCTGGCCAAGGGCCTGGCGATGAGCGAGATCGACATCTATCAAGCGGTGCGCGTGCCGCTGATGAAGGACTGGGGCGAGCCGCCGCGCAACGCGCCGGTGGTGGCGGATCGCGAGGGCGTGTTCCGGGTGTTCGTGACGCCCGAGGCCGGCTATCAGGCGCGCGAGATCGTGGCGCGGGTCGATCTGGGTGGCGCGGGCCTGTTCGACGGCAAGGCGTTCATCGGCGGCCCGTCGAACGAGGGCGATCCGAACTCGACCATCCAGGTGCCGATCCCGCCGGGCGCCATCAAGCCCGGCCAGGCCTACAGCGTGAGCTTGCTCGAGGCGGGCGCCGGCAGCTTTGCCGGCACCAGCGACAAGGCGAAGTTCGGCGCGGTGAACCTGGCGGCGCAGAACGCGGGCACGTACACCGTGATGCTGGTGCCGATCGTTGTCGGCGGCGTCACGCCCAAGCTGGGTCAGAGCGAAATTCAGACCTACCGCGACACGCTGTTCAAGATGTACCCCGTCGCCGATCTGAAGATCGAGGTGCGCGCCCCCGCCAACTATGGCGGGGCGGCCCCGCAGCGCAACGGCTCGGGCTGGAGTCAGCTCTTGAGCTGGCTGATGCAGCTTCGTTCGTCCGACAAGCCGCCGGCGCAGACCTACTATTACGGCATCTTCACCCCCGGTAACTCGTTCATGCAGTGGTGTCAGGGCGCGTGCGTCGCTGGCCTCTCGACCACGCCGCAGCCGAACGACGTGATCGGGCGCACGGGCATGGGCCTGGGCTTCTTCGCCGCCGACGGCAACCCCGGCTCGCCCGAGACCATGGCCCACGAGCTGGGTCACACCCTGGGTCTGATCCACGCGCCGTGCGGGCAGGGCGGCGCGATGCCGCAGAACGTCGACCCGGCGTACCCCTATTCCGGCGCCAGCATCGGCACCCAGGGCTGGGACATCATCACCAAGGGCTTCCTCGACCCCGGCAAGTACAAGGACATCATGAGCTACTGCGATCCGAACTGGACCGCAGACTGGACGTTCAACAAGATGTTCAAGCGCATCGCCTACGTGAACGGCGCCGGGTCGATGGCGGTCAGCAAAGACGCGCTTCGCGCCCCCGGCAAGTTCCGCACGGCGATCGTCGCCGAGGGCGGCTCGCTCGCGTGGGGCTCCGCCATCGACACGCCCTGGCCGGTGCTCGGCGCCGAGCGGCCCGTCGACGTGCTCGACGGCTCGGGGGCGGTGCTGGGCACGATCAAGGGCTTCACCCTGCCGGTCGGGCACGACGGCACGAGCGAGTTCTTGCTCTTGCGCGACGATGGCCCCTGGCCCGCCGGCGCCCAGGCGATCCGCGTCTCGGGCTCGACCGAAACGCTCGCGCTCTGATCTAGGCCGCGAGCAGCAGCACGCGCAGCGCCGCGGCCGCGGGCGGCAGCCGCTCGACGCCGCGATGGCAGAGCACCAGCTCGCGCGGGATGGGCGTGGCCGGGTGGCGCAAGCGCGACAGCCGGCCCAGCTTCACGTCTCGCTCGACTGCGGCCAGGCTGATCAGAGCCACACCGATGCCTTCGGCCACGTGGTGCTTGATGGCGGCAATGCTTCCCAGCTCCATCACGATCTCGGCCTCGGGAAAGTGCCGGTCGAGCATCGCGCGGGTGACGGTGCCCCGGGGAAAGGTCAGAAACGGCGCCCCGGCCAGCTTCACCCCCGGGGCCGCCACCAGCACAAACGCGTCGTCGCGCCAGTGCTCGCCCTCGGGGCCGGTGAGCACCGCCAGATCGAGCTCGCCCCGCTCGAGCTGGTCACTGGCCTCGGCGCGGGTCAGCTCTTTGAGCACGATGCGCACGCCGGGGTGCTGCTTGCGATAGCGCGCCAAGAGCGGCGGCAAGAGATAGGTCGCGGTGGTGGCGCCGGCGCCGATGCGCACCACGCCCTTCTCGAGCCCCGCGAGCTCGGCCACGGCCCGGCGCGCATCTTCGATGGCGGCCAGGGCAACGCGTGCGCGCGAGGCCACCTCGTGCCCGGCGGGGGTCAGCGCGGCCCCGTGGCGGCCGCGGTCCAGCAGCCGCGCGCCGAACGCCTGCTCCAGCCGCTGGATCGATACACTGAGCGCGGGCTGGGTGAGGTGGGCCACCCGGGCCGCGCGGGTGAAGCTGCCGCGCTCGGCGATCAGCAGCAGGTGCTTCAGATCATCCATCATGATTGCTAATGGAATCTACCAAAACTATCAATTGGCGCAACGGCCGCCGCGGCGCCATTCTGGCTCTCGTGACCTTCATCGTGACGCTCGGGGTGCTCGGAATGCTGGCCGGGGCACTCACCACGGTGGCCGGCCTGGGCGGCGGCCTGCTGCTGCTGATCAGCCTGTCGCTGGTGACCGACCCGCTCTCGGCGCTGGCGATGACCACGCCAGCGCTCTTGATCGGCAACCTGCACCGCAGCTGGGTGTTCCGCGCACGGGTACAGTGGCCGATCGTGCGGGCCTTCGCCCTGGGCGCGGTGCCCGGCGCGGCGCTGGGCAGCCTGGCGGCGGTCGCCGTGCCGCTCTGGATGGTGAACGGGCTGATGCTGGGCATCACGCTCCTCAGCTTGGCGCGCGCGTTCGGCAAGCTCGAGCTCACCCCACCGCGCGGCGCCTTCGCGCCCGCCGGCTTCGTGATCGGCGGGCTGACCGGCAGCGCCGGCGGCGCCGCCGTGCTCACCGCGCCCTTGTTCCTCTCGGCCGGGCTCTCGGGCGAGACCTACTCCGGAACCATCGCGGCCGCGGCGGTGGCGATGCACCTGGGCCGCATCGCCGGCTATGGCGCGGGCGGGCTGCTCACGCGCGACCTCTGGCTCTTCGCGGCCCTGTTGTCGGTGGCGGTGGTGGCCGGCAACGGCGTCGGCCGCCGAGCACGGCGCTGGACCGAGCGGCTGCCCGCGGGGGCTATCGAGCACGCCACGCTGGTGATCTGCGCGCTCCTGGCCGTCGCCGGCGTTGGTCGTTCGTGACCCGCGGTCGTGCTAGTTTCCGGGCAGTCTCATGCCCCGACCGCTGCTGTTCGTGCTGCTCGTCTCGACGGCTGCCTGCGGGCCCCGGCACGTCCAGCCCGAGCCGGAAGAGCCCGTGACCTGCGATTCCGCCCTCTCGGTCCCCAAGACCGATCTGGCGCTCGAGGTGCTGCGTGACGCCTCGGGCGGCGGCACCGTGCCCCTCGCCACCGGCGACACGCTTCAGCAGCAATTTGGCGCCCAGGGCGGTTCGCACTTCTTCGTCTACGCGCGGGTGTACTCGGCCGAGGCCAGCACCTGGCTGGTCGACGCCAAGCTGGCCGCCGGCGACGGCACGGTGCTGGCCGCGGGCAGCGACGAGTTCCAGGGCTGCCAGGCGCAGTGGATCACCCCGCGCGCGCTCCGGGTCTTCATCGAGAGCGGCGGCGCCCTTGCCGGGACCCTCACGGTGAAGGCGAAGGCCCAGCAAGGTGCGCCGCTGATCTTCGAAGCTCCGATCACGGTGGGGCAGGGG
>Ga0073899_10004161_pt1 | contig 12709 bp, 4 predicted proteins | sample KloWWTmetaKNB5Ph_FD_88975 | JGI IMG/M metagenome (GOLD analysis project Ga0073899, IMG submission 88975) | Active sludge microbial communities from Klosterneuburg, Austria, studying microevolution and ecology of nitrifiers - Klosterneuburg... | ecosystem: Engineered > WWTP > Aerobic digester >... | reverse complement strand
TGAATCGCCGGATGCGCGCGTGACAGGCCAAGAGAAGCTCGACCAGCGTCTCGCCCCCGCTCACCTGCCCGAGCCGGGTCAGCACGATCCGCCGGTCAGAACGGGAACTCGCCGTCGGCCTTGCGCTTGCGCAGCGCCTCGGCCTTGCGCTTCTCGACCGCGGCCTCGGCCGCCAGCTCGGGGATGATGTCGACCGGGGCGTCGAGCACCTTCTGGGTCATCGCGTCGAACAGCGCCTCGTCCTGCTTCTTGGGCGCGTAGAACTCGGCGACCAGGTTGTAGGTGGCGATGTAGTCGGGCGCGATCTTGCGCGACGCCTCGAAGTGCTTCCAGCTGCGATCGAGATCGCCGCCGGCGAAGCTCGGCGCGATCGAGTAGTACGCGCCGAAGTAGCGGTCGGCCGCGCCCCAGAAGAAGTTGGTGTCGAGGTTGTAGACCTGCTCCATGATCGCGTAGATGCGATCCTTGTAGGTCAACACCACGGTGATGTCCTGGGCGTTGCCCCACTTGCCGAGGTTGGTCGAGTACCAGTAGAGGAGGCCGATGCCGGGCTTGTCGACCAGCGTCGCGGCGTCCTTGAGATCGACGCCGGCGGCGAGGCGCTCCTCGATCGCCGGGTAGCGGGCCTTGAGGCCGCGCTCGGCGTACTGGAAGCCCTTCTCGTAGGTCTTGAGGAACAGCTCCTTCTTGTCGGCCTGCTCGAAGAACAGCCAGCCGTCGGCGAGGAGGTAGTTGGCGCGCGCCAGCTTCTCGTAGGTCTCGAAGTCGTCGTCCTTGAGCTGGATCGCCTCCTCGTACTTGGCGATCGCGGCCTCGAGCTGCGCGCGATCGCCGCGCTGCGCGAACGCGGCGTCGCCGGCGGCGACCGCGGCCTGGTAGGCGGTGGGATCGGTGGCGCCGCCGCGGCGGACGCCGCCGCCGATCGAGCTGGCCGTGGCGCCGCAGCCGGCGCCGAGGGTGACGGTCGCGAGCGGCGCGGCGGCCAGCGAGAGCGACAGCGCGGCCCCGAACAGCGAGCGGACGAACGAGCGCGAGCGGACGATCATGGAGACCTCGATAGTCACTGGTTGGTGAGCCGCGGGCCAGGTGCCCGGCCCTCGGTAGCCACGCGACTATACGTCCCGGCGGCGGCGCGCTGTCAACCGAGCGCCCGCGCGACCGCTTGTCCCGCGGCGCCGAGGCCGGCGGCGGCCTGCGCCAGGGCGGCCAGCGTCGGCCCGTCGCCGCGCCCCGCCAGCTCGCGGGCGGCGGTGAGCGCGGCGTCGAGGGTCAGCTCGCCGCCGCCGCCGACCCGCTCGGTGAGCGCGGCGGCCAGCCGGGTCGGCGCGTCGGCGCCGAGCTGCTTGACCGCGCCGCCGGCCAGGTTCATCGCCCCGGCGGCGGCGCCAGCGATCGCGACCCGCGCCAGCGTCGGCCCGGTGGTGGCGGGCTCGAACAGCGCGCCGCCGCTGGCCAGCTCCTGCGCGACGTCGACCAGCGCCGCGGCGTCGCCGGCCCGCCAGTAGACGTCGACCAGCCGGCGCAGGGTCGGCGGGTGGCCGGGGTCGAGGTCGGCGGCGCGCAGGAACGCGTCGTCGGCGCCGGCCACGTCGCCCAGCCGCGCCAGCGTCAGCTCGCCGAGCCGGTACCAGATCGCGGCGCGGCGATCGTGCGGCAGCGGGGTGGCGGCCAGGCCCTTGAGCGCGCGGGCGGCGCCGGCCCAGTTGCCGCGCTCGACGTACAGGTCGGCCAGCGCCTCGAGCGAGCGCGCGTGGTGCGGCTCGTCGGCGACCACCAGCTCGTAGTAGTAGACCGCGCCGATCGTGTCGCCGGCGCGCTTGCACAGCTCGGCCAGCTCGAGCCGCGCCGCGGTCAGCGCGCCGATGTCGTCGGGGACGATCAGCTCGAGGCCGCTGCGCGCGGCGCGCAGCGCGGCGTCGAGATCGCCGACCTTGCCGGCCAGCCGCGCGCAGGTGGCGTAGATGTCGCGCCGCGACGGGCCCAGCCGGGCCGCGCTCTGGGCCAGCTGCAGCGCGCGGGCGTCGTCGCCGAGCGCCTCGGCGATCTCGGCCCGGCGCAGCATGACCACGTCGGGCGGCAGCCGCGAGGTGTTGACCGGCAGCCGCGCGTACAGCGCGTCGGCGGCGGCGAGGTCGCGCTCGCGGTAGGCGAGGTCGGCCAGGCTGTCGAGCGCCGGCGCCCAGGTCGGCTCGGTGTCGAGCGAGCGGGTCCACGCGGCCTTGGCGGCGCGGATGTCGCTGCGGCGCTCGGCGTGCAAGCGGCCCAGCTCGAACCAGTGGCTGGCGCGCTCGGTGGGATCGGACTCGGCGGCGGCGCGGGCGGCGCACAGCTCGGCGGCGGTGGTCCAGTCGGCGCGGGCCTCGGCGCGCTCGTAGAGCAGGCGGAACGCCTGCGGGTGGGCCGGCGCGATCGCCAGCACGCCGCGCGCGGCGGTGTCGATCGCGGCGCCGTCGCGCTCGGCGATGGCCCGCGCCAGATCGCGCTCGCGCTCGCCGAGATCGCGGGCGTGCAGCTCGTCTCGGGGCACGTCGGCGCCCAGCCGGCTGGCCTCGGCGCGGGCCCGGGCCGCGGCCTCGTGGTTGCCGACCGCGAGCGCGGCGTCGGCGGCGGCGTTGGCCAGGTCGACCGCGCGGCCGCGATCGCCGGCGCGCGCGGCGTCGGCGGCGGCCCGGGCCAGGAGCGCCGCGCGCTCGCCCTGCGGCGCCATCGCCGCGGCCTGGCCCAGCATCGTCGCGGCGTCGCGGTAGCGGCCGGCCAGCTCGTAGATGCGCGCCAGCGGCCGCGGCACCGCCGGGATCGACGGGTCGTCGGCCAGCGCCGCCTCGTAGTGGCGGCGCGCGGCGTCGGGATCGAGCAGCTTCTCGTCGAACACCAGCGCCAGCTCGAGGTGCAGCGCGCCGCGATCGCGGGCCGAGCCGGCCAGCGCGATCTCGCGATCGAGCAGCTCGGCGGTCAGCGCCCACTCGCCGCGCGCCATCGCCACCGCGCGCAGCTCGTAGGCGATGTCGAGGTCGTCGGGATCGCAGGCGTGGGCCTCCTTGAGGCAGCGGTAGGTGTCGGCCTCGCGGTGCAGCGTGTCGCGGTAGAGCTGGGCCCGGCGCCACCACAGCCGGGCCCGGCCGCGCGGCTCGGTGGTGGCGATGATCTGCCGGCCGATCACGTCGGACACCGCCTCGCCGTCGCCGCGCACGTCGTGCAGCTGCTCGAGCGCGGCCAGCGCGCGCAGGTCGCCGGGCGGCGCCAGGAGGCTGGCCGACTCGTAGCGCGCGATCGCGGCGTCGAGCTGATCGCCGGCGGCCAGCTCGGCGCCGTGCCGCAGCAGGCGCTCGTGCTCGGAGCCCGGCGGGCCATCGGCGGGGCGCATCGTCGCCAGGCCGCGCAGCGTGATCCGGCGGGTGCCCTCGGCGGGCGCGGGCGCGGCCGGCGCGCCGTCGCTGGGCGCGGCCGGGGCCACCATCGGCGACGAGCCCAGCGGCGCGGTGCGGGTGCGCGGCGCCGGCTCGCGGGCCGGCGCCGCGGCGATCTCGCCGGTCTGGACGTCGTGATCGCGATCGAGCGCGGCCAGGCGCTCGCCGGCCCAGGCGCGGGTGGTGGCGTCGAGCGCGAGCGAGCCGGCGGCGCGCTCGTACAGCTCGCGGGCGCCGGCGAGATCGTCGTCGGCGATGCGGGCGTCGGCCAGCGGCAGCCACACCGTCGGCAGCTCGGGCGCGGCGGCGTGGGCGGCGTCGAGGTGGGTGCGGGCCCGCAGCGGATCGCCGAGCTTGTCGCGGGCCAGGAGCGCCAGCGCCAGCAGCCAGCGCGCGCGCTCGGTGCCGGCGGTGTTCGCGGCCGCGCGCTCGTAGACGTCGGCCAGGCGGGTCAGGTCGCCCTCGGACTCGAGCGCGTCGGCCAGCGCCGCGACCAGCTCGCCGTCGCCGGGCGCCAGCCGGTGCGCGCGGATCAGCGCGTCGCAGGCGATCGTGTCGTCGTGCAGGTCGAAGCGCGCCGCCGACGCCGCCTCGCGGTACAGGTCGACCGCCAGCGGCTTGGGCGCGCGGGCGGCGACCGCGAACAGCGCCCGCACCAGCGCGTCGGCGTGGCCGGCGGCGCGGGCCGCGGCGCGGACCCGCTCGATGGCCTCGGCCAGGCTCACCGGATCGCCGCCGGCGCGGACCCGGGCGGCGATCGCGTCGGCGTAGAGGTCGGCGGCGCCGGCGTGATCGCCGGAGGCGGCGGCGGCCTCGGCCAGCTTCTCCATCTCGGTCGGGCGGGCGGTGCGGCGGCGCGGCTCGACGACCGGCGTCGGCCGCGGCGGCGCCGACGGGCTCGGGGGCAGGGCGGCCAGCGCGGCCTCGAGCCGGGCCGCGGCGTCGCCGTCGCCGAGCGCGTCGCGGTACAGCCCCAGCGCGTCGGTGAGCCGGGCCCGGGCCTCCTCGGGCGGCACGCTGGCGGCGCCGCGCTCGAGCGCCGTCGCCAGGTCGCGCTTGCGGCGCCGCTCCTGGTGCAGCGCGAACAGCAGCATCGCGGCCTCGTCGGTGAGGCGGGCCGCGGCGTCGACCGCCTCGAGCACGGCGATCGCGCGGTGATCGTGGCCGCGGCGCTGCCACGCGCTGGCCAGCGCCAGCACGTCGGCGGCCGAGCGGCGATCGGGCGCGATCGCCTCGAGCGCGGCGGCGGCGTCGGCGTGATCCTCGGCGGCCGAGGCCTCGGCCGCCAGGAGCCGCAGCGTCGCGTCGCGGCGGGCCGACGGGCCGTGGGCGTCGGCGGCGGCGCGCATCGTCGCGCGGGCCCGCTCGAGATCGCTCAGCCGATCGTAGTAGACGTCGGCCAGCTCGAGCAGCACCTCGGCCTTGCGGTGGCCGTGGAGGTGCGGCTCGGTCTGCGCCGACGCCAGCGCGGTGAGCGCGGCAGCCACCGCCGGCCAGTCGCCGAGCTCGGCGCACACGTCGGCCAGCTCGCGCAGCGCCCGCGGATCGCCGGCGGCGGCGGGCTCGGACAGCAGCGCCCGGGCCCGCTCGGGCTCGCCGGCGCTGCGCGCGCGCTCGACCTCGTCGAGGCGCGGCGCCGGGCTGCGGATGAAGGCCGCGGCCGGCGTGCGCAGGCGCTCGGCCACCGCGGCCAGCGCCGGGTGGTTGGTGGCGGCGCCGATCGACTCGACGATCGCGATGGTCCGCTCGCGCCACGCCGGCGGGATGCCCTGGGGATCGGCGGCGATCAGCTCGCCGAGCTCGATCGCCGCCGCGGCGCGATCGCGGCTGGCGTCGGCGTCGTCGCCGGCGGTGGTGGCCAGCGTGGCCAGCGCGTCGGCCAGCTCGAGCCGCTGGCCGCGGGCGCGGGCGATGTCGGCCAGCGCGTGGATCGCCGGGCGGTAGCCGGGGTCGAGCTCGAGCGCGCGGCCCAGCGTGATGCGGGCGACGTCGGGCCGCTCGAGCTGCACGTGGATCGCGGCGAGCCGCACCAAGAGCGCCTTCTGCCGCGACGGCTGGCGCGCGCTGGCGGCGATCTTGCGGCCGAGGATGGTCGCGACCCGCTCGAGATCGCCGAGGTCGCGCTCGATCAGCTCGAGCGCGTCGAGCGCCGGCAGGTGATCGTCGGCCAGCCGCAGCGCGGCCTCGAGGCAGCGCACCGCGTCGTCGGCGTGGCCGGGGCGGCGGCGGAACAGCTCGCCGGCGCGGTACAGCGCGTCGGCGCGGGTCGACAGGCCGGCGCTGCCGTCGGTGGCCTCGGCGAACGACTCGAGGGCGGCGGCCGCGGCGGCCAGCTCGCCCTTGCGCTCGTGGAGATCGGCGATCAGCCGGTAGGCCTGGCCGCGCAGCTCGCCGGGCAGCCGCGGCGCGGCGCGGCCGAGCAGGGCGATCGCGGTGGCGCCGTCGCCGGCACGATCGAGCGCGCTGGCCAGCCGGAACTCGATCACCGCGCGCTCGGCGTCGTCGGCGAGCGCGCCCGGCGCGGCCAGGAGCGCGGCGTAGGCCCGCGCCACCTCGGGGAAGGCGCGCTGCCGCCACGCCGCCTCGCCGGTGGCGCGCGCGATCCGCGGCCCCAGCTCGCTGGCGTCGGCGGCGTCGCGCTCGACGGTGGCGGCGCGGCTGCCGGCGGCCTGGGCCAGGGTCAGCGCGCGGCCGCCGAGATCGGCGGCGAGGTGGGCCTCGGCGGCCTCGCACAGGAGCGTCGCGGTGGCGGCCGGGCCGCGGGCCGCGACCAGCGCGTCGAGCGCCTGGGCCAGGCCGCGGGCGTCGTCGCGGTGGCGCGCGATCGCCACCGCGACGGCGAGGTACTCGGCCGCCGCCGCCGTGCCCGCCACCAGCTCCGCCGCGCGCGCGGCGTCGCCGGCGGCCGCCACCAGATCGGCGCCGGGCTCGGCGAGCGCGCGCCGGGCGCGCTCGCCGAGCAGGCCCGCCTTCTCCGCCGGCGACTGCGCGATCGCCAGGAGCGCCGCGATCCAGCGGCTGGCGTCGGCCAGCCCGACCGCGTCGGCCAGCAGCGCCCGCGCCGCGGTGCGGGTCACCGCCGGCGCGTCGGCGCCGGCCAGCGCCGCGGCCCGCTCGAGCTCGGCCGCGCGGGCCGCCGGCGGCACCAGCGCCGCGCGGGCCAGCACCAGCTCGGCGGCGCGGGTCGCGTGGCCCGCGGTCACCAGCTCGGCGGCGGCCTCGTCGTACAGCGCCGCCGCGCCCGCCGGATCGTGCTCGCGGCGCTGCTCGGCGAGCGCGGCGCGGGCCGCGGCGGCGATCGCCGCCGGGCCCTGCGTCGCGCGCACCAGCATCGCCTCGCCGTCGGCGAGCTCGCCGACGGCGAGCAGGCTCGCGCCCAGCGCCAGCGCCGCGGCGGCGTCGTCGGGGCGGGCCGCCAGCAGCGCGCGCCCGTAGGCCACCGCGTCGGCGTGGCGCTCGGCGCGGGCGGCGGCGGTCGCCGCCGCCGCCAGCGCCTCGGCGCTGCGGTCGCCCTTGGCGACGACCTCGTCCCAGGCCGCGGCGGCGGCGTCGGCGTCGACGCCGCGGTCGAGCAGGCGGGCGCGCGCGCTGAGCGCCGCCGCCACCGCGGGCCGATCGTTGGCGTTCGCCGCCGCCCGGGCGGCGGCGGCGAAGGCGGCCAGCGCGGCGGGCGGATCGCCGCCGGCGGCGGCGACCCGCCCGGCGGCGAGGTGCGCCGCGGCGATCGGCGCCGCCGCCAGCGCGCGGGCCACCAGCCCGCGCGCGGCGTCGAGATCGCCCAGCTCGTCGGCGGCCAGCCGCGCCGCCTCGGCCCACGCCGCGGCGCGGGCCTCGCCGGGCAGGCGGGCGCCGCGCGCGTCGTGCAGCGCCACCAGCTCGCGCCAGCGGCGCTCGTCGGTCAGCCGCTCGATCAGCGCGTCCTCGGCCTCGACCAGCCCGGGCGACAGCGTCAGCGCCCGCTGGTACAGCGCGGTCGCGGCCGCGGGCTCGATCACCCGGTACAGCCGGGCCGCCGCCAGCGCCGCGGCGGTGGCCCCGGCGCGGTCGCCCTGGCGCGATCCGAGCTGCGCCACGGTCGCCAGTCGCGCCGCCGCCTCGCGGGTGTCGCCCTCGGCGAGCGCGATCGACGCCAGCGCCGCGTGGGCCGCCGCGAACTCCGGCCATCGCCCGAGCGCCTGGCGCGCCAGCTCGCGACCGTCGACGAACCAGGTCGGCCGCGCCGACGTGATGGCGAGGATCCGCTCGAGCAGCGCCGGCTGCTCGGGGCCGGCCGCGGCCAGGAGCGCGCGGTAGCCGCGCATCGCGTCCTCGAGCAGCCCCTGCCGCAAGAGCTCGTCGGCCGAGGCCATCGCCGCGTGCGCCACCGCCCACGCCTGCACCGGCGGCGGCGGCACCGGCGGATCGCCGTCGGCGCCGAGCTCGATCGTCACCGCGCCGCCCGCGATCGTCAGGCCGACCACGCGCACCTGGTCGAGCGCCGGCAGGCGCCAGCCGGCTGGCGGCAGCAGCCGCCAGGTGGCCAGCCCGGCCACGTCGATCACCCACTCGCACAGCCCGGCGCGGCGGATCGGCGCGGCGTCGCCGCGGTCGTCGCCGACGATCGCCTCGATCAGCCGCTGCACCACGAGGGGCGCCGGCGTCGGCAGGTGGCCGTGCACGCGGATCGCGCCGACGATCGCCCGCAGCATCCGGCCGCTGGCGCACAGCCCGACCTGGAAGCTGACGTCGGCCGAGGCCAGCCCGTCGGCCACGCGCGCGGTCACCGCGACGACGTCGTCGGTGGTCACCGCGAGCTCGGTGACGCCGATCGCCGCCAGCGCGGGCCGCCGCGCCGCCAGCGCCTCGGCCAGCGCCGTCGCGTCGACGTGCGCCCGCACCGCGGCCAGCCGCGTGCGCCGCCGCTGCCAGCGGCTAAGCTCGCCGTCCTCGATCGCGTCGCCGGCGGCCAGGGCCAGGCGATCGATCGCCAGCGGGCCGATCGCCAAGGGCTCCCCGGCCCCGGCGGCGAGTTCGATCTGTCCCCGCTCCCGATCGGGCAGCGGACGGAGTGACGCGGTCACGTGTCGCGACGTTACCGCACTGCCGCCGCCCGGTCACTCGCCCGCGGCCACCGCCATCCGACGATCACCGACGATTCCGGATTCCGAAATCCGGATCCCGATCGGGATCCCGATCCCGTTCCCGTTCCGGCTCCCGATCCCGTCCCCGATCCCGTCACCGCCACCGTCCCCGATCCCGTCCCCGTTCCCGCCACCGATCCCGTTCCCGTCCCTACAAGCGCGCGCAGGGATCCCAGGGCACCAGCGCGAGCTTGCCCTCGCCGGTGTCGACCGTCAGCAGCTCGCGGCGCGGCTGCACCTCGTTCTTGGCCACCAGCGCCTTGCAGCGCAGCTTCAGCCAGTCGCGCAGGTACTCCTCGCCGCGCTGGGCGGTGAGCTCGCCGACGTACTTCGCCCCGTCCTTCTGGAACTCCTTCTCGTCGGCCAGCTGCTTGTGGCTGACCTGGACGATGACGTAGACGGGCGCGGCGCCGATCGCGCCGGTCTTGACCTCGTAGACCCGCTCGCCCAGCGCGCCGTCGGTCAGGTCCTCGAAGACCGCCTTGGTCAGCTCGGCCGACTCGCCGACCATCGTGCGGTTGCCGAACCGGGCCAGCGCCGGGAAGCTGTCGACCTTGAGCGCGACCACGCCGACCGCCGGCAGCTGCTCGATCGCGGTCGGCGCCACCGGCGCCGGCGGCGCGGCCGGGACCGCCGGCGCGCCCGCAGCCGGCGCCGCGCTGCCCGCGGCCGGGGCCGCGGCCGCGCTACCCGCGGCGGGCGCCGCGCTGCCGCCGCTGCCGCCGGCCTGCATCCACGCGGTCGGCACGTCGACCGAGGTCGACGTGATCGCGCCGGTCTGCTCCGCCGGGTACAGATCCTTCAGGCTCTTGCCCGCGGTCTTCGCGGTCTCGAGGGCGAGCAGCGCCGCGCGCCGCGCCGCCTCCTGACCCCAGGCCGGCCGCGCCAGCTTCTCGGCCAGATCGCGCTTCACCTGATCGAACGTCAGATCGCCCGCGCGGCGATCGCTGACCTGCAGCAGGTAGAAGCCGGCGCCGGCGACCACCACCGGCGACACCGCGTTGGGCTCGGTCAGCGCCTTGACGGCGTCGTTGAGCGCGGGCTCGGGCAGCGTCATCGCGGCCTCGTCGTACCAGCCCCAGTCGCCGCCCTTGTTGCGGAAGCCCTCGTCGGCGTCGAGCGCGCTCGCCACCTGGGCGAAGGTCTTCTTGCCAGCGGCGATCTCGGCGCGGGCGGCGTCGAGCTTGGCGCGGGCGGGATCGATCGTCGGGGCGGCGCCGGTCGGCGGCGGCGGGGTCGCCGCGACGAACACCCGGCGCACCCGCACCTGCTTCTTGCCCTTCCACGACGCCTCGACGTAGGTCGCCTTGACCTCGGCCTCGTGGGCCGCGAGGTAGCGGTCGAGGTCGGCGTCGGTGATGCGCAGCGCGTCGGCGTAGACCGTCGGCTCGAACCGCACCGCGTCGAACGCCACGGTGGTGTTCTCGGCGATGTAGCGGGCGCGCGCCTCCTCGATCGACACCGCGACCGAGCCGCGCAGGAGGCGCTCCATCGTCGTCGCGAGGATCTCGCGGGTCTGCTGGCGCTTGTAGCCGGCGACCGACATGTTCATGCGCTGGAACACGAAGCGCTTGAACTGCTGGTAGTTGAAGACGCCCTTGCCCTCCTCGTCGTAGAAGGCGCCCTTGGCCGGGATCACCCGGCCGCCGTAGTGCACCTCGCCGGCGGTGATGACGTGATCGATGAGGCCGTCGGCGACCCGCAGGCCGCGGCGCTCGGCCTCGCTGGCCAGCAGCTCGCGCCGCACCAGCTGGTCGAGCGCGGCGAGCTCGCGGGCGCGCTCGCCCTCGCCGCCGCGGGCCAGGCCGAAGGCGAAGCGCCACGACGCGTCGTCGAGCGTTCGCCCGCCGATCTTGAGCACGGTCATGCGCCCGCTCGACTGGCACCCCTGGCTCGAGCCCACCGACTGGGGGCCGAAGCTGATCACGAACCCGGCGATCAGGATCCCGAACAGGATCCAGATGATCATCGACGAGCCCGACTTGCGTAGATTATCGAACATGCGGCAGTCCTTCGAAGGCGGCGCAGTCTAGCCACATTCGTCTACAAACGCCACGCGCCAGGCCGCCCTGTCGACCGCCGGCTGGGCGGGTGATCCGCCGCGACTTCGGTACGCCGCCGCACGCCTCCCGGGCAGCCTGGTCACCGGCGCTTGCAACCCGCGCGGTCACCGTGGTAATGCTCCGCCGCTTCGCGACCCCGATCGCACCGCCAACCCGATGCAATCGCGGACGAATAATGGAATGTCGACGATCGATGACGCGTTCGTGATGCTGCCCGCCGGAGCCCCCGGCGCCACACCCGCGCCCGCGCGCTAGGTCCCGAATGCTCTTCGACTGGGTCTACGGCATGTTCTCGAACGATCTCGCGATCGATCTCGGGACCGCCACCACGCTCACCTTCGTCCGCGGCCGCGGGATCGTCGCCAACGAGCCGTCGGTGGTCGCGGTGCAAGCCAACTCGCTGGGCCCCAAGAAGGTGCTGGCGGTGGGCAAGGAAGCCAAGGAGATGCTGGGGCGCACCCCCGGCAACATCGTCGCCATCCGGCCGATGAAGGACGGCGTCATCGCCGACTTCGAGGTCACCGAGGCGATGCTGCGCTACTTCATCCAGAAGGCGCACCAGCGCCGCACGCTGGTGCGGCCCCGGGTCATCGTGTGCGTGCCGTCGGGCATCACCGAGGTCGAGAAGCGCGCGGTGCGCGACAGCGCGCTGGCCGCCAGCGCCCGCGAGGTCTACCTGATCGAGGAGCCGATGGCGGCGGCGATCGGCGCCGGCCTGCCGATCACCGAGCCCTCGGGCAACATGATCGTCGACATCGGCGGCGGCACCACCGAGGTCGCGGTGATCGCGCTGGCCGGCATCGTGCTGTGGAAGTCGATCCGGGTCGCCGGCGACAAGATGGACGAGGCGATCGTCCAGTACATCAAGCGCAAGTACAACCTCTTGATCGGCGAGCGCACCGCCGAGGTGATCAAGAAGGAGATCGGCTCGGCCTACCCACTCGAGGAGCCGCTCACCGTCGAGGTCAAGGGCCGCGACCTGGTGGCCGGCGTGCCCAAGACGCTGGTGGTCAACTCCGACGAGATCCGCGAGGCGCTGCAGGAGCCGGTCAACTCGATCGTCGACGCGGTCCGCTCGGTGCTCGAGCGCACGCCGCCCGAGCTGTCGGCCGACATCGTCGACAAGGGCATCGTCCTGTCGGGCGGCTCGGCCCAGCTCAAGAACCTCGACGTGCTGCTGCGCGAGGAGACCGGCCTGCCGGTGATGGTGTGCGAGAACCCGCAGCTGGCGGTCGTGCTGGGCACCGGCCGCGTGCTCGACGAGCTGTCGCTGCTCCGCGAGATCGCCCTCAAGTAGGCGCCGATGGCCCAGACCCTGCGCCGGCGGTTGATCGACTGGGGCCTGGCCGCGGTGTTCTTGCTGGTGCCGGCCCTGGTGCTGCGCGCCAGCCTGCGCCGGCCCAGCGAGCTGGGCGCCGTCGATCACGCCGTGCTGCGGGTGTCGGCGCCGCTGCAGTCGGGCGTGGCCTGGGTGGTGCGGCGGGTGGCGTCGGTGTGGAACGGCTACGTCGCGCTGACCGACGTCGAGGACGAGAACCGCGAGCTGCGGGCCGAGAACGAGCGGCTGCGGCGCGAGCTGTCGGCGATGACCCGGCGCGCGTTCGACCTCGAGTCGCTCGAGGAGCTGGCGCTGCTGCGCAAGCAGACGCCGGCCGACACCATCGGCGCGCGGGTCGTGGCCACGGCGCTGAGCCCGGCGTTCCGGGTGGTGCGGCTGCGCATCGACCGCGGCGACGGCGAGGTCGAGGCCGGCATGCCGGTGGTCACCTCCCAGGGGCTGGTCGGCAAGATCCTCACGGTCTACGGCCGCCACGCCGACGTGCTGCTCCTGACCGACACCCGGATGAGCGTGGCGATCGTCGTCAAGCGCACCGGCGGCCTGGGCCAGCTCCACGGCATCGGCGCCAGCGATCGCTACGCGTGCAAGATCGACTGGCTCGAGCGCGGGTCGACCGCCGACGCCGCCGACGCGCTCAAGGTCGGCGACGAGATCTACACGTCGGGCTCGAAGTCGTCCGACGACACCGCGTTCCCCGCCGGCATCCTGGTCGGGCGGGTGTCGAAGGTGTCGAACAAGGACTACTCGATGTTCCAGGAGATCGAGGTGACGCCGGCGGTG
>Ga0073899_10004158_pt1 | contig 12712 bp, 9 predicted proteins | sample KloWWTmetaKNB5Ph_FD_88975 | JGI IMG/M metagenome (GOLD analysis project Ga0073899, IMG submission 88975) | Active sludge microbial communities from Klosterneuburg, Austria, studying microevolution and ecology of nitrifiers - Klosterneuburg... | ecosystem: Engineered > WWTP > Aerobic digester >... | reverse complement strand
CGTTGCCGACATCCAGGCCGAATTCCTTGCTCACCTCGCCGATACGACGCAGCACGAAAGGCAGGGCTGACACCGGGATCGTGCCATCCAGACACATGTAATCGTTGATCTGCCCCATCGCGCCAAAGGCGGACTTGCGGCCCAGCCAGATGCGGCGGGCCTGATCTTCGTCAGCGGCTTCGCGGAATTCGACCGGGTTGTGGGTCATCGCAATTGCCTTGATCCGGGAAAGTTGTTCGTCAATCTCGGCAGGGCTGCCTTCGACTTCGATGATCAGCAACGATTCACAATCGGGATAGCCCGCTTTGGCAAACGCCTCGGTGGCGCGGATGCAGGGGCGGTCCATGAATTCGATCGCCACCGGCAGGATGCCCGCCTTGATGATGTCGGACACGCAGGTGCCCGCGACCTCGTTGGAATTGAAGCCAACCAGCACAGGCCGCGCGCCTTCGGGTTTGGGCAGGATGCGCAGGGTGGCTTCTGTCACCACCCCCAACTGGCCTTCCGACCCGCAGACCACGCCAAGCAGGTCGATCCCGCCCGCATCCAGCCATGGCCCGCCGAGTTCGACCACGCTGCCATCCATCTGCACCAGCGTCACGCCAAGCAGGTTGTTGGTGGTCACGCCATATTTCAGGCAATGCGCGCCGCCCGAATTCATCGCGATATTGCCGGCAATGGCGCAGGCCAGCTGGCTGGAGGGGTCGGGGGCGTAGAACCAGCCATCAGCCTCGACCGCGCCGGTGACAGACAGGTTGGTGCGCCCCGATTGCACCCGGATAAAGCGGTTGTCGTAATCGGTTTCCAGCACCGCATGCATCCGCGCCACACCCAGCACGACGCAATCGGCGGTGGGCAAGGCCCCGCCCGCCAGTGAAGTGCCAGAACCGCGCGGCACCACCGGCACGCCCTCTTCGTGGCAAATCTTCAGGATAGCCGCCACTTCGGCGGTGCTGCGCGGCAAGACGGCGGCGAGGGGCGCGCAGGCATAGGCGGTCAGCGCGTCGCACTCATAGGCGCGGGTCTCAGTTGGATCGGTGATCACCGCATCTTCGGGCAGAACCGCGCGCAACCGGGCGGCAATCGCGGCCTTGCGCGCCAGAATGCTGGCATCGGGCTTGGGCATCTGCATGGCGTGGCTCCTTCGTGGTAAGAAAATATAACCAATACTGCGCGAAAACAAGCTGAACTTCTGTCGATCTGCCTCTTTCGCGCCGCCCGGCAACGGCCTAGATTCCGACCATGGAAAGCCTGATCCTTCTTGGTCCGTTTGATACGCTTGACGCTGCCGCCTTGGCGCTGACCCTGCTGTGCTGGCTGGCGATTGGCTGGATCATCGAGCATCCGCCCGCCATGCGGCCTTCGGTCAGCCTGCTGATGCAGGAATACCGGCGTGAGTGGATGCGGCAGCTTGTGACGCGGCAGCCGCGCATCTTTGACGCCTCGATGATCGACAGCCTGCGGCAGGGCACGGCGTTTTTTGCCAGCGCATCCATGATCGCCATTGGCGGTGGCATCGCGCTGATCGGCAATCCGGGCATGGTGCTGGGGCTGGCGGAAGACTTGACCTTGCCGACGGATGCCACCGGGTTTCAGCTGCGGGTGCTGCTGGTGGTGGTCTTCCTTGCCAATGCCTTGCTGAAATTCATCTGGGCGCATCGGCTGTTTGGCTATTGCTCAATCCTGATGGCGGCGGTGCCGAATGATCCCGAAGACCCGGTCGCCAGCTTTCGCGCCGCGCAATCAGCAGAGCTGAACATCACTGCGGCGAAAAGCTTCAATCGCGGCCTGCATTCGATCTATTTCGCGCTGGGCAGTCTGGGTTGGCTGCTTGGCCCCTATGCGTTGATCAGCACCACGCTGCTGACCTCGTCGGTGCTGATCCGGCGCGAATTTGCCTCGGCCTCGCGTGAGGTCATGCGGCAGAGCGTCTGATCGCGCGGCCTTCCACCAACCATGCCGCCACCGCCAGACCGGCGGCCAGCACCAGCAGCAACCAGGCGGGCACCAACGCCGAAACCCGCAGGTCTTCGGTGACATAGGCTTCACGCGGGGTGATGCCAAGCCAGCCGCGCCCGGCAGCCGGGCGGCCCTCGCGCACTTGCCGCAGGTCAGGCACACCGTCTTCCAGCCGGGCAATGCCGCCCTGCATTGTGGCGACGACCGGCTGCAACCCGGTGCCGCTGGCGATGGTTTCAACAAATTCGCGCGGCGCGGCGGGGCCGACCGCAACGACGCGCAGCAGATCACCCTGCTGCAGCCGGTAAAGCCCCATCTGCGGCGCTTGCCAATCCAGCCGGAACAGGCCGGGCGATACCTGCGGCATTGGCAGCACCTGCTTTGTGCCATCCGGGCCGGTGATGGTCAGATCGCCGGGCGGCTGTTCCGACAGGGTGCGGCGGGTGATGGTCAGCACATCGGCCTTTGCGGTGGCGGTCAGTGCCTCTTCCTCCAGCTCGGGTTCTTTCAGCATCCAGTGCGCCAGCCGCCGCAACAGTTCCAGCTGCGGCCCACCGCCTTCATAGCCGCGCCCCCACAGCCATGCCTGATCCGAGGCCAGCACCGCGACGCGGCCCTGTTCGACCCGATCCAACACCAGCAGGGGTTTGTCCTGCGACCCAGACATCACCACCTGCCCTCGCAGGGGGGTGACGTCGATCAGCCGGAACCAGCGGCCCCAGCCGGTTTCGGCGACATGCGCATCCAGCCCTTCGGTGACCGGGTGGCGCTTGCCGAGTTCGGTCAGCGCGGGTTTGAAGCCCTGTTCGATCACCTGACTGGTGGGTTCCACCGGCAAAATTTCAGCCAGAGGCGAACGCCACAGGCTATCGACTGCGCCAAACTCCGGCCCCGCCGCAACCAGAACGGTGCCGCCATTTTTGACATATTGCACAACGTTATCAATATATTCCATCGGCAGGATGCCACGCATCCGGTAGCGGTCAAAGATGATCAGATCGAAATCCTTGATCTTTTCGACGAACAGTTCGCGGGTCGGAAAGGCGATCAGCGACAGTTCTTCCACCGGCACGCCGTCTTGCTTTTCCGGTGGGCGCAGAATGGTGAAATGCACCAGATCAACGCTGGGGTCGGATTTCAGCAGGTTGCGCCAGACACGTTCGCCCGCATGCGGCTCGCCCGAAACCAGAAGCACCCGCAGCCGGTCGCGCACGCCGTTCACCTGCACCACGGCGGCGTTGTTGCGGTCGGTCAATTCGCCTTCAATGCCATCGACGGCGAATTGCAGCACGTTGATACCGGCATGCGGCAGCCGGACTGGCAGCTCCATATCGGAGTTCAGTGGCACCTCGAAGCGCAGCGGCGCATCGGCGTCCACCGTGACCGTCAGCATCACCGAGGTTGCAGCCGGGTCAGGTGCGGCGCCCTGATCCTCGATCCGTAGTTTCAGCAGAAATTCCTCGCCCAGAATGGCGAAGGCGGGGGCGTCGGTGATCACAAGGCGGCGGTCCCAGTCGGTCTGTTTGCCGGTCAGCAGCACATGCAGCGGCGCGGGCAGGACGGGGGCAAGGCCCAGATCGTGCACCTGCCCATCCGTCACCAGAATCGCCCCGGCAATGCGGGCGCGGGGTTCTTCGGCCATCGCCTGCGCCAGCGCGGTCATCGCCAGCGTTCCGGCATCCTCTGGCCCATCGCCAAAGCGCACCACGCGCAGCTCGGTGTTTTCCAGCGTCGCGACTTCGGCAGAAATCCGCGCCACCGCTGTTTCCGATTGCGCCGCACGGTCTGACAGCCCCTGGCTGGCGCTTTCATCGACCAGCAGCAGCACGATATCCGACAAGGCCTTGCGGTCTTCTTCCTGCAGCGACGGGTTGGCCAGCGCCAGCCCCAGCGCCGCAAAGGCCAGCCCGCGCAACAGCCAGCCGCGCAGGCCGCGCAGCAGGGCAAAGGCCAGCAGCAGCCCGGCGATGATTGCCAGGCTCCAGATCACCGGCATCGCCACCAACGGATCGAACACCACGCTGCGGTTCATTGGCCCAGCCTTTCCAGCAAAGCAGGCACATGCACCTGATCGGATTTATAGTTGCCGGTCAGCACATGCATGATCACATTGATGCCAAAGCGGTAGGCGATCTCGCGCTGATCTTCACCGGCATAGCCACGACCAACCGGGAACATCGGCACGCCGTCCTGATCCACCGCCCAAGCCGCCGCCCAGTCGGCACCGCCGATGATCACCGGCGTCACGCCATCGTTGAGGTTGCGAAACGGCATGCCGTCTTGCTGTTCGGCATCGGGGGGCGGGGCCTCCACCCAGATGGTGCCCCCGGCATGGCGGCCGGGAAAGTCCTGCAGCAGATAGAAGCTGCGGGTCAGCACATGATCTGGCGGGATCGGGTCGAGCGGCGGAATATCAAGGCCCGAGGCGATCAGCTGCAGCATCTGACCTTCGGGCGTGGTGGCCCCGGTCAGCCCGGCGATATCACCGTCGCGGGTGTCAAACAGGATCATGCCGCCGGTGCGCAGAAAACGGTTCAGCTTGGCATAGGCGGCGGTCGAGGGCAGCGGCTGATCCGGGCTGATCGGCCAATACAGGAAGGGGTAGAAGGCCAGCTCATCGGTTTCCAGATCGACCCCGATTGGGGCTTCGGGTTCGACGGCAGTGCGATACCACAGCTGATCGCCAAGGCCGCGCAACCCAGCCTCGGCCATTGCGTCAAGCTCGGCATCGCCGGTCAGCACATGCGCCAGCACCACGCCGCGCGTGGCCTCGATGGCGCGCAGGTCATCAGGCATCTGTGCCCGGCCATCTTGCGGGATCGCCAGCGCCAGCACCACCAGCGCGCCCTTCGCCATGCCGCCCAAACGGCCCGAGACCCACAGCGCCGCCAGCACATCCAGCGCCAGCAGGATCATCGCCGCCGCCAGCAGCACGCCCTTCAGCGCCTGCGCCTTCACGATTTCAATGCCTTCGATGACCGTGCCCGCAGGCCAGGCGGCAGCGGTCAGCGCGGTATCGGGACCGATCACGTTCAGCGCCACCTTGCGTTCACCACTGGCATAAAGCCCCGGTGGCAGGGTGGCGCGCGGGCCTTGCACCATCGCCATCGCCAGATCGGCACCGGCAACCCCGGCCACCTCGCCCGCGTCAGATCCGTTGCCGTAAGCATCCAGCGTGCGTTCCGGCACCCAGGTTTGCCCGGCCAGATCTTTCGCCTCGGGCTGTGCCGGTTTGGTGGAAACCGCCAGCCGTTCCAACATCTGCACGAACAGGCCCGACAGCGGCAAGCTGGACCATTCGGCATTGGCGGTCACATGCACCAGCACGACTTGCCCCGCGCCGATTTCCTTGCGCGTCACCAAGGGCGTGCCATCGGCCAGCGCGGCAATGCTGCGCTTGGCCAGATCGGGGTCGGGCTGCGCCAACACCTGCTGCGCCACCGTCACATCTGCCGGGATCGGCAGACCGTGAAACGGTGATCCTTCGGGGAAGGGGGCCAGCATTTTCGGCTCGCCCCAGCTCATCGTGCCGCCGACAGACCGCCCGCCTTCGCGCAGCCGCACCGGCATCAGCGCATCTTCGTCGATCCGGCTGACATCCGAAGCGGCAAGCCGTGGCCCGGCAAAGCGCAACAGCAGCCCGCCCTTGCCCGCCCAGTCCAGCAACGCATCGGTTTCCGGCTGGGTCAGCCTCGCGACATCGGCCAGAATGATCACATCCGGGTTGGCCGGGATCACATCCGACAGCCCGCCCGCGATCAGATCGGCGACAGGGGCCAGGGCTTGACGCAGGTAGTAGGTGGGCGACAGCAGCTGCAGGCCTTCCCGGTCTGCCGCGCCGGAAATCAGCGCGATCTTGCGGCGTTTCAGGCTGTCATCGGTCAGGCTGACCGCCCCCGCCGTGCGTTGGCCCAGCAGTTCAAAGCGGGTGATGCGGTTGCGCAATTCTGGCGGCAGGGTCAGTTTGGCTTCGGCCTCGGCTGCACCTGCGGCAAAGCGGAACGCCCCGCGCGCCAGTTCGCGGTCGATGCCAGACGGATCGGGGCCGCGGGCAATCACTTCGACCTCGGTGGCCTCACCGGCCAAGCGCGCAGCTTTCAAGGCAATCGCGCCGTCTTCAAACCCGGCTGGGCGCAGCGCGTAAACCGGGCGGGGCGACAGAAAGGCGGTGACGCTGCCCTTTTCCGCCAGTGCCGTCGTCAAGCCTTCGCGACCCGGATGGTCCAAGCCATCCGACAGCCAATAGCTGTCAAACCCGCCATCGGGCAGGAATTTCGCCCAGTCTTCATAGGTTTGCGGCGCGAAAGGCTGCGGGGCCATTGCGGCCAGACGGCCCGCCCAGGCCTCGGCATCCTGAAAGCTGATCGCATCCGGCGTATCGGTCAGCCGGATCACCGCAACCGGGCGACCGGCCCGCGCCGCCTCGGCCAAGAGGCCGCTGGCCTTGTCCAACCGGCGCGGCCAGTCGCGGGCATCCGCCCAGCCGCCATCCAGCACGATCAGCAAAGGCCCGGTTCCGGGGGCGCGGTTTTCCGGGTTCAGCACTGGGCCTGCAAAGCCGATGATCGCCGCCGCCACCGCCAAAGCCCGCAACAGCAACAGCCACCACGGGGTTTTGTCGGCCTGCCGGTCGGTATCCGCCAGCCCCAGCAACAACGCCACCGCCGGAAAACGTCGGCGCACCGGAGCGGGGGGGATGGCGCGCAAGAGCAGCCACAAGATCGGCAGCGCGATCAGCCCCAGCAGCAGCCAAGGCGAGGTGAAGGCCAAAGCGCCGATCATCTGCCGCCCTCCAGCGCGGTATAGGCCCAAAGCAGCGCCGTTTGCGCCGGTTGGCCGCTGTGGTGGCAGTGATAATGCCAGCCCATCGCGCGGGCCAATTCTGCCAGCCGCGCCTTGCGTTCGGCCAGCCGGTCCAGATAGCGGGCGCGCAGATCGCCTGCCGATTGGGTTTCGTGCCGTAGACTGCCTTGCATGGATTCAAAGATGGTGCGGCCTTGGAAGGGAAAATCTTCCTCTGCCGGATCAAGCACTTGTAGCAGCAGTCCGCGCACGCCGCGATCTGCGGCAGCGGTCAGTGCGGTTTCCAGCGGGTCCACGTCGCCCAGAAAATCCGACAGGAAAACCGCGCGGCCATGCGACACCATGCCAGTGACATCCGGCACGCCGTAATCCGCCTGATCTTCGGCCTCCAGCGCCGCCACCAGTTCCAGCAGTTGCGCCCGCCCCGGTTTCGGCACCATGCCCGACAGGCCGACCCGTTCACCGCCGCGCAGCAGCAGCACCGCCAAGGCCAGCGCCAGCAGCCGCGCCCGGTCCAGCTTTGATCCGCGATCCGCCGCGCCCGAAAACGCCATCGACCGCGCCGTATCGACCCAGATTGTCACCGACTGCGCCGCCTGCCATTCACGTTCGCGCACGAAATGCGCGTCCGACCGGGCCGATCTGCGCCAGTCGATGCTGCGCGCCGCATCGCCGGCATGTGCCGGGCGGTATTGCCAGAATTCATCGCCCTGACCCGCCCGCCGCCGTCCGTGTTCGCCCAGCATCAGCGTTGCAGCCAGATGCTCCGCCTCGGCCAACAAGGCGGGCAGCGATTGCCCCAGCGTTTCGGCTCGGGCCCGCAGATCAAGCGAAAGGCTCACGCGGCGGCCTCAAGCCGCAGGCTACGCGAAATCGTGCGGTCGATCAGCCCCGACAGGGTTTCGCCCCGCGCCCGCGCCGCGAAGGAAAGCGCCATGCGGTGTTCCAGCACCGGCTTTGCCATCGCCGCCACATCGGCAATCGAGGGCACCAGACGACCATCCAGCAAAGCCCGCGCCCGCACCGTCAGCATCAACGCCTGCGCCGCGCGCGGCCCCGGCCCCCAAGACAGACTGCCCGCCAGATCGCGGCCCTCGGGTTCGCCTGGACGGCAGGCGCGCACCAGATCCAGAATGGCCTCTACCACCTGATCACCCACCGGCATCCGCCGGATCACCGCCTGCGCTGCGATCAGCTCGTCGGCGGTAAACACCTGATGCGCCGCAGTTTCCGTGGCCCCCGTGGTGGCCAGCAGAATATCGCGTTCATGCGCACGGGTGGGGTATTCGACATCGACCTGCAAAAGGAAGCGATCCAGCTGCGCCTCGGGCAGCGGGTAGGTGCCTTCCTGTTCAATCGGGTTCTGCGTCGCCAGAACATGGAACGGCCGCCCCAGCGGGCGGTGCTGGCCGGCAATGGTGACCTCGCGTTCCTGCATCGCCTGCAACAGCGCCGACTGGGTGCGGGGCGAGGCGCGGTTGATCTCGTCTGCCATCAGCAATTGGCAGAACACCGGGCCCTGCAGAAACCGGAACGCCCGGCTGCCGTCGGCGGCAGTCTCCAACACTTCCGAGCCCAGAATATCGGCAGGCATCAGATCGGGGGTGAACTGGATGCGGTTGCCCTGAAGCCCCATCACGGTGGACAGCGTATCGACCAGCAGGGTCTTGCCAAGCCCCGGCAGACCCACCAGCAATGCATGCCCGCCACACAGCATCGCGGCCAGAACCTGATCGACCACCTTGTCTTGCCCGATGAAACGCTGGTTGATCGAGGCCTTCGCCAGGCCAAGCCGCCCGCCCAGGCTTTCGATCTCGGCGACAAAATGGGTTGGTTCGGCCATGACAATTCTCCGCAACTGCTTATATGCTGCCATATGAGCCAAACTAGGCACCGGGCACAAATGGCAAAAAGCGAAGATGCACAAATGATCGTGAAGCCCCTGGCGCAAGGAATGGCCGCGGTGCAGGCAGCGGCCCGGAAAGGGCTGCCGCCGGTGCATCTGTGGAACCCGCCGTTTTGCGGTGACATGGATATGCGGATCGCGCGTGACGGGACGTGGTTTCACGAAGGCTCGCCAATCGGGCGGATGCCGCTGGTCAAGCTGTTTTCCTCGATCCTGAAACGCGAGGGGGATGAGTATTTTCTGGTCACCCCGATCGAAAAGGTGCGGATCAAGGTCGATGACGCCCCGATGATCGCGGTGGATTTTGAGGTGGAGGGCGAGGGGCAAGCGCAGCGCCTGCGCTTTTTCACCAAGACCGAAGACGAGGTGCTGGCCAATGCCGCCAACCCGATCCGGGTGGCACGCAATGCGTCGGGGGAGCCTTCGCCCTACGTCCATATCCGCGCCGGGCTGGAGGCGTTGATTGACCGCAAATCCTTCTACCGGCTGATGGATCTGGGGGTGGATGCGCCCTATCAGGGCGAAAGCTGGTTCGGGCTTTGGTCAGATGGGTGTTTCTTTCCGGTGATTCCTTCGCTAGACCTGCGCTGATGCCGCAGTTCGCCGCCAACCTGACCATGCTGTTCACCGAGGTCGCAGCCCTCGACCGTCCCGGCCTTGCCGCTCAGGCAGGGTTCGAAGGGGCCGAGATACTGTTTCCCTATGATTACCCGGCCAAGGATTGGGAAACGGCGCTGGCCGGTTTGCCGCTGGTTTTGCTGAACACCCATCCCGGTGACTGGGCGGCGGGGGATCGCGGTTTTGCAGCAGTTCCCGGCGAGGAAACCCGTTTCCGTGATGGCTTTTTGCGCGCCGCTGATCTGGCAACCCGGCTAGGGGCTGGTCGGTTGCATGTGATGGCTGGCGTGGCAAAGGGCCCGCAGGCCGAGCAGGTCTATTCCGACAATCTGGCATGGGCTGCCGCACAGGCTCCGGGGTTGTTGCTGACGATCGAGCCGCTGAACTCCGATGATATGCCCGGCTATTTCCTGAATGACTTTGATCAGGCCGGACGTATCCTTGATGATCTGGGGCTGGCCTCGGTCGGAATCCAGTTCGATCTGTGGCACGCCGCCCGCATCCATGGTGATCCGGCGGCGGTCTGGGCGCGGCACAAGCAACGCGTCAATCACATCCAGATCGCGGGCTTTCCCAACCGGAACGAGCCGGGCGGCGGCGGTTTTGATCTGACCGGACTGTGTTCCGAACTGGACGAGTCCGGCTATCAGGGCTGGGTCGCTGCTGAATATCGGCCTGCGCGCGCGACGGTGCATGGGCTGGCGTGGCTGGGCGCGCTTAAGGCGCGGTCAAGGCTGATCGGGGCCTGATTTTGGCCGGCCCCAATGAGTCGCCGCAAAGTGTTATTGAAAATCAATGATCTGAAGCTTCCGTTTCCGGTGTTGCCAAAGTTTACGGCCATCCTCTCTGCCTAAATATCCCCGCCGGAGGCAGCCAACCTTTCCGCTTTTGCTGCCGTCGCACAGCTTGCCCTTGCCCAGCGGAGCAGAGCGGTTACAATGCGCGCAACCCATGCAAGGACGCCTGACATGACGCTGAAAGCCCCGGAAACCCAGACCGTTACCAGCTGGAAAATCGCCTGTGATGGCGGTGAGGGGGCTTTGGGGCATCCACGCGTCTGGCTGACCATTCCGGAAGACACCGGCTTTGTCGAATGCGGCTATTGCGACAAACGCTATGAAATCGACCGCGCCCATGCGCATGACGATCACTAAGGCGCAGCTTTGCGCCGCCTGATCCGGCTGTTGACCGCGATCATCTGCCTGCCGCTGATCTACTTCGCCGCCGCCAGCCTTGGGGCGGTGCTGCCGGGGGCGCGGGCCGAGATTGCACCGGGGACCGAGCATCTGATCGGGCTGGTGCGCGGACCGATACACTATGATTTTCTGCTGCCGCTGTCGCCAGACCTGCGCGAACGTTACGATTTTGCCGCGACTGCCGGGGTTCCGGTTGATCACCCCAATGCCGAATGGCTGCTGATGGGTTGGGGCGCTGCCGGGTTTTACTCCACGGTTGGCAGTTCCGCAGATCTGAACGCTGCTGCCGTGTTGCGCGGGGTGTTGGGTGATTCTGCGGTAATGCATCTGGATGTGGCGGGCGATGTCAGCCAGATTGACGGTATCGTCTATCTGACCCTGTCCGAGCCGCAAATGCAGGCGTTGCTGGAGGTGATTGACGCCAGCTTTCAGCGCGATCAGACCGGCACGCCGCTGGCCTTGCCGCAGCAGCTTGGCGATCACGATGCGTTTTTCGCCGCGAAGGGCCGCTTTAATCTGTTGCACACCTGCAACGATTGGGTGGGCGAAACCCTGCGCGCGGCGGGGGTGCCGTTTGGCATCTGGACGCCGACGCCGCAAGCAGTGGCGTTGAGCCTTGGCTGGCATGTCGGCTGACGCGAAGGGTAGAACGCCGCGCGGCTTCGTGGCAATACTGGCCGCCAACGGATACAACAGGGCGGGCGGATCATGGCGTTTGGCAAGGGCAATCACCTTCATCTGATCGACGGCTCGGCGTTTATTTTCCGCGCCTACCATGCCTTGCCACCGCTGACCCGCAAGTCGGATGGCATGCCGGTGGGGGCGGTGGCGGGGTTTTGCAACCTGCTGTGGGGGGAATTGACGACGACGCGCAGTCAGGAAGCGCCGACGCATCTGGCGGTGATTTTTGATGCCGGATCAAAGACCTTCCGCAACGAGATTTACCCGCAATACAAGGCCAACCGGCCGGAACTGCCCGAGGATCTGCGGCCGCAATTCGCCTTTACCCGTGAAGCGACTCGGGCTTTCAACGTGCCCTGCATCGAGGTCGACGGCTACGAGGCCGATGACATCATCGCCACGCTGGCGCGGCGGGCGCGTGAGGCTGGCGGCACGGTGACGATCATCTCGTCTGACAAGGACCTGATGCAGCTGATCGGTGATGGCGTCGATATGCTGGACCCGATGAAACCCCGGCGCATCGGCCCGGACGAGGTGTTTGAAAAGTTTGGCGTGGCGCCGAACCGGGTGGTCGATGTGCAATCGCTGGCCGGGGATTCGGTGGATAACGTGCCGGGCGCGCCGGGGATCGGCCTGAAGACCGCCGCTTTGCTGATTCAGGAATATGGCGATCTGGAAACCCTGCTGGCGCGTGCCGGGGAAATCAAGCAGCCCAAGCGGCGCGAGGCTTTGCTGGACAATGCCGAACTGATCCGCATTTCCAGGCGTCTGGTGTCGCTGGATGATGCCATGCCGCTGGAACTGGGCCTGGACACGCTGGAAATACGTGCACCCGAGCCCGATGTGGTGATGGGCTTCCTCAACCAGATGGAATTCCGCACCCTGACCAAACGGGTGGCTGACAAGCTGAAGGTCGAGATTCCGGTTCTGGAGGCTGATCGCGGCATGCATGTGAATGGCGCGCATGATCCGGTGGCGGTGGCGCAGGTGGCGTTTGACGCCGGGGCGTATGAGAAGATCGACACGATGGCTGCGCTGGAGCGCTGGATCGCTCGCATCCGCGAGGTGGGTCATGTCGCAGTGGATACCGAGACCACCAGTCTGGACGAGATGCGGGCGGAACTGGTGGGGATTTCGCTGTGTGTTGATGCCGGGCGGGCAGCTTACATCCCGCTGGGGCACAAGCAGGGCGGCGGCGATCTGTTCGGGTCATCCGAGCTGGTGGCCGGGCAGTTGCCGATGGAGGCGGTGCTGGCGGCGCTGAAGCCGGTGTTGCAGGATGCGGCGGTGCTGAAAATCGGCCAGAACATGAAATACGACTGGAAGATTTTCGCGCGTCACGGCGTGGAAATTGCGCCTTTCGATGACACCATGCTGTTGTCGTCGGCGATGCAGGCCGGGTTGAACGGCCATGGCATGGACGCTTTGTCGGAAAAATATCTGGGTCATGTGCCGATCCCGATCAAATCCTTGCTGGGGTCGGGGAAATCGCAGATCACCTTTGACCGGGTGGCGATTGACGATGCGGTGAAATATGCCGCCGAAGATG